>Ga0066637_10002188_pt1 | contig 13017 bp, 13 predicted proteins | sample CryGeyCG2014_020_FD_62737 | JGI IMG/M metagenome (GOLD analysis project Ga0066637, IMG submission 62737) | Groundwater microbial communities from aquifer - Crystal Geyser CG08_land_8/20/14_0.20 | ecosystem: Environmental > Aquatic > Deep subsurface > Groundwater | place: USA: Utah: Grand County...
CTGGGTTGACTTTCCGTCATCTCCGAACACCACGGCGGTTCCCTTTCTCGTCAGTGCGGCGGAACCATGCAGAACGTAGTATTCTTTATTGCCAAAAGCAAATAAGCGATAAATCGCCTGAAATAACCCTATTGTTGAAAGCGGATCATTCCAGTCAGCGGATACTAAAGACCTCGAAATCTCTCTAATTGCCTCATGCGCTTCCATTTTTCTCCTTTTTGAGATTTTATGGTAAAATGCTCCCTAGCCCCCATTCAAATTTCTAATGTACTGTAACATAAAGAATGTGGCGAAGTCAATCCTATATCTATATCGAGGGGTGGCATTGAAATTTGTATTTGACTCATGGGTTAATTTTTGATGTATACTAATTTCAGTATGTTACCCTGCCGAATATCAAAACTTTTTAAGATTGCTACTTTATTGCCAGTCACTTCTTTTTCTCTTTTCTGAAAATTGGCCACTGTTTCCAAGAAATCTCGGCTGTTTGGCGAGAGATTTAATAACTTGACAAGGAAGGACAATTGTGTTATAGTGAGCGCACTGAAAAATTAGAAACGAAAGGGATTGAGCAAAAGGTCAATGTGTTCTGTCCAAGGTGAAGGAGATGGGAACAAGGCCTTTTTTTGTTACGAAAAAGCGGGTGGGGGTAAGCCATCCGCTTGGGAACTTAAGGTCTTTTCTGCTAGATCCCTAATGAGGAAATCTAGTATCAATTTTGTGTGTAGGCAGAAGCTCTCATCTAATCCCCAAATACTGCCAGTCTTTAGCTCGGCGTTATGGGCGCAACCTCCACCACAAATTCCAATCGCAACGCAGTTTTGGCATTGGGGCATAAAGATAGGTGAGCGTTTTGCCCATTCCTGCCAATACGGGTGCTTGGTAGGATCGAAATCATCGTCGGGTTCTTCCACAAAGTATTTCCTAGAACCGCAGTAGGCGTGGCAGACTCCGATTTGTCCTTCCGGCAGTATCACGATTTGCTGTCCGTAACCCCCACAGTCTCTAAGGTATGCTCTGCCTTCTACAAACGCCTTCGCTTTTCTCATTATTCTGTCTTCGTAGATTCCGCGAGCTCTTCCTACCAGAAAGCTGTTGATGACACCTTTAGTAGCTGCCACTATATACTGATCGTTGCTAACTTGCATGCGGTCGCTATCTAGTAGCGTGTTAAAGCCGACCCCTCTTATTCCTAGCTCCTCCTTCATCCAAAGTATGATCTTCGGAAGTTCGCCTATATTGTGAGTGTCGATTGTGCAGGATACTGAAACACTTGCCCCAGCTTCCTGAAGTATTCTAATGCCTTTGATAACGTCTTCGAATGTCCCTCTTCCGTTTCCATATTTCCTTTTTTGGTCGTGTTGCTCTTTTCTTCCATCTAAAGAGACAGAGACTTCAACGCCGTGTTTTGCCAAGAGTTTCGCGATCTCCAAGTCTACTAAAGATCCGTTTGTGTTTATCGACACCTTGGTCGTGTCCGGAAGGGTCCCTGCCTTTCTAAGTTTCTCCACATGACAAAGAGCAAAAATTAGCGTTTCTCTGTTAAGTAAAGGCTCCCCTCCGTAGATCAAAACATGCGGCTCCTTCGCGCCACTTTTCCTGACGCTATTTGCGAATATGCTTAATCCTTTTCGCGCAACGCCAGGAGTCATCATTGAGAAGCAGTGGCCTTCAGGGATGCCCCCTTCAATCATGCAGTAATCGCAAGCGAAATTGCACCGGTCCGTTAGCAGCAGGTAACAGATTCCGATCCCTTGACGTAGAAGCGATTCCTGAAGCGCAGTTAATTCCTTCTCCTCATTTTCTTGCACAGGTACGAGAAATCTCCGTTGGGTAAGCTGGTGAACAATCTCGTCGGGAAGGAATGTTACCTCTTCTTGTTGCACTTGTTGCAATAGGGAAAGCTCCTTCAGATTCTCTGCTGCAGTTTTCGCCAGAAACAAGATGGACAGGTTCAGCGAGTGGTAAAGAGCGGTAACCTCATCTAGCGGTAAAAAGTAGGCGAATCTCGAGAGCTTAAGATCTCTCATTTGCTTGTTTCTCCCTTCTTTTGCTCTTCCTCAAAGAGAAGAGGCCCAAGGCAAGATATCCTTTGCTCGCTTTGGGCCAGTCGCGTTTCCTATAAGACTATCCTGCTTTCGGGTCTCTCCGAAAGTTGCACTGCAGCATCTGGTTTGTAGCCAACGCAGTCGCAATAGCATGCGCAGGCCTTGCAGGCGCTTTCGGGGCAATCGCACTTGCATGCACATGCGCCGCTACATATGCATCGTACTCTTTCTTCAGGGCTAGTTCCGAGAATACCAAGGACTAAAGCAAAGTCCTTTTTTGATGGAACTACAAGCACCGCGTTCATTTTCTACCTCCTTTCATTATTATAGTCTACCCGCTTTGTTTTGCTCCTTTCAGCTTAACGATTGCTATTCTAACATATTCATCAAAACTTTTCCTATTCACGAAAGGTTCCTTCAGGGCTAACTGGAGTTTAACAAGATGAGGGTAATTGTGATTTGTATAGTAACCGGACCCATCCCACGGCCAAAGTTTTAACATTTCGCTATCAAGGCCAGTGATTGCCCAGGCGGCGATTTCGGCGAGTTGCCATATCTCACCGTCTTTTAAAGTTTCGTTGCTATGTTTTGACCTGAAGTAATCAAAATAGTGGGAGATAAGTAGTTCGTGGGCTGTGATCCTTCGCTGTGTGTAGGGGTTTTCCTTCCAACTTCGAACGATGGTGTTGCTTGTTCCCCAGTTGCTTATGCCTTTATGATAGTTGCTTAACACGCACTCGTATTTTTGGTATCTCCACCGGTGGTTTGTGATTTCTTCAGCTCTTTTGAAAAATGCGTCGTTTATTTCGTCCCACGACTCTTTGTAAAGCTGCCTAGATTTTTCTATGAATGGTAAGAGGGTTTTATAGTCGGAGTTCACTAACTGAAGGATATCTTTTTCAATTTCTTCAAAGCTTTGTGATTTTCCTATTTTTTCGAGAAGACCCGAAGAAACCCCGTTGCTTTGTCTGCTTCTTTTAGGCGAGATGCTACTGGGAGATTTCAGACTCTGATAAATATAATAAGCCTCTGTTTCTTTTCCAAATACAAAGCGAAGATACTGCATAGTTACGGAGATATTATCGGAAACTTCAACCAGAAATGCAAGTTCCAAAATATAGGCCTTGACAGAGAGGTATATTACTGCTATACTTCCACCAGTTCAAATCAGAAAGGGATTGAGCAAAAGGTCAAAATGTCCTGCATAAACAAGGGGATGTATTTGGCCTTTGATTTTTCCCAAGCAACTTTCGCTTGTTAACGATAAAAAAAGATATCAACAAAAGAAAGAAGAGGAGCAATAATGTACCGCACTTTGAAAGCACCAATAAGCGCTCAAATCGAGGTAACGGAAGAATGTGATAATTGTTGTTTACACTGTTACAATTTTTGGAGAGTCAAAGATGCCACGACTGCCAAACGGATAACGACCACGCGGACAACAAGTGCTAGGATGATGGACGGCTCGGAGAGGGACGACAAGGTGTAGAATAACTTTGCCGTCCCCTTTTTTACTTATTATGGCAAGTAAACTCCCAAAATTGGATGTAAAAATAGATAAAGAACAGGATAAGATGTTGTTTAGAAATTTTGTTCGTGATGGTGGTGTGAATTATAGGAAGATACTTCAATCATATCCAAATCTTAAAAAAGAATTAGAGGAATCGCAGGATAAAGAATTTGAAATGACAATTTCTGATTTTTTGGACCAGTTATACTTACAATATAAATTTCAAGTAGATAAAATTGTTGAAAAGGAAGCTGATGTATTAAAACGCGCCAATAGCACAATCTTCTCTGGTATAGAGAAAGTAATGGGTTGTGGATGGGATTCTTCTTTTGAGTTTTTCGCAATACCCACTTTTTTACCATTTAGCCCATTCGGAAAGAACCGTTTCTATTTCTCAATTTACAGCGAAATTATTGGGGGGAAGGAGAGTGGAAGAAGAGTAGATCGAATCGCTATCCACGAACTTTCTCATATCTGCTGGTACCAGAAACTTGAAAAAGCGTATAAAGAATTAGATTTCGAACTAAATACAGCAGCTAACTATTACCTAAAAGAAGCATTTGCTACTCTCATTGGAGAGAGCGAAGAATTTTCGAAAGTTAATGGTGGCTATAGTCCAACTAACCACAACACCTCCCTTTTGCGAATCGAACTTGGAGGCAAGGAAATGGAATTCGTCGATTTTTTTAGAAATTATTATAATGAGAGAAGAAAGAAGGGGTTTGATTTTTATACAATTCTGAAAGAAGTTTTGAAGATGGGTTACAGTATTCAAAAGGAATTAGACGAAAAGTGGTCCCTTTGGAATAAATATGGTGACAATCCAGATAAATTAAGTGAGAGCGGATACCAAACTTCTATAGTTATAAGGTAGACTCCTTGATCGAGTAATTTATAACTTGACAAATAGGGAAAAATGTGCTATAGTGCTTACACTGAATAGTTGAATAAATAAACAAAGAAGGAGTGAGCAAAAGGTCAAAAAATCCTGCTTAAACAAGGGGATGTATTTGGCCTTTTTTGTTGACTGACTGGTTAATGAAGAAATGAATTTACCAGTCATCAATCCCGCCGTAGCTTCGGCGTAGGCGGAATAGGTGCAGATTGTCCCCAAGCAAGAAGGTAAAGATCTTGCTTGTTCATATACAAAAGGAATCAACCAAGAAAGAAAAGGAGCGATACGGTGAATATTCAAAAAAAGGTACTGGTTTTGGTTTTGCTCGCGATCTTGTTGGCAGTCCTGCCAATGGCGATTGCGGGTGAGGGTGTGGTTTCTGTGGACGTGACCGAGTGTATTCCCCAACCGCCGATGGCGGCTGTGTGGGGACGAGCAGACGGCTTTCCCGAAGGGGAGACCGTCGGGGCTTACCTCATTCGCGCGGGAAAGGATCGGATTTCGGATCCTTTCAAGGTAAGCAGTGGGGGTGAGGTTTTTGCCTGGGGCGAGGTTTGGCAGGGAGAGCAGTTTGGTAACGTCTATACCTTCAATCTGCTCGCCGATTCCTGCGAGGCTCCCGGGATGAGGCCCTCCGCGATTAACGTTGTGGAGGTCCGGGTCGGGGCGGTCGTTTACGGGTACCTGATCTGGGTTCCCGGGCGGTATCTTATCCGTTTTGATCTCAGTCAACCTACGGTACTCCAAGTCGTGGTGTCCAAGTTGATTGGGATCGTCTATCCTCCCGCAACGAGATAACAAACAAAGGGGGATACGTGAGGGGGGAAGAGAAAGTATCTACATAGGCCGCGCAATTTCATCATCTGATGATTTTACGCGGCCTAAGTTTTTTAAACTAGATTTGCGTCGGGGTGATGTTACGAATATACTGTCACCATGGATTTCTCTTTTAAGATCAACGAAAATCTGCTTTTAGTTAATACTCTCGTTAAGGCAAAGGGGAATAATTTGCCTTTTTCTGCTTGGGTAAATTTGCAGAATACTCTTTGGGAGAAGCATAAAAGAGGATATTCGCTCCTTAAAAATGGATTTGAAAACGAAATTGCCTTTGACACGCTTCAAGAATCAGTTGATGATATTTCCGCTCTTATTGACGAAGGTAAAAAATCTAAGGAGTTTGGGAGAGTTTTAAATGAGGTAGAAGATTACAAGAAGGAATTAGAAAGCAAGTGGCAAAAAGACGGTCAGAAGGCTAGCGCATTCTTAGAGGAGATCCTTAAAATAAAACTTCCTGATAAAGAATTTACTGTACTTATTACCCATCCTAAAGTTGGTAATGGAAAGTACGCTGGAGAAAACACAATTATTTGGGGTCACGAAGAGAATTGGCCAAACTATTCAATCGTTTATCTTTTTCACGAAGCCTTGCATGAGATATTGGGCAAAGGAAAATTTGTTCACGAAATAATTGAGTTGGCAAGTGATAACGAGCTTAGAATTAGGTTAAACGGCAAAGGGGAATATTTTACGGAAAATGGGCAACAAGTTGGTCACTTGGATCTCATCGAATCAGAAAAGAAGCTTCTTCCGAATTGGCAAAAATATCTAAAGGACCCGAATATGACAATTTTTGAATTTCTCAAGTCTTTGGAATAAAAAAGTCGCCACAAGGACCTCAATTTTTTTGACTATGAATTAGTTCTAGGTAAGCGATTGCTAAAGCAAGAGATGAGAGAGGTTTTAGGATTAGAGCGTCATCCAGTAAATATGCATGATTTTCCTTTTGATTGGGTTTAAGGAAACATCGACTTAGCATGTTGGCATAAAGCTGGGAAAGACTTTGTTTTGGGTTGTCGTAAACGGCTAGTTCAAAAAGCACTCGCTGGAAAATGAACAGGATGTTTCCCGAACGCGCCTTATACACATCGGGTGATATAGTGGAAAGCGTCTCAAGCTCGATTTTTGCCGCAGATTTTTCCTCTTTGTATTTGCCAATTTCTAAGGGACTTTTACCTCCATTAAGGTCGTAGAGCATTGTGGCCACATGGCCAAACTCGTGAATAAGCCCAATTGTTTGATGGTTCTTTTTACCCTCTTTGTTAATAGTGATCTCAAAATCATCATTTTCTTTTAGATAAACTGATTTTGTTTCCTTTCCGTACTTTATAGAAATTTTATTTTTGTAGGTCTTTAGGATTGGATAATTCTTTTCCATTAAGTTAAATATTTGCTCGGGTATTTTTAGTTCGGGAAATTTGGTTTCACAAATGAAACACGGAATGTCAAACGAGGCGCAAAAGCCTTCGGGAAGCCTGTGAATTTTTGGCAGCTGTTTGTTAATAAGGCTTATCACAGTGTCTACATTTTCCGTAAAGTTGGTAAACGACTTTCGAGAAATTCTGTTCATGTCTAATACCATCTCTAAATAATTACTGCACCCCTTCTTAAAAGCAAAACAATCCCGTTGCTTCGCTAGCTCAATAAACGCTTTTTCCAACCCCTCCTTAAAAGGTTTAGCCTGTTCCCACGCTTTTTCCTGCTCCTCATGAGTTTTTTTAATCGCAATCTCCTGGAGTAGTTTTTTATTTTCTATTAAGGATGTGATTGAGAGGTAATTACCCAATGCGCGGACAAAAAGGTCCTCATCTTTTTGAGATTTCGGCACTGTAACTTTCTGAATTTTACTTTCCGATAATTTTCGAAAAATCGATTCAATTATCCAGTGGTGTATGTATGTTGAAAGATCGCTAGTTTTGGGGTTTTCGAGCTTATTGTAATTTAATGTTGCTTTTTTGGTTGCCTCTTCAATTATTTTCTTAAGTTTATTGGGTTTTTTAAGCCAACTATCAGATTCGATCAAGTATTTGTATTTTTGTTTGAATATTTTTTGATAAAAGGTTGCAGAGTGTGTTTTAGCCATATATGTATGTGTATATGATATGTATTTGTACCTATCTTCAGAGTAACAAATATGGAGAAAAAGCGAGAACTTTCTGCTTGATTGGATTGTATCTCGCTTTTTCTCTTTCTATCGGTTTTGACAGGATGGGGATTAGCCTATTTTGAGTTTTCTTTGTCGTCGCCCTTTTCCTCTCGATCTTCCTGCTCGCGTGCCCCGTCCGCGCTCTGGTTACACCCTGCATTGGTGTCGCTTGAAGCTTCAAACGACAGGCTCGCGGCGATGGCGTCTGCGCGGGATGAGTGAACCCCACCATCTGCACTTACGTAGTACTCTTCTTCATCGTACTTCGACTTACCCATTTTCGGCTCTCCTTGACCACTTGGTCTGTCTTTGTAAACTACTAGGCGACTCCCTATGTCACGATTTACACGTGATGTATTCCTCCTTTCTCTCTGCAACGTATTATAACACATTACTAAAAAGCCTATTGCATATTCCTTATCTTTATGTTATAGTAAGAAAAATGAAAATGAACTAGGACGAAACCCTTAAGGGAGGAGAATGAAAAAGCTTTTGTTTGTTGGATTGAGTATTTTCTTTGTACTGGTCACTATTACCTTTCCAGCAACGGCGGGTTTTTAAACAAAAAACTGAGACACTCAGTCATAACTATCGGTGTACTCAGTTGTCACAAAAGAATAAGAGAGCTTGGTGGTAAGTTTAATTTGGAAAGGTAGTATAATCAGAGCAAGATATGCTTATAGATAAAGTGTTCTTAAAAATCTTGCTTATAAGATCATTTTTGGGGGTGGATCCCCGCCGGTTGATGTTGTCTTTTTCCCGGTATGTTGAGCTAAAAATGGCGGAAGAATCGAAGAAACGCAATACAAGCGAAATAAACGAAAATATTCTTCGAATTTGGGAAAAGATTCAGGCAAATTTCGTCGAGGATACCGCGAAAGGATCTGGACGGGTATATGACGGAGAGCAATTCCTTAGAGATATCCGCTCTTTGTGATATACTGTCCCCTAGTAAATACAAAAAGATGAGGAGAGAAAATGCCGAATGCTTACGGGGAAGACAAGGACGGGAAGTTTGTTTTGTGGGAAAACAAGGATGGGCAGAGTAACAAGAAATACATAGATGGGCCGAACAAAGGAGAGCATCAGGGCTACGATCCAGAAAATCAAAGGTCTTTTGTTCGCTCATCAAAGCGAGACTGGGAGGACGGGGAGGAGCAATCTTCTTCCGGTATTTGCTTTATTGCTTCGGCTGTTCTTGGGGAGGACTTGCCCTTGAGCTTTCTGCGACCGCTTAAGAAATGGCGATACAGCGTAATGGAGAAGTCCTTTTTGGGAGAGATCTTGTCTGATTGGTATCGGAGGACTGGGGTGACTGTGGCAGAAGTTATCGCCAAGCACCCGCGAGTTCGCAGGTTACTGTTTCTTCTTTTTGTGCGGCCTGGGGTTAAATTGTCAGGAAGATCGCCCTCTGCAATTCGGGATATTTTTCTCTACCTGATTTTTCTGCTCGGCTGGTTGGTGGCGAAGGCGATCTCGTTGATGGGATAGTTGTTTTTTGCGTTCCTAAAAATGAATTCCGTCGAAAGAAGTCTTTGCGGTTTTTCTCGAAGTCTGCTACGCGACTTGCGACGAATGACCCCCGTCGCTCATTTTTTCTTGATGTCTAGGACCATGCAAGTAATATCAGGTTGCTGCATGGTCCCTTTTTTACTTATTATATGCTTATAATCCGTTACGATTCAGAATTTGAAAACAATATCTATCGTAATTCAGGTCTGTTTCCCAAGGAGAGGTACCCAGATTTACAGAAGGAAATAGAAGTTACTTCTCCTCCAACCGAAAGCCAGATTACTGCTGCCACTAAATCCCTTGGTGACTTATGGGACGGGAATAAAGAAGCTTTCTTTGATAGTATCAAAGAGTTCTTTGAGACAACTAAAGAGCAGTTACCCACGCTTCCCGAAATTACAGTTTACTTAACAAGATTACCCAAATATCCTTACAACTTTAAGGGCGATCATTTTTGGTTCGCCGCGCCATTAGATTCCAATCCTTTTATCAGGTTGAAAGTGGCCGTGCATGAACTGACCCATTTCTACTTTTTTAAGTTGGGGTGGGGGAAATTTATGAAGGAAAAAGGGTTTAGCGACAAGGCAATAGATGACGTGAAGGAGATAACAGCTACTATTCTTGTTAACACGTCCTACCAAAAATTTTTGCAATTTGTGCACGAGAAAGGGCATGATAGGAACAAAGAGTTTAGGGATTATGTGAGTAAGAACGCCAAAGACCCAGAAAATTTAAAGATGAAGGAAATAATGCAACTTACCTTTGCATTTTACAATGTGAGTTAGGATCGCGGTAAGCACGCTGTCCCCTGAAACTTGACAAAGAGGGGAAAATTTGCTATAGTGTACGCACTGAATAATTGAATAAAACAAAGAAGGAGCGAGCAAAAGGTCAAAAAATCCTGCTTAAACAAGGGGATGTATTTGGCCTTTTTTTGAAGGAAAAACGCAATTAAGTCAAAAGAAAAAGGAGAGTGTTAAGATGAGAAAGATATTGGCGGGTTTGTTTACCTTGGTTGTTCTGGCGTCTTTTTCGGTGCCGTGCCTATCGCAATCGACGATGGGTAGTAGTTGGAAATTCAACAGCCAGTTGGTTCTGGCGAAAGACGAGGCGGGAAATCTCGCGCGTACTCTTGAGGTCGGGGCGGTTTATTCTTTTTCCCATCTTTACGGTGATCACGCCACCTTCCGATTTCCATCTGAAGCGGAGATAATTGACTCGTCTTTGAACAAAGTCGTTTTTTCGAAGCCGGGCAGATATTACATTTCCATGCGGGAAGAGGATTCGGGTATCTTTAGGTACGCCACCTTCGACGTCTACCTCTTCGTCTCGGGTAGCCTGTTCCTTTCTGTCAGTGGCGATAGCCCGAAGGCCGGGATGACTTTCGATCTGCCGAAAGACGCGAAGGTCGGTTATCTGGCGCTTCTTCCGGAAGTGACCAGCAACATTGATTCATGGAGGCTCTCGTTGGTTTCCGGTTCTGTTTACTCACAGAGGGCCTGGGTGTTCTCTGGAAGAGAAATCGACTGGGGTATGAGAGAGGATTCCGGCGAGGCACCAAGCGGAGCTGATGCTCTAGGTTGGCTTGTCATCACTGACCCGGAAAAGAGAGACAGAGCGGATGTTTCACTCTCGGCCCGGATTGGCTACTGGTTGGATCAATGGGAAACCTACCCGAAAATCGAGGAAGTGTCCTTCTCTCCCTTGGCGGACACTTACGTAAACGCCTGGGATCCGAATGCGTCCTATGGTCAGGAGGGGGAGCTTCGGATCCGATCGAACGGAGACCAGTCAGTGTTAATGCGATTTGATCTTTCCTCGATTCCGGACGGCGCCTTTGTTCTATCCGCCGATCTGCAGATGGCGATCATCGGAGATGGTGTAAATCCGATGATAACCAGAGTCTTAAAAGCCGTTGGTCCTTGGGATGAAAAGACGACTTGGGCGACGAGGCCAGGAATCCAAGAACTTCCTGCAAGGGAAGCCTGGTCCGGACTTGTTGACCAGATCCAAGAGCTTGTCGACTCGAGAGAGGTGGCTGACTTTTGGGTTCTTGGTCAAAGTAGCTCGAATGTCTCTTACGCTTACGCTTCGAGGGAGTACTGGGATCAGAACAGAAGGCCCGTACTCAAAGTAGTCTACTTTCGATGAGGCAACAAAATGTCCCAGGAGCTTACCCTAAAGGTACCCTGGGACTATTTTTTATGGATTTGCATTTAAGTTTTAAACTTGCTACGCTAAAAATATAATGAGATCCTGCCTAAAACTGACTTGGTTCTTAGCTTTCGTCCTCTTTTTTCTATTTTCCCCGTGGTGTTTAGGGAGGGTTCGGGCGGTCACTTGTAGTGTGACTGATGTAAATCCAGCAGATGGTATGGTTCCTATGGAAGGTACAGAAACAGAGTTTGTTTTTAATTACACGAGCACACCAGAGGAGGGGGCGGGGGATTTCGGAGTAATTTCTTATTTATTTTACGACGGAACCGCCTGGGTGCCTGCGACTAGATTTTCCTCTGGGGAATGGTATGGTTCTACTGTTCTATCCCCGGCAAAAGATTATTCTGTCGCTGGGGCTTTGATTTATAGAAAGGATGGCGTAGTTTCTAGTTGCGTCGCCCAAACCTGTGTTGGAGCCTTTAACAAAAAAGTGGAGGATGTCGCTGTTAATTTGAGCTTGATCCACCCGACGGCGCAAGTTTCGCAGGTTTTTACGGATGGCGGGAGTTGTATAGGTGCTTTTTTTTCTCCGTCAATAGTAATGCAGGGGTGGTCTGGCAACAATTTAGGATATCCTCCAGTTAGACCGGCCAATCCGGCGGATCCGGTAAACCAGTGGAAGCTTTTTAGTAGCGTTTCTTCGCCTAACTCTTACCCCTGCCCCTTTGATGATTGTTCAGATCTATACCGTGCTAGTGGTCTTTGGCCGGCCCGATACTTTGGCAAAGCCTCGATCCTTTGGGGAGGGCTTCTTTCTGCCCCAAGTGCTTATCCGACAAGCGTAACTTACACTCTTCGGTCAGCCACTTTTTCTGGATTGCCTTTGGATATTCACCCCACTGCACGTTATTCCGGGACTTATTGGCTTTATTCTAGACCGCCGATTAGCGGAAATTGCAATCGTGTGTGCCCCGCTGTTCCCCCTCCTCCCTTCGGTGGCGTAACAGTGTTTGGTTATGTCCGTGACAAGGTTACCGGTAAAGGGATCGAAGGAGCAACGATTAGGACAACTGGGTTTAAGGATGGGGGTGGGGTAGCTAATCCTTTTACGACAACGAATCAGAATGGGTATTGGAGTATTAGTTACAGTGGATACACCATCGATGAAGTTCGCATAATTGAAGAAAACAATCTCGCGATTTGTACAGAAGACGATGGTTTTCCAACCGTTCCTGTTGGCGCGACTATTTGGGATTCTAATACGGTTAATTGGATGAATCCTCCTAATTCCGCGGGACAAATAATCTTTTTTGACCTAGCTTGCTATTTTCCGGAGGAGCCTCCTCCGGAACCGGTGGTAAGCTGTCCCTTAGGCCCAACTCAGGAGGACGCGGAGGACGGCTCCTACACAAGTCTGAATACAGATTGGGTTTCTGTTCCATTTACCCCAACAAATGATGGATACGTGGATAAGATATCTGTAAGAGCTGGTGGTTTCGGTGGGGCTGAGAGAAGTATTATCTGCAGAGTAGAAACTGCTACAGGCGTGACTATTTCCGAAACTCGCGCCTCCGTGCCGTTTCTCGGCAGTACTGGCGCGGCTTGGAGGGAAATTAATTATTCGAGTGCCAAATTTGACCTCGTGGGTGGGGATACTTACAGATTATTTTGCCGAGGTCCCGACCCCTGGAATTCTATTTATTGGAATTATGATAACAATCCTTTGACCGAGCTAACTTACAGGATCTATGGGACAGAGGGGGTTTGTCGCTACTATACAATCTCTGGAAGGGTTTGGGAAGATAGCGTGCTCAAAAATTGTGTTATCAATGCGGAGGAACCAAAGCTATCTGGTAGGACGGTATCCGTCCAAGAAACCGGTCAAAGCGCGGTTACAAATGGAACTGGCAAC
>Ga0066637_10002193_pt1 | contig 12999 bp, 7 predicted proteins | sample CryGeyCG2014_020_FD_62737 | JGI IMG/M metagenome (GOLD analysis project Ga0066637, IMG submission 62737) | Groundwater microbial communities from aquifer - Crystal Geyser CG08_land_8/20/14_0.20 | ecosystem: Environmental > Aquatic > Deep subsurface > Groundwater | place: USA: Utah: Grand County...
GCAGCCAAAGGCTTGCCAATTAAATCGCCCCGGCCAACTAAACAAAGCTCCTTACCTTTAAGATCAACTTGATGATATTTTAAAATTTCCATGATCGCTCCGGGTGTCGGTGGTACTAAAGGGCTTTCTTTCATCATTAGTCGGCCCAAAGCCAAATGCGAAAGACAATCAACATCAATATTAATATTTATATTATTGACAATCTCGCGGGTAAAAGGCCAAAGGTGTTCCGGCACCGGCAACTGCAGAATCATCCCTGACAATCTGTGTTCAGCCTGTATCTCCTTAATCCGCGTAATCAGTGTTTCCTTATCCGTGTCATCCGTGTATTCAAATTTAAAAAAGTCCACCCCAATTTTTTGGGCAGACTCTTCTTTCTTTTTGATATAAGTTATTGATGGCTTATTATCGCCCACTCTCACCACCGCCAATGCCGGCACTACCCCCTTTTTCCTGATAGTTTCCACCCTTGTCTTTAAATCTTCTAAGATAGTGGTGGCAATCTTCTTGCCATCAACAATTATGGCCATGCTAAAAAATTAATGACTTATGATTAATGACTAAATAACAGGACTATAGAGGGTTGAATGATTGTATAACGAAAAGACTAAACGACTCATTTTTTACCCACAGCAGTCCATCAAAAGCGCCTTTATTTTAGCACATTCCTTTTCTGTTGACAAAGCTTTTTTAGCTATTTTCTTTCCCAATAGCTTTCTGCTTCTTTTTCCATCTTTTCCAGTCCGAATCAAATTTTGTACCTCCTACTGAAATCTGTAATTCATAAAAAAAGGCTAATGCCTTTTCCCCGGTAATACCACCAAATGACTCACATTTACCCCCTTCTTTATCTAATTATCATTACTGCTTGCGCCCCAGCGAGGACGTGCCGGGGTGGTGATTCTTAAGGGGTAGGGGCGGGCTTTGGAACTCCGAGCCCCTACCCCTTAAGAAAAGATTATTCCCACTCAATCGTCCCGGGCGGCTTGTTGGTTACATCATAAAAGATGAACGAGGTTTGATTCAATGCTTCGATTTTTTTAACGATTGATTCCAGCACTTCTTGAGGCAAGGGATAAAATCTGGCGGTCATTGCCTCAAGCGACGAAACCGGGCGTAAAACAACGCTTTCTTTTCCGTCTATGCCAAACGGAATTAAAACTACCGGAAACTGCCAAATATCCCGCTCTAATCTCCGGCCTGAACGGCCTTGGCCGGAAGGCTTTGCTTTAAACACTTCTTCCTGAACAATAGCGTCAATCTCCCGCAACAAATCCAATCGCCACTTTGTTACCGTCGCTTCAATTAATGTCCCGTCATCAATCCTTAATCCTGAATCCTTAATCCTTAACAACACTCGATTAACATCCTTAATTTTATTAGTGATTTCAGGACTGATCTTCTCAATCTTTAACCAATCAATATTTTGGATTTCTGATTTTAAAATTTGGGATTTGTTTGGAAGCTTGTCCTGAGCGAATGCGAAGGATTGGAAATTGGGATTTACCTGCCCACCATTCGCCAGAGGCGAAGCCGATGGCAGGCGGGGAAATTCCAGCACAGCAGGATTGGCATAAGTCCGGCAATCCCCCTGTACGCCCACGCTCCTAATCGGCAATGCCAAAATAGTGACAGCGGCAGGCAATTCCTCAATCACTTTTATTTCTTCTAATATTTCTGATAAATGCTGATTGATTTTTGTTAACTGCTCATTGCTGATTGCTGATTGACCGTCATAGCATAACGCTCTAATAGCCAGTCCTGGTCCAGGAAACGGCTGGCGCCAGATAATCTTCTCTGACAAACCTAATGATTTGCCTAGCTCCCGCACTTCATCTTTATATAAATCTCTGATGGGTTCAATAATCCTGCCTTCACTGATAAGCTGCTGGACTTTATCAACGCGGTTATGGTGAGTCTTAATTTTATCGGCGTGCTCTGTACCGGCAGTTTCAATCGTATCTGGATAAATTGTCCCTTGAGCAAGTAGCCACTCATCAGGATTGAGATTTAATTCCTGACTAACTTGCTCTTGGATATCAATAAAAAGCTGACCAATGATTTTACGTTTTTCTTCGGGATCAATAATTCCCTTAAGTTTTGACAAAAACTGCGCTGAAGCATCTTTAACATGTAGGTTTTTAAAGCCGGCCTGGCCCAAGGAACCAACCACCTGCTCTACTTCATCTTTTCTCATTAAACCAGTATCAATATGCAAGCCATAAACTTGCTCCTTATTAAGCGCCTGCTCCAAAAAGGCAAAGCAGACTGTGGAATCAACCCCACCCGAAACCAGTAAAAAAACTTTTTTCTTGCCTACTTGCTCTTTGATTTGCTGAAAAATCTTTTTTTTAAAATCTTCAATCTGCCAATCCTTGGTTGCCCTGCAGATTTTAAAAGCAAAGTTTTCTAAAATTTTTAAGCCGTGGACAGTGTGAGTCACTTCCGGATGAAACTGCAGGGTATAAATTTTTTTTGCTTCATTGACCATGGCCGCAATTGGACAATTTTCCGTGCCGCCGATAATCTGAAAATCTGGTGGTAATTCGATAACACTATCGCCATGGCTCATCCAGACTATCTCCATACCTTCTAAACCATCAAAGAGGATAGATTGACCGACAGTAAACTGAACTTTGCCATATTCTCTAATTCGATTAGCCTTCACTCGTCCGCCAAAATATTTAGCAATTAATTGATGACCAAAACACAAACCCAAAACTGGCAACTTTAAATCAAACACTTGGGAATTAAAGGAATAGCTATTTTCATTAACGCTAGCCGGGCTACCAGAAAAAACTATACCAATTAAATTAATGATGGTAGTAAAATCATAATCTGGCGGATAAATTTTCGCTAAAACTCCTAATTGCCTAAAGCGCCGGGCAATCAAATGAGTATATTGTGAGCCAAAATCCAGAATAGCGATTAGTTGATGGTTTTTGGACATCGAGCTTGAAAGTAATCTTAATTTCCATTATAATACCACTATTAACACATTTTTACAAAATAAATTATATGAAACCCCAAATTTTTCCCTTAGGTATCACTTTTGATGATGTCTTACTTCTACCGCAAAAATCCACTGTCTCCCCCAAAGAGGTGGGAGTTAAAACTAAATTCTCTCAAAACATTATTCTTAATATACCTTTGGTTAGCGCCCCGATGGATACCGTGACCGAAAGCAAACTGGCCGTTGCCCTAGCTTCTGAAGGTGGTCTAGGCATAATTCACCGAAATTTATCACCTCAACGACAAGCCGAAGAAGTGGCTAAAGTCAAACGTTCAAGAAACAGCTTTATTGAAAATCCGATTACTTTAACGCCGAACGATAAGATTAGCGACGCGGTTAGAATCCGCCATGAAAAAGGTTATAAAAATATTCCCATTGTTGATAAAAAAGGTAAACTCTTGGGTTTAATTACTAAATTTGATTACTTTTGGCCAGAAGATGAAAAGCTACCTATTAAAAAATTAATGAAAAGCTTAAAAGAAATTACCATTGCTCCCGAAGGCATTACTTTAAATAAGGCTCGCCAAATTATTAAAGAAAAAAGGGTGCCAATCATCTTGATTGTTGATAAAAAAGGTTATTTAAAAAGCATTGTTACCCGAAGTGATTTAGAAAAAAATCTTCTTTATCCCCAAGCCACTAAAGATAGCCAAGATCGCCTCCGGGTTGGTGGAGCGATTGGTGTCGGCACCGAAGCTTTAAAACGTGCTCACTTGATGGCAGAGGTTGGTGTGGATGCTCTGGTGATTGACACCGCCCATGGTCACAGTAAAAAAGTCATGGAAACCCTCAAAATTTTAAAGAAGGATAAAGTATTTAAAAACATTGATATTGTAGCTGGTAATGTGGCAACAACTGAAGCAACTCGCGACTTGATCAACTTGGGCGCTGACGCAATTAAGGTCGGTGTGGGACCTGGCTCTATTTGTACTACCCGAGTTATTACTGGGGTAGGCGTACCACAGATTACGGCTATTCAAAATGCGATAAAAGGCAGGAATAAAGCCAACATCCCTCTTATTGCTGATGGCGGCATCAGATATTCAGGAGACATTGTTAAAGCTTTAGCCGCTGGTGCTGACAGTGTGATGATTGGCAAGCTTTTTGCCGCCACCGAAGAAAGTCCAGGAGAAATAACTTATTACAACGGTCGGATGTATAAAGTCCATCGGGGCATGGGCTCACTTGAAGCGATGACTCAAGGTGCGAGAGATCGCTATGGACAATCACTAGATGAACAAGCCAGCAAATTAATTCCCGAAGGCATTGTTGGTCAAATTTTATATAAAGGCAAACTCGCTGACCATGTCCATCAATTAGTTGGCGGCTTATGTTCAGGGATGGGTTATGTCGGTGCTAAAGATATTCAAGAACTGCACCAAAAAGCTAAATTTATTCAAATTACCGAAGCTTCTATAAAAGAAAGTCACCCTCATAATATTACTATCACTAAAGAAGCACCGAATTACCAGCGAATGGAAATGTAAACTTTATTATACATTCAAGAATCTGATATTAATTTGATATTGGTAATTTATCATTATCGATAATATGTTTCTCATCACTCAAGTCTTCTATTTCCTCCTCCCTGCTTATCTTGCCAATATGGCTGCTTCCTTAGCTGGTAAATTTAGATTCTTGCCCAAGCCTTTGGATGGTAATAAAAAAATTGGCCGACACTTTCTTTTTGGCCCAAATAAAACTTGCGGCGGCACGCTTCTTGGCTTCATCGTAGGATTTTTAACTATGGGGTTGCAACGGCTCCTTTTCTCCCTGGATTCATTTCAAAACCTTTCTTTGATTGATTATCAGCAAACTAACTGGTTTTACTTGGGCTTACTGGCCGGTTTTGGTCCAATGGCTGGTGACATTACCGCCAGTTTTATTAAAAGAAGATTTAATCTAAAAAGCGGCGCCATGGCACCATTCTTAGATCAATGGAATTATATTAGTGGTTACTTATTATTGATTTCGGTGATGGTTAATCTGACGCCGCCGATTATTATTATTTCGTTTATCCTGACTTTGATTCTTCATCCGTTAGCCAATATATTGGCTTATTATTTAAAAATTAAAAGTATTTGGTGGTGATATACTAGAAAAACCATATGACCAAAATCTTAATCATCTTCAATCCCAAAGCTGGCCGGAAGTATCCTAAAAACTTTAAAGAATTAGTAGTAAAATCGCTTTATCGCCTTTTGCCTGCTATAATTTTTGACTGGCAGGAAACACTGCCAACTTTTCAAAACCAGTTAAAAACCATCAACTTTCACCAGTATACTAAAATATTGATTATTGGCGGCGACGGTACCATTAGAGATGTTGCCGACTACTTACTAAAAAATAATCTGGACTTGCCGCTGGGGATTATTCCGGCTGGTTCCGCCAATATTTTAGCATCTAGTTTAAATATCCCTCACTCTTTTAAACAAGCTATTAAAACCGCCTCTATTGGTCAGGAAAAAAAGATTGATGTTTGCCACTTGAATAATCAGGAATATTTCTTAACTTGCCTTTCACTTGGCCACTGGTCAAAAATCATCCAAAAAACCAGCGCAAAAGTAAAAATCTCGCTGGGTATATTGGCTTACCTTTTGACCTTAATTAAACATTGGCAAATCCCCCGCACCACTTTTAAATTCAATCTTGATGGTCAGACGTATCAAATCCCCGGTCATACTTTAGTCATTGCCAATGCCTTGAGCGTTTTAAAGCTTAAACCGAAAACCAAAATTGACCTGACCGACGGCCAATTGGAAGTGCTAATTAATAAAAACAAAACGGTCTGGGGATTTATGGCGATATTTTTTTCCTTCTTCTGGGGCAAACGAAAATTCCCGCTTTTATTTAAAGCTAAAGGTGAAAAAATCATTATTGACCTCGCGGCGGAAAAAGAAACTTTTATCCAAATTGACGGCGAAATCAGAAAGGTGGAGAAAATTGAAGTGGAGATTGTGCCAAAAAAATTACGAGTCATTGTCTAACTTTCTCACGATAACGGATAAAGTATGGATAGTTAATCCGAATCATATCCGTAAATATCCGTATTTTAAATCCGTATTATCCGCGGGCCATCCATGGGCTATCAGCGAATCATCGTGCCTGTCAACGGGAAATGAAATATCATCGTGCCTGTCATCGTGCCTGTCATCGGCGAGAGTTGACAAGTTTTTATGAAGTGTTATAATGTTATATCTTTTGATCATTCTATTAACAGGATTTACGCACTTTGAATTAAATTTTGCTAATATTAGCCAATACTAAAAATGAGTTACTGAAAATTTAGCTAATCTTAGCAATTTATATTTTCAACTGCGTAACTTCTGCTATTAATTAACAAATCAATTTCACCAAAAAAAATCAAGGAGACACTAATGAAATCCTTTGTCATCATCGCTTTCTTAATGGTGAACTGCTTTGTATTCGCCCAAAACCCAGTAACCACTACTAGGCCGATTCAATTGGCTCTACCCGGCGAACCGGGTTACATCGATTTCAATCATTTTAAGCTAAATATCGGTGACAGTGTGTGGGTAATGCCAATATATAATTATCAATTTGGCCATTGCTTTGATAGAAATAACTTTGTATTCCCCCACCAATTCAAAAAATGCTTAAGAGGCAAGGTTACTTTCATCTATGCCGGTGAATTTGGTTGGGAATATGAAGTAAAGATTCATACAGAAACAGAAAAAATCCAGTGTATTGGTGGTCGGCCTCAACAATATCTGGTTTTTGGGCTAAAATAATCAACTTGGCATAAAAAATAGCCGCTTAGTAGGAAACGAACAGCGGTTTTTTTATTAGCGCCGATAGAGTGCGGATCCAGTTCAACTGGACTCGCGTTTTTTATTTCTAAAAAGTTGAGAATAAATTCTTGACCACCCAGTAGTATTTCTCAATCCTCATTCCTCATTCCTTAACTCTTTAAACACCTCGGCCTGATAAGTCAAAAGTTTTGTAGCTGACGACTGCCAGCAATCCGCATCAAGACCCGCCTTTTGGCACAAACTGCCTAAAAACTCGGTTGGCTCTTTTAAATCTTCCCAAACCTGCGGCAGATAAGTGGCTTGAGAACGGCCTTGCTGAATAATCACACCATCAATTTCTGGCCGAAGCTTAGTTAAATACTCCCGGGGCTGACTGACCGCTAATTCGCTAGGCAAAGATAAAATAGAAATTTCAATGGTCAAATCTTTGACTTCTGAAGCAATCACCGGTATAAACCGCGGGTCATCTAGGGCGGCATTCAAGGTATTTTCTATCACGGCCTGATAAATCGGACCATTGGGCAGAATATAGCCGATACAGCCCCGAAGATTGCCATTTTTTTCTAAAGTGACAAACACTCCCCGTTCTTCCTTTAACTTTTCTGATACTTCCTCGGCCTTGACTGTTGGCTTCTTACCGGTCTGATAATAAGTTTCCAAAGTGTTTCGCGCTAATTTTAATAAATAATCTCTTTCGGTTTGAGAATATTCTCTGACTAATTCTGAAACTTGACTGTCGCCCCAAACAATCATACCCACATAACTTACCGAATTGGTATAATCGCCCATGATATTGCCCGAGGTGTCGCGTCCGACTACTTCAACTTGATAATCTAACTCTTTAAATAACTCCGAAAGTAAAGTCAAAGGCACCTGACCGTCATTAGTAATAGCTACTTCTGAAAGATACTGATAAAGCTCGTCGGTTGCAAACTTCATTAGGTAATCAATGACTGGCTGGTCAAGCTTAGCCAAATTCTCGGGAATATTTTTTGTGAACGGCACAAAGCCGTAATTTGGACCATAGTGAGTAAAATCCACGCTGGCTACCACTAAAGTTTGTTCGTCAATATATTTCTTAAGAACCAAAGCCAGCTCTTTGATTTCCGCTAAATTCGTTTGATTTCCGCAAATCAAGGGAATGATTTGAAAATCATTGAGGGTTTTTTGTAAAAACGGTAACTCTATTTCAATAGCATGCTCACGACTATGGGCCTGAGGCAAATAATCAAAATTATTTTCAGATAGAAGTTTCTTAACATCAGCGGAAACTGGAATTAAACCTAAGGGTGTTTCATAATGAGTAAAATCTCCGACTGAAATTCCGGAAAAAGAAGCATGATGACTGGGAGCCATAATGATGACTTTATTATAAGACTTGCCATCAAGATAACTAAAAGCCTTACCAGCTACTGCTCCAGAATAAACTGTACCAGCATGAGGCACGACTAGCGCTTTGATTGGTTTACCTGGCTCTGGATTATCTGATAGAAAATCAGCAAATTGAGCATCAATTTCCGACTTGGTGCCTGGATAAAATTGACCCGCGACAGCGGGTTTTCTAATATTTTTTGCCATATTATTTGAGGTTAATGATTGCTCTTTTGGTGTTGGAAAAAGCTGACAGCCAGAAAGAATCATTACTATAAAAATAAGGATAACGGCTCTTAATTTTTTCATACATCTTTAAGTCATTGGACAAGTCTGCTCCCTAATTTTAGCAAAAAATTAAAAAAAATTCCAGTACTTAAAAAAGCACCGGGAAATGATAAATTAACCTAGCCTAACCACATTGATTACGCAAACATATGTGAACCGCGAACCTTAAAGAATGTCAGCGGCTTGTCCAGCGAAACTTTAGTGAAGCGGGATTCGCGTGAGGTTTGCGATAGTTCGCGCCTGCCTACCATGCTACCGCAGGTAGCAGGCAAGTCGTTAGCGTTAATTAATAATTTTTACCATCCACCGGTCACATTCCGATAAACAGGATTCATTGGATCCGCAGAAAGCCCGCCTCCCCCGCTGGAACTTCCGCCGCCAGATGCGCCGCCATAAGCTCCAACACTCGCACATGTTGATTCATCGGAATTTTTACTGACCTTTGGCGCAAAATACATATTAGTTTCTTCTTTTCTGAAATCCGAGTCTGATTCTGACGCAGGCGGCATAACAGACATTAACATATTTGAATACCCATCAATAATATACCCAAGAGCAGTATTTTTTAAATCCTTTACATAGTGACTTTCTCCTGCACTTATAGATATCCCCGCCCGTGCGCCAATACAAAGTCCTCCGCTTAGTTCAATCCCGCCTTCGCTGAAAACTAATTCCACATCAGCACCACCATCTGGCAACACAAAAGAAGCTGAAATAGTAACATCTTTCCCGCCACTTTCTCCAAAATTTAGCCCCATAAATCTCCAGGAAATACCTGGCTCAATACCATAATAAACTGCACTACGCTCCTTTAAACTATTTACAGTACCTGTCAACTGATAAGTAGTACCGACGCCATTCATAGTGAATGCTGAATGAGAATGTTCTTGGGCAAATTGGTGAATTTGAGGATTACCTGACCTATACTCTGATAGTCCCTGTAAATTAAAATTGTTTGGGTTTATAGTGTGACTATTCACCGAGCTGGTTTGAGTGATATTTAAAGGATTGCTTAAATAGCTCACTGTTCTATTAAACCAAGATATGGCCTCATGCCCTGTCGGATCCGTGTAATTAACCGGATTATTCAAAGTGTAAGAATAGCGATTTAAAGTTTGCGGGTTGGCTGGCGCCTGAACAATCGTATCCGGCGCAATAAATCTGCCTAAAGCCGGATTATAATAGCGCGCTCCGTAATAATACAGGCCGGTTTCATCGTCAAATTCCTTGCCCGTGAATTTGTAACGGGTAACATCCTGACCGGTTTTAACCACGGTTGACCCATAAGGCGCGTATTCGTAATGCGCCACCTGGCCGCCGGCATTATTGGTAATGGTATCGGTTGAGCTTAGATGATTAGTATGGAAGTAATTGATGTTATTGCCCGTAACCGCCGCAATCCGCTGGTCAGCCAAGAAAATCTGATTCGTGGCATTATTACCGCTTTTTTCGTAGATTGAACCAATATAAATAGTGCTGACTTGCGTGGGACTGGCAGGTGCAACTAAGCCCTCTCTGGCAGCGATGCGAAATTCACCGGGAAGCGAAGGTATGTTTGGCGCTTTAGTTATTTTAATCGGCGGCAAATTCTGATAAATGGTCTTTTTTATCCGATTGCCCTTACCATCGTATTCAAAACTGGCCAAAGTCTGACCGTTCTTTTTAACGGTCGTTAACTGATTCTCTGCATTATATTCATAAGTATTATTAATGTTATTGACCGTGTGTTGAGATATCATACTACCGTTAGCGTCGTAAGCATAAGTGGTGCCGTTAGATAAGGCGGTTACGGCGTGCGGTCCGGCACTGCCCGCGCCATAAGTAAAGGTCAAATTATCTTTGTTAAGCAGATTGCCGATTTCGTCATAAGCAAAAGTCTTTGCGCCATAAACCGCGTTATTGGCGCTGGTTAACCGATTCAAACTGTCATAAGCAAAAGTCTGGGTGGCGGTGTTTAGGCCGTCAGTCAAAGAAATAACATTGCCCAAAGAATCATAAACATAGGTTAAAAACTGAAAAGATTGACTCTGGCTGTTCTGGGTTAAAAGCTGTGCGAGCCTTAAAGTCAAAGGATTATAAGTATAAAGAGTCTGGAGATTATTGCCTAAGCTTACGCTGGTTCTTTGATTATTTTGATTATAGCTAACAAATGACGCGTAATAATAGTTATTTTGATTCCTGACGCTTTCAATCTGATTCTGGCTGTTATAAGCGTAAGTTAAAACTTCATTGCTGGGATAAGTTAGGGTTTTAAGCCGGCTTAAGGCATCATAACTTTTATAGGTGTGATATTCGGTCGCGCCGATTTTGTTGACTGTCTGAATTTCTCGACCCAAACCGTCATAATAATATTTGATATATTCTGAATCATAGTCAACTTTAGTCAGCCGGCCCTTAGAATAAGGCACCAATAAATCGTCATAAGTGTAAGCGACCGTCGGCGTAGTTGACTGCGGATATTCTTTGGAAATCACTCGGTTGAGGTCATTATAAGTAAAATTAGTCAACTGACCTTTGGCATCGGTTTGATTTACAAGATTGCCGACTAAATCGTATGAATAAATCCAATTGCCCATATCCGGATCGTCCATTGCCACCTTTCTGTTCAAACTGTCATATTCAACCGCAGTGATATTGCCTAAAGCGTCAATAACTTGGATTAAATTATTTTGAACATCGTAAGAATAATTAGTCGCGGCAGACAAAGTATAATAATTATTGACATTGCCTTGAGTTTGCGGATAATTTTGGTCGCGGCCGTCGGCGCCCAGGTATTCTTCAACGGTCATTAACCGTCCAAAGCCATCCTGATAATTCTTTTTCAAATGACCATTTTCATCAATGACAGTAGTTGTCCAATCTTGATAGGCAGTATTATTATGACTTAAATCGGGATTGGTTGTTTGCGTCAGCCGACTAATCGCGTCATAAGCCAGCAAGGCATAAGACGTCTGACCTTCTGGAGCGGTATAAGTATTAAAAGCGTCAGTATAGAAATTCAGATATTTCTTGGCCACCTGGCCGCGTTCATTAAAACTCACGCTCAAAGAAGCAATGTAAGGATGCACCGCGCCTTCTTCGCTGGCAGATTTGGCTTGAATGGCTCTGGCTAACCCATCGTAAAAAATGACGGAATCCAATGTCTGCGGCAGATTATGTTCAATGCGGGAATGAGTTGTCACGCTAATGGGCAGAACGGCTAAATTATATTCCGTTAAAGTCGTGGGCAGTTCCGGCGTATCTAAATGACCAACAGTTTTTACACGACGGCCAAAATTATCATAAATATTAGAAGTAGTGACATTATTAGGGTCAGTACTGGATTTTTGCTGACCCCAAAGCCCTTGATAAGTTCCGTCATTTAAAGGCACACCGTTGACGCCGTAATAAGCGTTAGTAATAACATGGCCTAAAGGATTAGTTGTAGTCAGCGGAAACAAATAATAATCCGGGTCGTAAGTGATGGTCGTTGTTCTATCGTTAGGTAGTGGCGTTAAGTTGCCAATCGGGTCGGTGGCCGTCAAAACGTTGCCATAAACATCATAAGTAAAAGTGGTCTGGGGATTTTCAACACTACCCGGAACCGGCGTGGGATTAGTTAAAGTTTTTAGCCAATTTTCTTGTTTAGTCAGATTGCCTAAAGCGGGTGCGGCGCCATAAGCCAAATTGTCATAATACAACCAATCCTGTTTTAAAACATTGTTATTATAATCTTGAAGATAATGACTCTTGGGTAAATTTACCAGCCAGTCTGTCGAATTATATCCATACTCGGTCTGACTAATGCGATTATCAGCCGGATTTAAATCCGTTCCTGTTATAACATCTACCTCGCCCAGTTCCACGGTTTTGGTTAAATTGCCGTATTGGGGATTTTCTTGGTAAAAATATTGAACTTGGCTGCGCCGTCCCGTAGTATCGCCATCATAAGTATAATTATCTACCTGCGCCAAATAAGCAAAATTGACATTAGGATAAAGGTTTTGCGAGGCCCAAGTATTAACGGTCTGATTATAAAGATTGCCCGAAGCATCATAACTTCTTTGCTCTTTGATACGGCCTTGATAAATGTCGTCTTGCAGAAATTCGGTTTCCGTATAATTATCCGCTGAATCCGTTGTTGTTACCAAACCAAAACCCCGAAATTCCCTATCTGGCGCATCAAAATAACCGTCTTGATATTCGTAATTAGTAATGTAACTTTGGGCTAAGGTCTGGTCAGTAACAGTAATTTGTGAAACAACCGACACAGGAAAAGGCAAATCAGAAAGATTGTCAGACCCAGTATTATCGTATTCGGTTGACGGCAGATAAGTAATTTGCGTGAGAGCGCCGATGTTGTTGTTGATGGAAGTGAGAAGATGAGAAACTGCGCCATTGGACAAACTGACATAAAAAGAATTTTGCCCATATCCATAGTTGGCAAAAGCAAAATCAGTCAGACCATCGCCGTTATAGTCGCCCATAAAAAGTTGGGGGTCATTACCAAGCCAGTTAATAGCCCATTGATTCCAGCTGCCAGCCCAATTAACAGGTTCGGCAAAACTATTGCCA
>Ga0066637_10002196_pt1 | contig 12997 bp, 9 predicted proteins | sample CryGeyCG2014_020_FD_62737 | JGI IMG/M metagenome (GOLD analysis project Ga0066637, IMG submission 62737) | Groundwater microbial communities from aquifer - Crystal Geyser CG08_land_8/20/14_0.20 | ecosystem: Environmental > Aquatic > Deep subsurface > Groundwater | place: USA: Utah: Grand County...
ATACGTGGATTTCTCTCTAGGCGATATGGTGCAACGGCTTGGATGGGGGAAGCGTTGATGTTGAATCCATCGAGGAGCCATCCAGCATATGATGCTGTCAAAAAGTTCGACTTGGCGAAGCAAAGGTTTAGTGAAGCTAAAGTTTAGTATTCCTAAAGCCGGAAGTTGTGTATTATCTGAACGTGGCTGATGCGATTTCTATTCGCGCCTCAAGCAGCCTTCACCACCCTCACTGAATCAACCATCCGAAATGACCTGCCGATCTTTGGCTAGGGGATACGGCTATTGTTTTCTATCCTAGTCTTACCTGACAAAGGAGATTTTCAATGTCTACAAAATCAAATGAACCATTGCTCTCACCGAAGTTCGCATTAGCACTTCAATTCGCCAACGAGATTCACTGTACCCAAGTTAGAAAGGGGGATGTGGCCGCACCATACATCTCTCACTTGATGGCTGTGAGCGGATTGGTGATGGAATACGATGGCGAGGAATATCAAGCGATAGCGGCCTTGCTGCACGATTCAGCAGAGGATTGTGGTGGTCGCCCTATGCTCGAAACGGTGAGGGTGTTATTCGGGAATGAGGTCGCAGAGATTGTTGATGCTTGCACCGATACCTTCGAGGAACCCAAGCCCGAGTGGAGGCCTCGCAAGGAAGCATACTTGAAGGCCATGAAGAAGAAGCCAGCCACAACAAAGCTGGTGTGCTGTGCAGACAAGTTGCACAACATAACCAACACACTTCGTGACATCAGAAAGAGTGCCCCCCAAACCTGGATAGTCAATATGGCTTCCACCCAAAACAATACCGCCGAAAAGCAATGCTGGTATTACCTTGGTTGTCTTGAAGCGCTCTCCACCGACTGGACTAACCCGATTCTCAATGAGTTCGCGCAATCAGTGATGTTGTTATGTGAACAAGTTGGCAGTGCCGATAACATTCTTGAGGCTCGCAAGCTGTTAGGAGGTGTGTGATGGGTGCGATACATATTCCTGAAAACGCAGTGGGTCGCGTCGGCATGGTGGCGGCACTGAAAAAGGTAGCTGAAGCTGACATTGGCAAGATGGTAATTGTGAGAGAGCCTGTGGGAATGGTCACCTCTTTGGTTGGTAGCCCCAAGCCGATATTCGCTTGGCTAGTCCAAGTGATGGGAGAGCCTATTGAATGTCATGGTAAGCCCAGTCATAGCATCTATGTGCCAGACCAATGTTTAATCCCCGTCAGTGAAATCGGTGAAATGGATGTCGAGCAACTCGCCTATGCACAAGGCAAAGCTGAATTTGATGCGGCATTGGAAGAACTCAGGGTGATGATCGAGAACGAGGAAGTCACCGCAGCCGATCTTGAACAGTTCGTAGATCAGGCTGGGGAGCAGGCGTTCTTCGAGCGGTCGCTTGAGTTGGTGCCTGTGTCGCAAGCTTTACAAGAGATCGGATTCTATTCGACCCCGGGAACGCCAGACTGTCTAATGTGGGTGGGCTTAAACGAAGGAACAGAACTTCACTTCAGTGCAGGTGAAAGATGGGCTGCGAACTGGGTAATAGTGGGCCGGGCCAATACTGCACGACAAGCTATTTGGGACGAACGAGTTGTAACGAGCGAAGCGCCTCGCGGAAAGATTGTTAGCACTGTATTGGGCATCTGGCGAAACACTTTTCCCCGTGCTCCGATCCCGGATTGTCTAAAGATCGGGGAGGTCTATGAGCGTCACCAGGCTTTGATGAGGCGGCTGGATGTGCGTCAACTCCATCTGCATGTTGATCCGCGAGTATTTCGACACATACTCAGATGGCTTCGGCCTGACTTCGGCCATTCCACCCCCCAGGACTTAGTCACCTTGTCGTATCAGGAGGGCATGCTTCGAGTCGACAATGGCGGTAGCGTCTTTGGATGTCCTGCTTGGGGTGACTGGGTAGATGACTGCCATGTGTACTTATCTGACTTGCTCAACTTACGCAGAGTGGTTAGCAGGAGTCGGAGTATCACGATCAATCAAGCCGCTGACCACATCATGGTGAATGGCAACTTCCTTGAAATCCAAGATGAGGGAGGTAAATAGAATGGAACAAAAGCATCCGCCACTGAAAGAAGATCCGCTGACGCAGGAAGAAAAGCAGCAGTTGCTCGATTTGATGAAGAAAATAAACAGCAACTCCAAAGCAAAGGCACTGCTAGTGAGGTCACTGGAAGCGAGCCAAAAGCAGGATAAGTGAGTCGGCGCGCGCGAATGCGGACTTGAACCGGGCTATGAAGCGGCTCAGTTAGCACTTGGACGAACTGTAGGGGATGAGAGGGGGCGGCGTTGGCGCGACCCCCGATATAGAAAGGTCGTAGGCCAGCCGTATGGGCTGCTGAAACCACCAAAAGCGCCTTCTATCAGTTTTGGCTGTGGTGTGAGTTGGGTGAAGGCATTTCTTGAAGCTGAAATAAAAAAACGGCAGGGAAGCAGTTAATCTAAGGGAACTAGCGTCCCAAACATTCAGCCTTCGTCCCACCGTTGAGCTGAGAATACTCTTGCGCAGCGATGGTGTCAAAATTGGCCGAGCTTTGATATGCAGAACTCCAGAGGATGCAATTAGGGGCGTCCTCTGGCGTGAGGTCTGTCACCTTGTTTGCAACTTAAGGCGAGGGAGGCGGATAGAATGGAGCAAAAGCAACCACCGCCGAAAGAAGATCCGCTTCTCGCGCGTTGAAAAAGCTGAACAATCCAATCCCCCGCAAGCTGATGGAACAGGCGTTGGGAATCCAGCCCAAGTAAGCCGCCGTGATGTTGGAAGGTGCGATTCTACCTATGCGCTTTAACAAAAAAAACTGGTAGCATGAAGCTGACCTTATTGGGAGATAAAGCCCCCAAGGGAAATTGCGGCACACAAGCGTAAATAATAAAAGCGGTACCAAGATGAAACTCACTCTCTCCCGTCTCGAAAGCCTGCTCCTTACCGCATGTGATGATCTTCGTGGCAGCATGGATGCCAGCGAATACAAGGAATATATCTTTGGCATGCTGTTTCTGAAACGTGCCAGCGACCTATTCGATCAACGCCAGACGGATTTGCGCAAGCAGTTTGCCGCACAGGGTATGTCGTCAGAGGATATTGAAGAAGCGCTGAAAGATTCAGATCACTACTCCGGTAAATACTTCTTCGTGCCGCCCCGTGCCCGCTGGAATCAGGGGTGGGAAGAAGAGGGGGTGGAAGAGGGGGTGAAGAAAACCATTCAGCGCCCTGCGCTCAAGCACACCAAAGAGAATGTTGGCACCACCCTCAATAAGGCGCTGGAAGCCATCGAAGATGCCAACCCCGATGCTTTGCAGGATGTGCTTAAAGGCATCAACTTCAACCGCAAAATCGGCCAGCGCACGCTGGATGACGACACCCTTGCCGACTTTGTACTGAACTTTGAGAAGATCCCGCTCAAGGACAGCGACTTTGAATTCCCCGACCTGCTCGGTGCGGCCTACGAATGGCTGATCAAATACTTTGCTGACTCCGCCGGTAAAAAGGCCGGTGAGTTTTACACCCCTGCCGAAGTGGTGCGCATCTGCGTAGAAATCTGCAACCCGGAAGAAGGCATGAGCGTCTACGACCCCACCGTCGGCTCCGGCGGCATGCTGATCCAGATGCGCGACTACCTGCGCGAAAAGGGCGGCGATGCCAACGAGCTGGCGCTCTACGGTCAGGAGAAGATGGGCACCACTTGGTCCATTTGTAAGATGAACATGCTGCTGCACGGTATCTCGCATGCCGACATCCGTCAGGAAGACACCCTGCGCGAACCGCAGCATCTGGATGAAAGCAACGAGCTGAAGCGCTTCGACCGCGTGGTGGCCAATCCTCCCTTCAGTCAGAACTACATCAAAAAAGACCTCAAGTTCTCCGGGCGCTTCCCGGTGATGATGCCGGAGAAGGGCAAGAAGGCCGACCTGATGTTTGTTCAGCACATGCTGGCCGTGCTCAAGCATGATGGTCGTCTGGCCTCGGTGATGCCGCACGGCGTGCTGTTCCGTGGCGGTGAAGAGCGCGAGGCGCGCAAATACTTTATCGAGCACGGTTATCTGGAGGCCATCATCGGCCTGCCCAGCAATCTGTTCTATGGCACCGGCATCCCCGCCTGCATCCTGGTGATGAACAAGGCAGGGGCCACGCAACGCGACCATGTGCTGTTTATCAATGCCGACCGCGAATACCGCGAAGGCAAAGCGCAGAACCACCTGCGCCCGGAAGACATCGACAAGATCATCTACGCCTACCGCAAAGGCGAAGCGCTACCCGGTTATGCGCGCCCGGTGCCCAAGGCCGAAATCGTCGCCGAGGATTACAACTGCAATATCCGCCGCTACGTGGACAACGCCCCGCCGCCCGAACCGCACGACGTACGCGCCCATCTGCATGGCGGCGTGCCCAGGGTGGAAGTGGCAAGCCTGTCGCACTTCTGGCAGAACTACCCGCAATTGCAAGACGATGCCTTTGTTGCACGGGATGCAACCTACCTCGACTTTGTCCCGGCACTCACCAGCAAGCGCGACATCGCCGACTTCGTTGCCAGCCACCAAAGCGTCACCACCCGCCACGCACAATTCATGCAAACACTGGAGGCGTGGTGGCAGGCCAACCTGCCCATCGTCGAGGCATTGGCCCCCGACGCCGAGAACCAGCAGGCCCTCCCGCGCAATGTCTACGTCATGCGCAGCAGCCTGCTGGCCAGCATCGAACAAGCGCTGGCGACACAGAATCTGCTGACCCCCTTTCAGGTGCGCGGCGCCTTTGCCAACTATGTCGATCTGCTCAAGGCCGACTTCAAATCCATCGCCGCCAGCGGCTGGGGGCCAGAGCTGATCCCGGACGAGGACATCCTGCAAAGCCAGTTCCCCGAGATACTGCAAGAGCTGGAGCAGGCCCAGTCACGTCTTGCAGAACTGCAAGCCCTGTTTGCCGCCGCCGATGAAGAAGACTTTGAAGATAGCGATGACACCGGCGTGATGAACTCCGACCAGGTGAAGGATCTGAAGGCGCGCCTCAAGGAAGCCAGGGGCATGAGCAAACTGTGCAAGCGCGACCCCAACATGGGCGATGCCGAACTATTCCAGCGCGAAGCCGCCCAGATCGAGGCGCAACTGCAACGCCACAAGGCGCTGGAAGATGAAGTCAAAACCCTGCGCGCCACCATCAAGGGTATCGAAGGAAAACGCGACGAACTGGTGCAAAGCGCCCGCGCCAAAATCAGCAACGACGAAGCCCGCACCGTCATCATCGAGCGCCTGCGCCAGATGCTGATGAACACCTATCAAGCCTATTTGCGCGCCGACCAGCGCGCCTGCATCAAGGCGATTGAAAACCTGTGGAGCAAGTACGCCGTCACCGCCAAGACCATCGAGGCTGAGCGCGATGCGGCCTCGCAGCAGTTGCAAAAGTTTTTGGTGGAGTTGGGGTATGAGTGAGTGGGAAACTTCAAAGCTCCATGATTGGGTGGCCGCAAATGATATTGAGCTAGGCAGAGGCAACATCATCTCCAAGGATGACATCAATGCATTCCCCGGCTCGTATCCAATTTATTCATCATCAGCCCACAACAATGGGAAGTTTGGTGAGTATGCAAAATTCATGTTCGATGAGGAGCTGATTACTTGGTCTGTGGATGGAGGTGGTAGCCTTTTTTATCGCCCGAAGCATAAATTCTCGGTAACAAATGTATGCGGGTACATGCGGATAAAAACGGCTGATTTACACGCGCCATTTATCTATTACTGTCTTGCAGAACAGCATAAGCACCAGTCGTTCGATTACACAACCAAAGCCCACCCAAGCGTTATTCGCAAGCTCTATTGGCTCCCAAAAATTGATGTTCAAGTACAACGGAAAATCTCTCGCATCCTCCAAACCATCGACCAAGCCATCGAAAAAACCGAAGCGCTGATTGAAAAATACCAGCAGATCAAAGCGGGGCTGATGCATGATCTGTTTACCCGTGGCATCGGCGCCGACGGCAAGCTGCGCCCGCCCCGCGAACAAGCGCCAGAGCTGTACCAGCAAACCCCGATTGGGTGGATTCCGAAGGAGTGGGAAATAAGGTCATTAACTTCAGTAGCCACCTATCAGCACGGCAGGCCATTTCCGTCTGCCGACTACACTAATGAGGGGGTTCTATTGCTGCGACCTGGGAATCTGCACATTAGTGGATATGTGTTGTTCGATGACGCACACAGCACGCGCATCCCGAAGTTTTGGGAAAAGACCGCTTCTGATTATATTGTCACAAAGGGCGACATTCTGATGAACTTGACCGCACAGTCATTGGATGACGAATTTCTTGGAAGAGTCTGTTTATACGATGATGCAGTGCGCTCACTTCTCAATCAGCGAATTGCAAGATTCAAAGAACTAAGTGTTGAGCATGAATTCTTGTACTGGATATTAAGGTCGAGGCAATTTAGAAAGCAGATAGATAAAACGTCACAAGGAACAAAGGTTCAGCACTTATACAACCGAGATTTGGATAGGGTTAAATTGGGTGTTCCTATCCAATCTGGTGAGCAAATCAAAATTGCTCTGAGGCTGAATAATGTATCTGAAAAAATTCGTGCGGAGATGGACTCACTTCAAAAATTGAAAAAACAAAAATCCGGCCTGATGCACGACCTCCTCACCGGCAAAGTCCGCGTCAAGCTGAGTGAACCATCACCGGAGATGGCCGGTGGCTAACCACTATCCCAATCTGAACCCGGAGAAGGCGCTGATCTGGCGCATCGTCCATCGCGACAACCTGCCGTGGATACTGGATAACGGTCTGCATTGCGGCAACAGCGGGGTGAAATCGGCCAACTGGGTGCACATCGGCAACCCCGAGCTGACCGACAAGCGCTCGACGCATCCGGTGCCTTTGCCGCCCGGTGGTTTTTTGAACGATTATGTGCCGTTCTATTTCACGCCGTTCTCGGTGATGATGCGCAATATCCATACCGGGTGGGGTGGCATCATGAAACGCCCCAACGAGGAGATCGTGATCCTGGTTTCCAGCATGCATAAGCTCAAGGAAATGGGCTTGCCATTTCTTTTTACGGACAGCCATGCCTATTACCAGTGGGCGAACTTCTATAACGACCTGGCTGATCTGGGCAAGATAGATTGGCCGTTGCTGCAAAGCCGAAACTTCAAGCGCGATGCGGATGATCCGGAAAAGTTCGAGCGTTATCAGGCCGAGGCGCTGGTCTTTCAGCATTTGCCGATTCAAGGTATTCTTGGCGTTGTGTGTTACACAGAAAAACTGAAACAAGTGATTGATGAACAAGTCCAATCGAGAGGCTTGGCTTTGAATGTATACGCACGTACGGGGTGGTATTTCCAATGATCAAATTTACGCAAGGCAACCTGCTTGAAGCCCGCGCCGAGGCGCTGGTAAACACGGTCAACACCGTGGGGGTGATGGGCAAGGGCATCGCGCTGATGTTCAAGGAGCGCTTTGGCGAGAACATGCGCCTGTATGCCGCCGCCTGCAAAGCCAAAGAGGTGCAAACGGGCAAGATGTTTGTCACCGAGGTGCGCGAGCTGGATGGGCCGCGCTGGATCGTGAATTTCCCGACCAAACAGCACTGGAAAGCGCCTTCGCAGATGGTGTGGGTCGAAGAAGGCTTGCAGGATTTGCGCCGGTTTATTGTCGAGAAGCAGATTAAGTCGATTGCCATTCCGCCCTTGGGCGCGGGCAATGGCGGTCTGGAATGGGCGGCGGTGCGCGAAAAAATCGAAAGCGCCCTGGGCGATTTGCCTAATGTCGAGATTGAGGTATTCGAGCCAACCCGGGAATATCAGAATGTGGCCAAGCGGGCGGGGGTGGAGAAGCTGACCCCGGCGCGTGCGCTGATTGCAGAACTGGTGCGCCGCTACTGGGTGCTGGGGATGGAGTGCAGCCTGCTGGAGATTCAAAAGCTGGCGTGGTTTCTGGAGCGATCCATCGAGCGCTATTCGCCCGCCGATAATCCGCTGAATCTGCAATTCAAAGCGCACAAGTATGGCCCCTATGCCAACAAGCTCGACCATTTGCTTAACAGCCTGGATGGCAGCTATCTGCATTGCGATAAGCGCATCAGCGATGCCGATCCGCTGGATGTGATCTGGTTCGACGACGAGCGCAAGACCTTGGTGCAAACGTATATCAAGACTGAGGCCAAAGCTTACGAACCTGCACTGGAATATACGGCCAAACTGATTGATGGTTTTGAGTCGCCCTTCGGCATGGAGCTGTTGGCGACCGTGGACTGGTTGTTGAGCAAGGAAGGCGTGCAGCCCACAGTTCAGGCGGTGCGTGAAGGATTGCAGCGCTGGCCGGAGGGTGTAGGGGCGCGCAAGGACCGCCTGTTTGATGATCGAGCCATTGGTATTGCGTTGCACCGCCTGACCGCTCAGGTTGAGCAGCCGCGAATGGCAGCGTGAATCCTCTGTCTTTTCTCGGCCACGGCTTGGCGCTTTACTGAACCATGTCCGAATATTCCCTGGTTGAAAAACCCTTTCTGGATGAGCTTGCCAAGTTGGGCTGGCAGGTGATCGACCAGGGGCAGGATATTCCTTCCGACCCCGGCAAAAGCCTGCGCCTGAATTTCCGCCAGTGGTTGCTGCCGGAGGTCTTCGCCAAGTCGGTTGCAGCGCTGAATCTCACCGCCGACGGCAATCCCTGGCTGACGGCAAAACAATTGCAGGATTTACAGGATCAAATCTTGCGCCAGCCCAACCGCACCTTGCTGGAAGCGAATGAGGCGATCCAGAAGCTGTTGTTCAAGACGCAGGTGGATGTGAACGAGGTCACCGCAGAGCAGGACCCGGTGGTGAAGCTGATCGACTTCGTAACCCCGGAGAACAACCACTTCCTCGCCATCAACCAGTTTCGCATCGACACGCCGGGCTGCGTGAAGCAGTTCATCATTCCCGACATTGTGCTGTTCGTGAACGGCATCCCGCTGGCGGTGGTGGAGTGCAAGAAGGGTGGGCCGACCTGTGCCAACCCGATGGCGGAAGCCTATGAGCAGTTGCAGCGTTACAGCAACCAGCGCAAGGAGACTCACCAGCAAGGGCTCAAAGAAGGCGAGCCGCGTCTGTTTCACTGCAATATGCTGATGATACGCAGCAGCGGGGTGGAGGCCGACTACGGCACGATCACCTCGGGCGATGAACACTACTATCCCTGGAAAACCCAGTGGCCGCAGCCCGACAGCATCGCCAAGGGCATGAACCAGCAACAGCAACTGATCAACGGCATGCTGAACAAAGCCAATCTGCTCAGCATGCTGCGCACCTCCACCGTGTTTATGGATACCGATGGCGGGCCGCGCATCAAGGTGGTGTGCCGCTATCAGCAGTTCCGTGCAGCCAATAAAATCATCGAGCGCCTGCGCGCTGGTCAGACTGCCGAGGAGCGGAGCGGCGTGGTTTGGCACACACAAGGTTCCGGCAAGAGCCTGACCATGGTGTTTGTGGCGCGCATGCTGCGCGTATCGCGTGACTTGAGCGACTACAAGATTCTGTTGATCAACGACCGGGTGGATCTGGAAGATCAGCTGGCTGAAACCGCAACACTGATTGGTGGTCGGGTAAACAGTATTGAGAGTCGCAAGGAACTACGCGAGCATCTGGCCACTGGTAGCTCCGACATCAACATGGTGATGGTGCATAAGTTCCAGCTGCGAGAGCAGAGCCTGCCGCTGAAGGTGGCTGAGGCGCTAGGAACCTATCTGGCGGTACCCACCAGCCAGACCTTTGGCGTGGTGAATGATTCTTCGCGCATCGTGCTGATGATCGACGAGGCGCATCGCACACAGGGCTCGGACCTGGGTGACAATATCTTTGAGGCTTTCCCCAATGCGGCGCGTATCGCGTTTACCGGCACGCCTCTGATCACTGAGCGCCACGGTGAGAAGAAGACCTATAAGCGCTTTGGTGATTACATCGACACCTACCGGCTGATGGATGCGGTGGAAGACGGCACCACCTTGCAGATTCTGTATGAAGGCCGCACGGCTGATGCTGCACTGAACGACAAGCACGGTTTTGAAACCCAATTTGAAAACCTGTTCAAAGACCGCAGCGAAGAAGATCTGCTGGCGATCAAGAAAAAATATGGTGCGACCGGCGATCTATTGGAGGCCGAGCAGCGCATTTCCGCTATCGCCAAAGATATGGTGAAGCACTATTTGGAGCACATATTCCCTAATGGCTTTAAGGCACAGGTGGTGTGTCATTCAAAGCTGGCGGCGGTGCGGTATCAAAAGGCTATTCAGCAGGCATTGACTGATACGGTGGCTGAGCTAGAAAACGCCGCTGTGCCTGATACGGAACTGATCCGAAAATTGCGCCTGTTGAAGGCAGCAGTGGTGATCTCTGGCGACGGCACTAACGAAGCTGCCTTTATCACCGAGGCGCGCAAGCAGGCACGTGCCTGGAATGCCGTGGACAATTTCTGCAAGTCATTTGATTTTGAAGACCCGGACAAGGTTTATACCGGCATCGCTTTCCTAGTGGTGTGCGACATGCTGATGACCGGATTTGATGCGCCCATCGAGCAGGTGATGTACATCGATAAAAAGATCAGGGAGCACACCCTGTTGCAAGCCATTGCTCGCACCAACCGGGTGAAGAAGGGCAAGCAGCGCGGTTATATCGTCGATTACATCGGCCTTACCAATAACCTGACCGAAGCTCTGACGATATATGCGGCCGCCGATGAGCAACAGGAGCTGGCGCAGGGCTTGAAGAATATTTCGTCGGAAGTGCCGGTGCTGGAAGAGCGTTATCAGCGGCTATTGCAGTTGTTTGCCGAGCACAAGGTGGCACGCATGCGTGAATTTATCGAAGGCACGCTGCCAGACGTCGAATCCGATGCGGAAGTTGTGCATGAAGCGGTCAAGCTGCTGAAGGATGAAAAGATCCGTGCTGACTTTGATGTCTACCTGAAGAAATTCCTAATGAGCATGGACATCATCCTGCCGAATAAGGCGGCCCATGCTTACCGGGTGCCGGCCAAGCGTTTTGGTTATATTTTGCGAGTGACCAAGGAGCGCTACAAGGACGAGAGTCTGAATCTTGGAGATGCAGGGCAGAAGGTGCGTGATTTGATCAACGAGCATTTGATCAGCTTGGGGATTAACCCGAAGGTGCCCCCCGTGGAGTTGTTGTCGGATGACTTCATCGATCAGCTGAATCAGCACTCGGGTGGCAATGCGGAGGCAAAGGCCAGCGAAATGGAACACGCCATCCGCAAACACTGCACGGTACATCACGATGAGGACCCCGCGTTCTACAAGAGTCTGTCGCAGAAGGTCGAGAGCTTGATCGTTCAACATCACGACCAGTGGGAGAAGCTGGCTGAAGAGCTGGAGAAACTGCGCACCGTGGCTATTGAAGGGCGCAAGCAGGGCGAGGACGGGATGAGCCGCGAGGCATCTACTTTCTTCGAGCATATCGCCAATGAAGCTTTTGATAATGGAGAGGTGCCTGCCGCTGCGAAGCCTCAGATGAAGGCGTTGATGGAAGCCATCGTCGATACCCTGCAAGAGAGTATTGCCAGCATCGATTTCTGGAACAACAGCGACAAGCAAAAGAAAACCCGCAGTGAGATCAAAACCGCGCTGACTCTGACAGGTATCCCTGAGATGAAAGCCAAGCGTGAGCGGATCGCAATCGAGATTATGAAGCTGGCCAAGAATCGCCACGATGAGTTATTGAAAGGCGCGGCTGGAGGTAATGAAGCATGAATGCGCGATGTGTCAGAGATATTGAATACCAGTTGCTGCCCGGCAGCCCGCGCAAGACCACCGATATTGTGATCGAACGTAATGGCGTGGTGTCGGTGCGCCCGCCTGCAAGCTTTAGCCCGGAACAGGTGGATGCGTTGGTGGATAGCAAGCGCATGTGGATCTATCGCAACTTAGCCGAGTGGAAAGACCTAAATACCAGCGCCGTGGTACGCGAATGGGTGAACGGGGAGACGTTTCTCTATCTGGGGCGCGCCTACCGGCTTTCTCTGGTGTCCGATCAAGACGATGCCTTGCAGTTGAAAGAAGGTCGTTTTAGTTTGAGCCGCGCCGTGATCGAGCAGGGGGGGATTGACGCTGCCAAGCTAGCGTTTGAAAAGTATTACAGCGACAAGGGCATGCAGCGCCTCAGCGAACGGGTTGCGTATTTCGCGCCTAAAGTGGGTGTCGAGATTTCCGGCATCAAAGTAAAAGAGATGGGTTATCGCTGGGCCAGTTACGGCAAGAACGGACATCTCAATTTTCACTGGAAGTGCATGATGGCCACGCCCAAGGTCATTGACTACATCGTAGTGCATGAGTTGTGTCACTTTTATCACGGCGAACACACTGATGCTTTCTGGAATGAAGTGGATAAGGTGATGCCTGATTACCGCGAGCGCAAGGAATGGCTTCGTAAGCATGGTGCAGGTTTGACTGTGTAGGCTTTAGTTGCTGACACATTGCAGAGGCGATCGAAGCGGCCCGGACAGGATGGAGCATGTGCGGCAAAGCTGCGATGGCGGATGAGCGCCAACATCACATTCTAGAGAATCAAAGGTGCAGCAAAGCTCTCATGGGGGCAACTCGTTTTTTTCGTGGGGGGCAAGAGGATATATATCAATGGGACACTGGCGGGACACTAGCTATGAGAAAGCAGGTGTATTGAGGAATTTCAAAAGACCGCCTTTTTTATAGCAAGCCGCTTCGGCGGTTTTTCTTTGCTGGTTGCCGAGTAAACAGAAGGGAATATAGGGCGGGTATAATCCAGCTATTCAGAATCCACACCTTGAATTTGTGTGTACCAATGCGTGTACCAAACACCAAAACACATTAGGTACATTTCTTCCTATTCATATAGTTAGAATCAAAATGCAGGTTCAAGTACAAAACATCGAATAGGAGAACACTATGTCCGGCAGTCTTTTCGTCATCAGCGCGCCCTCGGGCGCCGGCAAGACCAGCTTGGTGCACGCTCTGCTGCAGAACAATCCGCAGATC
>Ga0066637_10002198_pt1 | contig 12992 bp, 14 predicted proteins | sample CryGeyCG2014_020_FD_62737 | JGI IMG/M metagenome (GOLD analysis project Ga0066637, IMG submission 62737) | Groundwater microbial communities from aquifer - Crystal Geyser CG08_land_8/20/14_0.20 | ecosystem: Environmental > Aquatic > Deep subsurface > Groundwater | place: USA: Utah: Grand County...
AAAAAGATTTAAAAGGTATTATTTGTACTATTCGTGATAGGGTTTTTGAAAAAAAAGTCATCAAGAGCATGTTTGAGCTGACTGCGCAAAATCCCGAGACAAGGGTGCCAGTATTTGATTTAGACGGTAATCAAATTTGGCCTACTCGTAAAAAGCGAGAAGATATAGAGGGGACAATTAAACAAAAACAAAAAGCGGCAATGGAGGAATTGGATTAATGACAGAAAATTAGCAATTGACATTCGGATAAAAGATTGTTAAATTTAAAACATATGTTTCAAGAATTTTTAGAGCATTATTTAAATACGGCAAAGTATGAGTCGATTGATAAGGGCAGGACTTATTATGGCGAAGTTCCTCAGTTAAAAGGGGTATGGGCTATAGGGGAGACCTTAGAACAATGTCGTAGAAATCTTGCTGAAACCATAGAAGGATGGGCGGTTTTGAGACTGAAAAAAGATCTTCCTATCCCTAATTTTCAGATCTCTTTCAAAAAGATGTCTCTGCCTGAAATTTATGCCCTAACTTAAGCCGATTTCATGGAGAGTGTTGGTGAAACATTTTAGATCATTGGGTTTTGATGGTCCCTATCAATCTGGCAAGCACCCTTACATGATTAAGAGTGGTTTAGTTCTAACTATCCCCAATCAACACGTAGAAGATATTGGTATCGATTTGCTTTTGCGTATTTTGAGGCAGGCAAGGGTTAGCAAGGAACGGTGGTTGAAGCTAAAATAGTTTTTATGTAAAAAGAAAAAACCTTATAGAAATTTGAAATTATGCATAATCCCAAAGAAGAAAAAACTTTGGTCTTAATTAAGCCGGACGGCGTTAAGCGCGGTTTGGTGGGCGAGGTAATTTCGCGCATTGAACAACGCGGGCTGAAATTAATCGCACTTAAAATGATTTGGGCCGACGATTCAAAAGTTGATGGCCATTATCCCAAAGACGCGGCCTGGGTCAAGCGTTTGGGCGAAAAAGGTATTGCTACTTGTGAGGCCCATCAGTTAAACGCTAAGCTTGTTTTGGGTTCTGACAACCCTGTTAAAATCGGTTGCGATGTTCGTTCGTGGCTGGTGTCCTATTTAACATCGGGCCCAATGATTGCCATGATTATTAAAGGAATTCATAGTGTTACTATGGTGCGGAAACTAGTTGGCCCGTCAGTGCCGGCTAACGCCGAAATGGGCACGATCCGTGGTGACTTTTCGGTTGATTCGCCAACCGTGGCTAACGCCGAACATCGGGCGGTCCATAATTTAGTCCATGCTTCAGAAACGAGTCAAGAATCAGCCCATGAAATCAAATATTGGTTTTCGCCAAAAGAAATTCATGATTATAAGCGGGCAGAGGAAGACATAATGTTCTAATATTTAATTTAAGGGCGTTCTCTCTGCGGGATGCTCTTTTTTGTTGTCTGAATTTATGTTAAGATAGTAGGTTATGAAATTTTTTGCTGATTTTCACATTCATTCTAAGTTTTCGCGCGCCACGAGCAAGGATATGGATTTGGAAGTATTGGATAAATGGGCGCAAATCAAAGGCGTCCATGTTTTAGCAACCGGTGATTTTACGCATCCCCAATGGTTTAGTGATTTAAAATCTAAATTGATACCTGCAGAGCCAGGGCTGTTTAAGCTTAAGTCGTCCGCGATTGCTTTGGGCAAGCATAACCCAGCATTATCTAATTTGCCGTCGATCAGTCAAAAACAACCGACGCGTTTTATCCTATCCGCGGAAATTAGTTGTATTTATAGTAAAAATAATCGGACACGCAAAATCCATCTGGTGATTTTATCACCGGATTTTGATACGGTAGATAAAATTAATACTTATTTGGGCTGGATCGGGAATTTAAAATCTGATGGCAGGCCGATCTTGGGGTTAGACGCTCAAGAGGCGGCTAAAATTGTTTTTAATGTTAACCCAGAATGCGTGATTATCCCGGCCCATATTTGGACGCCGTGGTTTAGTTTATTCGGGTCTAAATCTGGTTTTGTGGACATTGAAGAATGTTTTGAGAAATATACTAAAAATATTTTTGCTTTGGAGACGGGCTTATCGTCGGACCCGAAAATGAATTGGCGTTGGTCGCGTTTGGACAAATATGCTTTAGTGTCTAACTCTGATTCGCATTCGCCAGCAAGGATTGGCCGAGAAGCCAATCAATTTGATTGTGATTTAAGTTATCGGGGCATTGTTAACGCTTTAAAAAATAAAGCCAGTAAGCAGTTTTTACAAACCATTGAATTTTTCCCGGAAGAAGGCAAATATCATTACGATGGACATCGTTTGTGCAAGGTGGTTTTTTCTCCGCAAGAAACAAAAAAAGCCAAAGGTCTTTGTCCAAAATGCGGCAAACCAGTGGTAGTGGGTACAATGTCGCAAATAGATGATCTGGCTAATCGGCCATTGGGGGAAAAGCCTAAATACGCGGTCGATTACCAAAATTTAATTCCCTTACAGGAAATAGTAGGTGCGGCCTTGGGTTTAGGTGCGGGGACTAAGGCAGTTTGGCAAGAATATAAGGAGTTGATAAATTATTTTGGCACGGAGTTTAATGTTCTATTAAATGCTACGGAAAGTCAAATTAGCGCGACAAGTAATTCACAAATCGCTGAGGCAATGCGTCGTGTGCGTCAAGGCCAAGTTAAAATCGCGCCAGGATACGATGGCGAATATGGCAAGATTAAGATTTTTGATGATGGCGAACAGGCAAGTTTTTCTAAACAGAAAAGTTTAATTTAGGTTATTAATATAAATCAAGTAATGAATTATTCAAAAATTGCTAAAAAGAATTTCTTTTCTGTTTTTTCCGCTGTTATTGGCATTGTCCTATTTATTGGTGTTATTAAAAAAGTCGGTTTCAAAGAGCTGTTATCGGTTATTGGTCAGCTGTCTTTATGGCAATTGTTTTTCTTGATTATTTTGTTAGTACTTTTTGTTTTTGTTTCTGTTTGTCGTTGGCGTTTATTGTTGTCTATGATTAATAGCGGACAGGTTTCTTGGTTGAATTCTTTAAAACCATGGCTATCTGATTTTGCCTTTTCTTATTTAAGCCCAGCTCCCTCTTTTGGCGGCGAACCTCTGCGCTTGAGAATATTTAAAGAATCAAAAGGCGATAAAGTTTCTTGGGCGCAAGTAGCAGCAACGATTTTTATAGATAAGATTTTTGATGCTACCGCAAATTTGATAATAGTTATTTTAGGAGTCATTATGTTATTTTGGCAACATGCCTTGTCTTTCCCTTTAAGGATGATGATAATAATAATTGTTACGCTTTCTTTGGCGGTTATCGGAGCGGGTTATTACCGAATGATTAGGCGCCAGGGTTTTATAAGTACGTTAGCCAAATTATTCCATTTATCTAAGAGCCAGCTTTGGCAAAAGATCGCCGGCCATGTTGACGAAATGGAACAAGTTGTGCATAGATTTTTTAGTTTTAAGAACCCATTTTTTTTACCGGTAATTTTTTTAACTATTTTGAGAATGGCAAGTGTTGTGGCGCGTGTTTATTTAGTGATTTTATTTGTTAGCAATCAGCAGATAGGCCTGATTGGTGTTGTTATAATTTTGAGTTCAACTTTTTTAATTTATTTTTTGCCTTTTCCCGGAGGGCTTGGCGGTTTTGAATCTTCGCAAGCCTTTCTTTTCGTGCTTTTGGGGCTTGGTGCTCAACAAGGCCTGGCATACGCGTTGGTCATGCGTTTTGCGGAAATGATTCCGGTATCCCTAGGTATTTTGGTCGTTTTGCAAGCTAGTATGAAGAGTTTCTTAAATAATCTTAATGGAGGGCGAACCCCATAGGGCAACAGCATCATTTTTTTAGATTAATTCAAAAATCTATGCATATTAATCAAGTAGTTAAAACTCTAATTTTTTCTGATCTAATTTTTAACGCCGCTTTAGGATTAACAGCGCCTATTTTCGCGATTTTTGTCACTGGGCAAATCCATGGGGGCAGTGTCAGGGTGGTTGGTTTTGCCGTTGGAATTTATTGGATTTTTAAATCTCTTTTACAGGTGCCTTTGGCGCATTGGCTGGATAAAAATCATGGAGAAATTGATGATTTTTGGTTTTTAGAGATCGGCTTGATGGTTATGAGTGTGGGCACTTTGTTTTTTGCGTTTGTTAAAGAACCGTGGCATATTTATCTTTTGCAAGCGATTAATGCCATAGCTATGGCTATGGCAATACCAGCTTGGTGCGGTATTTTTACGCGACACATAGATAAGGGGCGAGAAGCGTTCGACTGGAGCTTAGAATCAACAGCCATTGGTTTGGGGGTCGGAATTGCTGGTGTTTTGGGGGGTCTTTACGTGTCGCATTTTTCTTTTCAATCGTTGTATGTTTTATCTGGCACCATTGCCCTGGTGGGCGGGTTAATACCGCTTTTAGCAAAAAATCGGATGATTTCTCCAGATAAACACAATTTATCGCCATCGCCAGTTGGTAAATTTGATAAATTAGCTTGATCTGTGATTAATCAAGAGATTGCTAAAATTTTTTATTTAATGTCAGAATATCTTCAAATGGATGACGAAGAATCTTTTAGGTCTACGGCTTATTTACGAGCCGCTAGAACACTAGAATCAATGACTGAAGACGTGGAAATGCTTTACCAACAAAGCGGGCTTAGATCCATAGAAAAAATCCCGGGCATAGGCCATGGTATAGCTCTGAAGATTGAGGAGTACATTAAAAGCAAAAAAGTTGTTGAATTTGACAAATTACATAAAGAATTTCCATTTGATCTTGATACTTTAGGTTCGGTTCGTGGCTTGGGGCCAAAAATGATTAAAGTTTTGTACCATAAATTAAAAATAAAAACCCTTGATGATTTAGAAAGGGCGGCCCGGACGGGTAAGATTAGGAGTTTGCCGCGTTTTGGAGAAAAGGTCCAGTATAATATTTTGCGGAGTATTGAATTTATTAAGCGCAGTCGTGGACGTTTTTTATTAGGTCATATTTTGCCAGTAATCAAAGAGCTGGTAGAATTACTCAAAGGATTGCCTGAAGTTTTGCAAGTTGAGATGGCGGGTTCAGCCAGACGGCGCTTGCCAACTATTGGCGATCTTGATATATTAGTGGCAACGAATAAACCAGTTAAGGTAATCAAGTTTTTTACTAGTTTTCCGCGTGTGGAAAAAATTTGGGGTCGAGGCGCAACTAAAGCGTCAGTACGTTGGCGTGATGGGTTTAATGTGGATTTACGAGTGATTAAGTTAAGCTCTTTCGGGGCGGCTTTGCAGTATTTTACTGGCTCCAAAGACCATAATATCGCTTTGCGCCGTTTAGCTCAAGCTAAGGGTTTTAAGCTTAATGAGTATGGTTTGTGGCGATTGGACGGCAAAAAAGAGATCAAGATCGTCAGTCGAACCGAAAAAGTAATTTATGAAACTTTGGGCTTGTCCTATCTTGAACCCGAAATTAGAGAAAATACCGGGGAGATTGAAGCGGCTATCCAGGAGGCGCGGGGCGTTAAAAACAGCTTACCGTGTCTTATTGGTTATGATGAGGTATTAGGCGATTTGCAAATGCACTCTGATTGGTCAGATGGATCAGTGTCTATTGAAGAAATGGCTAAGGTAGCTAAAAAATTGGGACGTAAATATATCGTGATTACTGACCATACTGGAGATTTGAAGATCGCCAACGGCCTAGATGCCAAAAGGCTCTTAAGCCAAATGAAAGAAATAGATACGATTAATCAAAGAATTAGCGGTATTAAAATTCTAAAAGGGGCTGAAGTGAATATTCAAAAAGATGGTGCTTTAGACATGCCAGATGAAGTTTTGGCTAAGTTGGATGTAGTTTTAGCGGCAGTGCATACGCAAATGGACCAAGATAAACAAACAATGACTGAACGTTTAATTAGGGCAATTAGTCATCCGTTGGTTAATATTATCGCGCACCCAACTGGTCGGATCTTGCAAGAACGTGAAGGATACCAATTAGATTTTGATCAGGTTTTGAAGGTGGCCAAAAAGAATAATACTTTTTTAGAAATTGATGCTTACTGTGATCGTTTGGATTTATCAGATAGGCATATTAGACGGTGTGTTCAAGCCGGCGTAAAATTAAGTATTGATACTGATAGTCACCACCCAAGTCAATTATGGATGATGGAGCTGGGCATTAGCCAGGCGCGGCGCGGCTGGGCAGAGGCAGATGATATTATTAATGTTCGGAGTTGGGACGAGTTAAAGAAATTATTAAAAAAGAATTAAGAATTATGAAACCGGAACTTTCTGCTGGAGCGATTATTTTTTATCATTCCGGCCAAAAAATTAAATATTTATTATTGCACCATGAAGCTGATTATTGGAATTTTCCCAAGGGCCACATTGAGACAGGGGAAAGTGTTTTAGTAGCAGCGCGACGTGAAGTTCAAGAAGAAACCGGGTTAACAGCTCTAAATTTTATTCCCGGTTTTAAAGTTCAAGATAAATATATTTTTCAATTTAATCAAAAAAAAGTTTTTAAAATCGTAATTTTTTTATTAGCCGAGGCAAAAAGTCAAGAAGTTAAAATCTCTGACGAGCATATTGGTTTCCGTTGGCTGACTTATGAGCAAGCGATAAAACAATTAAAATTTAAAAATATTAAAATAATTTTACAACGGGCCAACGATTCCATTCTTAATGTTTAAGGTTATGAAAAATAAAGACCAATTTAGTATTAGAACTCCAGAATATCTTGAATCATACGATCCTTTTCATAACTCTATTTCGTTAAACCAAATTGCGATAAATATTCAAGAACAAATTAAAGTTAAAGGTGATTCTTTGCGTTGTCTGGACTCAATGGCGGGCACTGGAATTGTCGGTCGTAAAATGAGGGAGGTGTTTAGTGGAATTGAGGTTGTTTTTCAAGACAAAAGTCCGGGAATGCTATCTTCGGACGCATATCAAAATGACGAGTGCATACTGTCAGACGTAACAGCGATAGGCGTATCTGGTGAATTATTTGATATTATATTTTGTCGAGGGGGCCTAAATAATCTCGGTGAAGATGATTATCCGAAAGCGCTTAGGGAATATCTAAGGGTTTTGCGGAATGATGGAATAATAATTTTACAAGATCATTTTGCTAAAACAGAGGAAGCGAAAGAAGCGATTAATCAAATAGAAGCCGAAGTAGCAAATATAGAAGGAAGGAGTGACAAAACTTACGTGCCTACTATAGAGGAATTACGGGGATTGGTTGTTGGTGATGGGGGGGTATTTTCCAACGAACAGGCTTTTGAAATTTGCCTATCAATGAAAGACCGTTTTGTGAGTAAGGGCATTGATAATTTTGATTTATCTAAAATTAGTAAAATTCTAGAAGGGCAGAAGACTATTGAGTATGAAAAAGTTGAGGACGACATTATCCTTGTATATCCTATTTTTACGATTACTTTCAAAAAGGTGGCTCCTATTGTTAAAAAATCGGTTTATGAAAGGACGAATGCAGATCGAGCTATAGAATTTTTGGAGGATGAAAATCAAAATGGTTTCTTCTCGTCGTATGTGAATATAGCTCGAGACGCAGAAAGCTTGCAGCGGGCACCCAATGAAGTTTTTTCATCAATAGTGATCACCGACACTTTGTTTAAAAATAGGCCAGACAGTGAATTAGCGAGCAACTTTCAATACATTGAAAAACACGCTCAACAGGGGCAATTAACATTTTTTGAAGACCGCAATTTACTTCCACCAGATACTGACACAAATTCGTTAGGGTATTCTGTTCTATTAGAAAATAGACGCGTTGATTCTGCAGTCGTTAACGAGATATTTGATGCAATTTTGGCATATATGGATAGTAATGGAATAGTGCAAGTTTGGCTTTCCAAAGATAGACCCAACCATCTTGATTGTGTTGTAGCGACGAATGCTACGTATTTTGCTTATTTGCTTAATAGAGGTGATGAAATTAAGAGAACAGAAGATTGGTTAATTGCGGTGTTGGATTCTGGCCAATATCTTGAGGGTTCGCGTTATTACCATTCGCCAGATTCATTTTTATATTTTTTAGGAAGATTAATGAAATTCCCAAGAATAGCTGAAAAGATACAGGTTAAGCTTGGACAACACCTTCAAAAAAGAATAGGGGAAACAGATTATCCTTTAGATTTAGCTATGAGAGTTATCCTTTCTGACTCTTTGGGGATACAAAATGATTCAGAAAAACAAAAATTAATGGAACTTCAGGGCCAAGATGGCTCTTGGCCTACTGACGCGCTTTATAGAGAGGGCAGGAAGTTAATATTTTATGGAAACAAATCTATACCAACAGCCTTTTCTATTAAAGCGCTAAATCATTAGGAAAAAGGGAGTTTTAGGCTTTGGCGTTTATCCATTTTATTAAAAAATATGACCTCAATTTGGCATAGTATTTACCATTCATTTGCTGGCTTGTGGTTTGCTCTTAAAAATGAGCAAAGTTTTCGGGCACAGCTGTTTTTGGCAGCGGTGGCGCTCGTTCTGTTGCTTATTTTGCCTTTGGTGCTTTGGGAAAGAATAGCTATTTTAATTATGATTTTTTTAGTATTAAGCTTGGAATTAATTAACACAACAGCGGAAAAGATCATTGATTTGTTCCGGCCGGAAATTACCCAGCACGCTAAAATGATTAAAGATTTAATGGCGGCCGCGGTTTTGTTGGCTTCGTTGGGCGCTTTAATAATTGGTTGCTTGATTTTTTTGCCTAAAATTGTAGTCTTATTTTAAGAAATCATGAAAATAAAAACCACCGAGGAATATTTCTTTGGTGGTTTTTATTGTAATTTTTTAACCCATTTTTAAAATTTCTAAAAAGACCTTGGGTTCGTTCTGGGCTAAATTCGCCAAGATTTTTCTATCAATTTCAATTTTAGCCTTTTTTAATCCAGCAATAAATTTAGAATACGTTAAATCGTTCTGGCGACAAGCGGCATTGATTTGGGCTTGCCAAAGGGCACGAAAAGTACGTTTTTTTAACTTGCGGCCACGAAAACTATGGACTCCAGCGTGAAGTACCGCTTCTTTGGCTGCTCGAAACTTAGTGGACCGACTATTAATGTATCCCTTGGTCTGCTTAAGTATATTTTTGCGTCTTTTGTGGGCCATGAGGCCTCTTTTGATTCTGGACATATTTTTATAGATATCTGGAAATTGACTGGCGCATACCTTTGGTGGTTATCATAGTAATGCTAGACCGCTTATCGCCAGTTTTTTGTCCTGTTTCTTTAGAGTTAAAATGATTCTGCTTCATTTTGCGTCGCAGAATGTTTTTATTACCAGTAATTTTGACTCTTTTCAAAATTGATTTATTAGTTTTGTTCATGGTGGTATAGGCGTTTTTATGTCACTTTATCAATAATAATTTCCATACCGCGCGGATTGCGTTTAAGCGGTTGAATGATTTTAAGATTACCTTTGCCAAATAGTTCCAAAAACGCTTCAATTTTTTCCCTGGCAAGATCGATTTGACCTTTTTGGCGACCAACTAATTTTAGCTCAACTTTCACCCGCTGGCCTTTAGACATAAATTTTTTGGCCAGCTGGAAACGCATCTCTAGGTCGTGTTTAGCAGTCCCCAGACCGATTCTAACCGCTTTTATCTCTCCTGTTTTTGAATGCGCTTTTTGTTTGCGAAGCTTTTTGTTCTGGTGGTATTGATATTTGCCAAAATCTCCTAAACGGCAAACTGGTGGTTTGGCGTTGCCAGCAACTTCAATCACGTCAATGCCCATATACCTGGCTCTTTCAATGGCAGCGTCAGTTGGCATAACGCCAAGTTGTTTGCCGTTCTCATCAATTAGCCTGATTTCAGGCATTTTTATTTCGTTGTTAATTCGTGGTCTTTTAATTTTAGTTTAGTTAATTTTTCTAATAAAAACTTTGTTAATCTCTAACGGGGTGGAGATGATGGGAGTTGAACCCATGTCCAAAGAAGTTAATTAAATCTTATCTACAAGTTTATTCTATTTAAGTTTTAAATAATTAAATTAAAACAGAAAAAAATTTAATTACCGAGTCTTTTGAGCCACGAAAATAAAATCTAAAAGACCAAGATTTTATTTTGTCCTAATGATTGCATTGCCCAATTTATTAGGAGTCAATTAGGCAAGGGCTTACGCTTTAGGCGTAAACAGGAACTAAGCTAGGAGCGTTAAACAATGAAGTTAACGCTTGCTTGGTTTTTGAGAATAAGTTGGCACTTATCATTTTGCCAAATTTTTACGAGTTTTTGGCGTTCTCGACTTGCTAAATTTAACGCGACGACTTTGTCGAGGCCTGGCATCCCCAGATAAAATTTTCAATTTATAATTTTTAATTTTTAAACCTGATCGTTTAGCTATGCTTTAATGCGGACAGCTCGTTGCATTTCCCTTTTGGCTTCTCTTTTTTTAATATCTTCTCTGCGGTCATATTTTTTCTTACCGCGAGCCAGCCCGATTTCAAGTTTGATTCTACCTCGTTTAGTATAAACCCGCAGGGCTATTAATGTCAAGCCTTTTTGCTGGGTTTTGCCAATTAAGGCCTTAATCTCTGATTTATTCAGTAGGAGTTTGCGTGATCTGACGGGGTCGTATTCTCGGGGGGTGTTGGCGTTTTGATAAGCTGGGACATTGGCGTTTAGTAAAAAAGCTTCCTCGTTTTTGATCACCATATAGGCGCCGACCAAGCTAATATGGCCGGTTTTAATGGCTTTTACCTCAAATCCTTTCAGCGCTAAACCAGCTTCCCATGTTTCAAGGACTTCGTAATCATATCTGGCTTTTCGATTTAGGCTTAGTGTTGGCATTGCTTTTAGATTAGCATAAAAATTATTTTCTCGCAAAGCTGGCAGAAAATTGATAAATATTATATACTGAAATAAATTAAAAGTTTAAAGTTGTTGTCATGCTGAACTAGTTTCAGCATCCACGGCGAGATCCCCGGGTCAAACCCGAGGATGACAAATACGAACTGGATCCTGGAATGAACTGAAGGTACTGCGTGTCGCATGTATTCAGGCCGGTTAGGCTCTTTAGAGATGACGAAAAAGTTAATCTTGGAATTTTGTAGTTATCATATGATTTTGATCCGTGAACAAATAAAAAACTTAGTTAACAAAGCATATAAAAAAGCACAAGACAGAAAAAGACTGCCAGAGTTCGTTATGCCAGAAATTACCGTAGAGCATCCAGCGCAAAAAGAATTTGGAGATTACGCTACAAATGCGCCCTTAGTAACTGGGGCCATTGCTAATATCCCGCCATTAAACATAGCCGAATCTGTTGTCCTGGAGATTGAAGAAGATATGGAAATGAATGAGTTAAAAAAATCGTTAATTGAGAGAATAAAAATTCAAAAACCAGGTTTCTTAAATTTCTATCTAAAATCTGAATTTTTACAAGGTGAAGCGCAAAAGATTTTAGATCAAAAAGAAAATTTTGGCAGTATTAACATTGGCCAAGGCAAAAAAGTCCAAGTGGAATTTGTTTCAGCCAATCCCACTGGCCCTTTGAGCGTGGGTAATGCCCGTGGTGGGCCGTGGGGCGATGTCTTGGCCAACGTGTTGCGAAAAGCGGGATACAAAGTAGAAAAGGCCTATTATGTTAATGATTATGGCCAACAAATTTTGGCTTTAGGGCACTCGGTGTTAAAAGATGAAGAAGCGGTTTATAAAGGTGGCTATATCGACGATTTGCACCAAAAAATTAAAGAACAAGATTCATTTAAGGCCGGCCAGCAGGCGTCTAAAATTATCTTAGATGATTATATTAAAAAAACCTTAGAAAATATTGGTATTAAATTTGATCAATGGTATTTTGAATCCGATGTTTATAATAGTGGTTTTGTGGACGTGGCTTTAAGTCATTTAAAAGATCAGAATTTATTAAAAGAAAAAGATGGGGCAATTTGGTTTTTATCTTCTAAATTTGGCGATATCCGTGATCGGGTCGTTATTAAGACCGATGGCCAAAAAACTTATCTAGCGGGTGATTTGGGCTTTCATTGGCGTAAGTTTCAACAAGAAAAATTTGATAAAGTGATTAATGTTTGGGGCGCGGATCATTCGGGCGACGCGCCTGGACTTAAGGCCGGCCTAGATGCTTTAGGATTTAAAGACAAATTAGAATTTGTTATACTGCAGTTTGTGACTTTATTTAGTAAAGGCAAGAAAGTTAAAATGTCTAAAAGAGCCGGCAATATTGTTACTTTGCAGGAATTATTAGACGAAGTAGGCAAAGACGCGGTACGATTTTTCTTTTTACAGCGATCAGCCAACACTCATTTAGATTTTGATTTAAATTTAGCCAAGGAGCAATCTAATAAAAATCCGGTTTATTATATTCAATACGCGTATGCCAGAATTTGTAGCGTTTTGCGAAAGGTAGTCGCCACAGATCAAGCCGTTACTATAAACCAAACTAGAATAACGGAATCTGAGTGGGACTTAATTTGTCAATTAGTGCGATTGCCGGAAATTATTGCTGACACGGCTCGCGATTATCAAGCGCAACGCTTGCCTCATCACGCTTCGGAACTGGCGGCCAGCTTCCATCGTTTTTATCATGATTGTCGTGTTTTAGGCAACGAAGATCCGAGCATAGATCAAGCGCGCTTGGCTTTAGTAAGAGCCACGCAAATTGTTTTAAAAAATACTTTGGATTTAATGGGCATTACCGCGCCGGAAAAAATGTAGGTGGTTACGACATTGTCATTCTGGCCACCGAGCCATGCACCATACGGTACGTGGCGAGCCGGAATCCACGGCGTGGATGCTGAAATGAATTCAGCATGACAAAAATTATTTTTTTATGTGAAAATAAAAACAGGGAAGCTATTTGTTGGATCCCTGTTTTTTTCTTGGTTTGCTAAATTTTAGCAAACACGACGAGTTTTTTTTCAATCCTAAGACCGTAGAAAAACCCCCATATAATTTTCTGAAAACGCCAGAAAAAGATTGAGTTTTCCACGCTTCATTAAACGTAGGTTTTATGCTAAAATCAAGGCAGGAATGCAGGAATTGAC
>Ga0066637_10002202_pt1 | contig 12984 bp, 9 predicted proteins | sample CryGeyCG2014_020_FD_62737 | JGI IMG/M metagenome (GOLD analysis project Ga0066637, IMG submission 62737) | Groundwater microbial communities from aquifer - Crystal Geyser CG08_land_8/20/14_0.20 | ecosystem: Environmental > Aquatic > Deep subsurface > Groundwater | place: USA: Utah: Grand County...
AGTTGGAGCGCTTCTCCCAAACTCATAACCCCCAGTTGCTTTCCGGTTTCATCAATAACTCTAACTTGTAGAGCTCTTATTTGATTGTTGACTAATGGTCTTTTTAACAAAATTTGGTGGAGGTGTGGGCGTCGAAGCCCAATCCAGAAGCTTTGCCAAAATATTTCTACAGATTTAGTCTGTTTTAATTTTGAAATACTAGACCAACAGACAAATCTAGTACCACTTATTTGTCTCTTTTTTTCGATAGTTTTCGAGACAAAAGAACTATCTATCTCGATAATATAACACCCTCTTTTACCTATCGAGAATCAGTAGAGAGGATGCTGCTTTAGGCAACGCTTACGCATACGCCCAAGCAGGTTTCTTGAATAAGTTGGCGCTTACTCTTACTAGAAGTTTAAAGAGTTTCTAGTGTGCTCTATCTGCCTATTTTGACAAAAAATTTCTGTCGATTCCTTTCACCCCCGCAATTTTATTTCTCTCTCTATCTCTCTTTCTATTTCCCGTTTTTTAATCAGTTCTCTTTTATCAAATTTTTTTAACCCTTTGGCAACTCCAAATTCCAGCTTAATTTTACCATTTTTAGTATACAACCTCAAAGGGATTAAAGTCAAGCCCTTTTGTTTGGCTTTACCGATTAAATATTTAATTTCCGATTTTTTCAAAAGAAGTTTTCTTGAACGCTCGGGATTATAATCTAGCGGTACATTCTTTGGCTGATAAGGAGAGATTTTCGCTCCAACCCAAAAGAATTCGCTATTTTTCGGCACAACATAACTTCCAGCCAAATTTACTCCCCGAGTTTTTAAAGATTTCACCTCTTGGCCAATCAAAGAAACCCCCGCCTCAAGCTTTTCCAGAATGCGATAGTTAAAATAAGCCTTTTTATTCTCGGCTAACACCTTCATAGCTTAAGTTTATCATTAAATCCTTTAAATTTTAAGTAAATTAAGGTAAACTAAATATATAATGGTAGTCGAAGAGATAAATCTCTTCTTCACCTTTCGTTATGACTCAGGTAAGAGAAGAAATCAAAAAATTGGTAGAAAAAGCGGTAAAAGACCTTTATAGAAAAGAGGTTGCGGTTGAAGTAGAGCGGCCTCAAAAAACCGCTTACGGCGACTACGCTACCAATATAGCAATGATACTTAAAAAGAATCCTCAAGAAATTGCTGGCGTCATCCAATGCCCCATTTTAGAAAAAGTAGAAGTAGAAAACGGCTTTATTAATTTTTTTCTCTCAAAGGAATATCTACAAAAAGAGGCTGGAGAAATTTTGAAGCGGAAAGAAAAATTCGGTCAGCTAAAAATCGGTAAAGGTCAAAAAACCCAAGTTGAATTCATTTCAGCTAATCCAACTGGAGAATTGCATTTAGGTCACGGTCGGGGAGCTTTCTTTGGAGACACAATATCTAATGTTTTAGAAAAATCTGGCTGTAAGGTTACTCGAGAGTATTATATTAATGATGCGAAAAATAGCGCCCAGATTAAAGAATTAGGGAAAACAGCACTGGGAAAAGGAGTTACTTATCTAACAGAAAAACTCAAAACTCAAATCGCAAAACTCAAAACCACAACGCAAATCTCAGAACTTAACGAAGGGGAAGCCGGATATCAATCGGCCCAAATTATTCAAAAAGATATTAAAGATTTTATTGAGAAAAAAATAAGAATTAAATTTGACAAATGGGTTTCGGAGGAAGAATTATATAAAAAAAGTAAAGTAGAAAAAATTTATAATTGGTTAAAAAAACAGAATTTAATTTACAAAAAAGAAGGCGCCGAATGGTTAAAGACTTCTTCGTTTGGAGACAAACAAGATTGGGTTATTATTAGAGAGACTGGAGAACCAACTTATTTACTTTCTGACATTGCCTATCACAAAGATAAATTCGACAGGGGCTTCCAAAAAATCATCAACATCTGGGGAGCAGATCATCAGGGCCATGTTGGTAAAATAAAAGCGGTTGCTAAAATATTAAATTATAAAGGAGATTTAGATATACTAATCTCTCAAGTTGTCAGGCTGAAAAAGGGGAAAATCTCAAAGAGAAAAGGGGAAGTCGTCACCTTAGAATGGTTGATTGATGAAGTTGGTTTAGATGCAGCCAGATTTTTCTACCTAATGAAATCTTTGGACACCCAGATGGAGTTTGATGTTGAATTAGCCAAAGAGAAGTCAGAAAAAAGTCCAGTCTATTATGTTCAGTATGCTCATGCCAGAATATGCAGTATTATAAAAAAGGCGTCGTCCAAAAATTATCGGAATCGGATTCCGATAGATTATTCATTATTAAAACATCCAACTGAATTGGAGCTCATTAAGCAGTTAGTTCGTTTTCCGGAAATTGTTGAGGATACTGCGAAAGATTATCAGGTCCAGAGAATCCCGCAATACGCACTAGATTTAGCAACAGTTTTCCACCAATTCTATCGAGATTGTCGAGTGGTTTCTGAGGACAAAGAGTTAACTCAGGCCCGTCTTGGTTTAATATTAGCCACTAAGACTGCATTAAAAAATACTTTAGGTTTAATGGGCATCTCGGCACCAGAGAAAATGTAGCTATATGGATACTAATTTTCCAGAAATTGAGAAAAAAATACTGAAGTTTTGGGAAAAAGATAAAACTTTCGAAAAAAGTATTTTAAGACGCAAGAGGGCGCCCAATTTTGTATTTTATGAAGGACCGCCGACAGCTAATGCTCGGCCAGGAATTCATCATGTTTTAGCCAGAGTTTACAAAGACATTATCTGCCGCTATAAAACAATGCGCGGCTTTAAAGTTCTGCGAAAAGCTGGCTGGGATACCCATGGATTACCCGTTGAATTAGAAATCGAGAAGAAATTAGGATTGAAAAGCAAAAAAGACATCGAGAGATATGGTGTTGCTTCCTTTAATAAATTATGCAAGGAATCTGTCTGGCATTATAAAAAAGATTGGGAAAAACTAACTGAAAGAATTGCCTTTTGGCTGGACATGAAAAATCCCTATATTACTTATACGCCCGATTACATTGAAACAGTTTGGTGGATTTTAAAAGAAATTTATAAAAAAGGGCTTTTGTATCAGGATTACAAAGTGGTTCCTTATTGTCCGCGCTGCGGAACTTCACTCTCTAGCCATGAAGTAGCTCTAGGATATGAAAAAATCAAAGAACCAGCTATTTACATAAAATTCGAAATCCGAAATCCGAAATTTGAAACCAGGGGAAGAAGTTATTTATTAGTCTGGACAACCACACCCTGGACCCTGCCAGGCAATGTGGCGATTGCCGCAAATCCGGAATTCGTATATGTGGAGGCAAAAGTTAATGACGAGTACTTAATTTTAGCTAAAGAAAGATTGGGTGTTTTAGGAGGTAATTACGAGGTGGTTAAGAAATTTAAGGGAAAAGATTTAGTCGGTTTGAGATATAATGGTCTTTATCCTCCCGATGAGGAAATTTCAAAGATTGCCCATAAGGTAATTCCAGCCGATTTTGTTTCTCTTGAGGAAGGGACAGGACTTGTTCACATTGCTCCTGCTTTTGGAGAAGAAGATATGGAAGCTATAAAAAATCAAAATGCAAAAATCAAAAATCAAAATGAACGGTTCCCGATTTTATTAAATGTTGATGAAGAAGGAAAATTTAAAAAGGAAGTAGAAAATTGGTCAGGGATGTTTGTTAAAGATGCCGACTCTTTAATCATTGAAAATCTAAGAAAGAAAGGACTACTTTTTAAAGAAGAACTATACGAACATGATTATCCTTTTTGCTGGCGATGCGATAGCGCCCTTTTGTATTATGCAAAACAAAGCTGGTTTATCAATATGCAGAAAGTAAAAAGGGATTTAATCAAAAATAATCAAAAAATTAACTGGATTCCAGCTCATTTAAAGAAAGGTCGCTTTGGAGAGTGGTTGGAAGAAATTAAAGACTGGGCAATTTCTCGCGAGAGGTTTTGGGGAACACCCTTACCTATTTGGCAATGCAAAAAATGCAAAAACTTAGAGATGATTGGCTCGCGGAAAGATTTAGCAAAGCAAAACTTCAGCAAAAATAAATACTACATCTTGAGGCACGGAGAGACAATTTACCAGACTGAAAAGAAAAAAATGATGTATCCCTGGCCAGAAAGCGAACCTGTTTTATTAACCAAAAATGGCCTAAGTCAGATAAAAAAAGTTGCGAAATCGCTCAAAAATAAAAAAATCGATTTAATTTATTCTTCCGATGCCTCTCGGACTCGCCAGACGGCAGAAATTGTAGCCAGAGAGTTGGGAGTTGAGGTAATCTTTGATAAAAGACTTAGAGATGTAAATTTAGGGATTTATCATGGTGGGGAGAAAGCAAAATTCTATCAAGATTTCCCTGATTTAGAAGAAAGATTTTTAAAAGCTCCTCGAAAAGGTGAAAGCTGGTCAGACTGCCGTGAGAGGGTAATTAATTTTTTAAAAGAGATTGATAAAAAGTGCCAAAATAAAAACATCCTCCTCGTTGGCCACGGCGACCCCTTGTGGCTTTTGGAAGGAACAATGAAAGGTTGGCAGAATGAAGAATATCTTAAAAAGACCACCAAAGCTAATTTTATAAAAGTTGGTGAACTTAGGAAAATTGAATTCAAAAATTTTTCTCTCAATGAAAAAGGAGAACTGGATTTCCATCGTCCGTATGTCGATGAAGTAAAATTTTTCTGTCCGCGGTGTGAAAGTCTAATGGAAAGAGTGCCAGAGGTAATTGATTGTTGGTTTGATTCAGGAGCAATGCCATTTGCTCAGCATCATTATCCTTTTGAAAACAGAAACTTAATTGATAAAAAAATACAATTTCCAGCAGATTATATTTCAGAAGCAATTGATCAAACCAGGGGTTGGTTCTATACCTTATTAGCTATTTCTACTTTACTTAAAAAAGGTCCTACTTACAAAAATGTTATCTCTTTAGGTCATGTTTTGGATGAAAAAGGAGAAAAAATGTCAAAATCAAAAGGAAATGTCGTTGACCCTTGGAAGGTGGTTGAAAAGTACGGAGCGGATGCTACTCGCTGGTATTTCTTTACTGTTAATCAACCAGGAGATGCTAAACTTTTCTCAGAGAAAGATGTTGATCAAGCCCTGAAGAGATTTATTTTAACCTTCTGGAACTGTTTCGTATTTTACAACACCTATGCTCAAAACCCAAAACCCAAAACCCAAAATCTATTAGACAGGTGGATTATCTCGCGACTCAATAACCTTATTAAAGAAACAACTCAAAGATTGGATAAATATGATGTGACGGGGGCAGCTAGAGCGATTGAGAACTTTGTCATTGAAGATCTTTCCCTTTGGTATATTAGGCGGTCACGGAGAAAATTTCAAAAACCAGAAACCGAAAAAGAGCTAAAAGAAGCCTCAGGAACTTTAAATTTTATCCTTTTAATGTTGGTTAAATTAGCCGCACCATTTATTCCCTTTTTCAGTGAGGAAATCTATCGCAAATGTTCATCACCTGGTGATGAACAATCTGTGCATTTGGCGAATTGGCCAAAGGTAAATAAGAAATTGATTAACAATAATTTAGAGAAAAAAATGAAAAAAGTTAGAGAAGTCGCTGCCTTAGCTTTAGCCGAAAGGGCAAAAGCAAAAATTAAAGTTCGCCAACCACTCGCTTCGCTCAAAATCAAAAATCAAAAATCAAAAATCAAAAATGAGAAAGAATTATTGGATTTGATAAAAGAAGAAGTGAATGTGAAAGAAATAGTTTTTGACCCTAAAATTAAGAAAGAAATAGAGTTAGATACCAGAATTACTCCCGAATTAAAAGAAGAAGGAATATTGAGAGAAATTATCCGCAACATCCAGGAAATGAGAAAGCAAGCTGGCTTAAAACCTAAAGATAAAATTTTGGTTGGATATTCTGGCACCCCGGAATTAAATGGAATTTTGGCTAAAAATAAAAGATTTATTTTGCAAGACGCTAAGGTTAGAGATTTAATTTTCAAAAAAGAGACAAAAGAAACTTTTGACTTCGAAAGAGAAATAAAGGTCGACAGTCAAAACTTATGGTTAGCAATTAAAAAAATTTAAATATGCAACCACGGAAACCTTTAAAGCCTACTCTTCCCCCGAAAGGACCTTGGGAGAAAAGAGGAGGAGTTCCGAGAGAAAAGTTTCCAGGATTTTTTAAAAGGGGTCCTCTTTCCATTCCTTGGAGTAGACAGATGAGTTCTAGTCAACAAAAGACACTGGCAGAGAAGTTATTAAAAGAACGATTCCCGCGACAGACGTATGGTGCTGATATCCAAGGGTGGGAAATACAAAGAGAGGTTAAAAGATTAAAAAATGCTCTCCCGAGGGCAAAAACTGGGGCTGAACAGAATACGATTAGGCAAGCGATAGCTCGCTTAGAGGAAGCTAAAAAAAGAGCCGGCCTATAAATAAATGTTCGTCCATTATCGAACTCAGGGTTTTATTTTTGAAAAAGAAGACCGAGGGGAAGCTAACGAGTTATTGACAATTTATACTAAGGATTTTGGCAGATTAGAAATTTTAGGCAAGGCAATTAAAAAGATTAAATCAAAACTGAGGTCGGGAGCAGAACTCTTTTATTTATCAGAAATCGAATTTATTCAAGGTAAAACTCACAAAACCTTGACCGATGTTATTTTAATTAACAATTTTTCAAATGTAAGAAAAAAACTAAAAAGATTACAGATCGCCCACCGAATTGCCGACGTTTTGGATAACTTAGTTAAAGGCCAAGAACCCGACGAAAAAATCTGGCATCTACTTACGGAAACACTCCAGAGATTAGATAGCTATACCCTAAAACCTATAACCTATAACCTAGTATATTATTATTTTCTCTGGAATCTTCTTTCCATTTTAGGTTATCAGCCAGAACTTTATAATTGCCTTTCCTGCCAAAAAAAATTAACACCTGAAAAACTTTATTTCAATCCGAAAGAGGGCGGAATAATCTGCCAGAACTGTTCTAAAAGATTAAAATCCGAAAAAGAAATAGAGCCAGAGATAATTAAATTTTTAAGGATTTTCATAGAAAAAAATTGGCAAATTTTATCAAAATTAAAAATTGAGCTAAAATACATAAAAGCCTTGGAATCAATTTCAAAAAGTTATCTCTCTTTCATTTTGGGAGAAAACAAATCATGAAAAGAAAACTTATTATCTTTTTGATTCTTTCAGCCGCTATTGTTGGAGCTCTGGGTTTTCGGTCTTGGCAAAAAAATATCTATTCAAAAGAAGTTTTAAAATTGGAGATTCTAGCTCCCAGCGAAGCAGCTTTGGCTGAAGAAATAGAATATTTGGTGAAGTATAAAAATAATGGCAACGTTCGCTTGGAGGAGCCAAGACTTATTTTTGAGTATCCAAAATATTCAATTGTTGAAGGAGATGTTTTAAGGACAGAAAAGCCCCTAGATGACATTTATCCTGGAGAAGAAAAAACTATCTCCTTTAAGGCAAAATTATTAGGAAAAGAAGGGGAGGTGAGATTGGCTAAGGCCTGGTTGAGCTATCGACCCAAAAATCTAAAAGCTAGATACGAATCAACCACTACTTTCTCCACCACGATTAAATCTGTTCCCCTTACCTTTGAATTTGATTTACCTACTAAAATTGAGTCGGGAAAAGACTTCAGATTTAAGATAAATTATTTTTCAAACGTAAATTATCTCCTAACTGATTTAAGAATTCAGATGGAATACCCTTCTGGCTTTGAATTTATTGAATCCCTGCCAAAATCTATTGAGAAAAATGAGTGGGCGATTCCGGTTTTAAATAAGTCTCAGGGAGGAAGAATTGAAGTTTCTGGCCGTCTCTCAGGTGAAATTGGCGAAGCCCGAGTTTTCCGGGCAAAACTGGGCACCTGGAGAGAGGGAGAATTTATTTTACTAAAGGAAATAGAAAAAGGAGTGGAAATTATAAAACCGCTAATTTATCTTCGCCAAGAAATCAATGGGAACCCAAAATATGTTGCTCTGCCTGGAGACTGGCTTCATTATGAAATTTATTTTAAAAACATTGGCGATGACGATTTAAATAATTTATTTATGATTTGCAATCTCGAAGGAGAGGCATTTGACTTCCAGACCATGAAATCAGATTTAGGAAATTTTGAGTCCGGAGATAATTCAGTTGTTTTTGATTGGCGTCGTTTTTCCAAACTTCAATATTTAGCCCCAACGGAAGAAGGGAAAGCCGATTTCTGGATAAAATTAAAAGATGATTTAGGGAATGTCAAAAACCCGACTTTAAGAAATAAAGTTTTTATTTCTCAGGTGAAAGAGGAATTTCTGACTAAAATCAGTTCAAAATTGGAAATAGTTCAAAAAGGATATTACCAAGACGAAGTTTTTGGCAATTCAGGTCCTACTCCGCCCAAAGTTGGTGAAAAAACTACCTATACCGTTATCTGGCAGGTGAAAAATTATTATTCAGATGTTAGGGATGTAAAAGTAAAAGCGATTTTACCAGTCCAGATTAGTCTAACTGGGAAAATTTTTCCTGAGGAAGAGGTATCAAAGTTTTCTTTTGATTCAGAAAGCAGAGAAATTGTTTGGCTGGTTCGGGATTTGGAAAGAGGAAAGGGTGTTTTAACTCCCAGCCCAAATATCGCTTTTCAAATTGAGTTTTTGCCCGAGGCATCGCAAATTGGTCAAACTCCAGAAATCATTGGCCAAGCTAAAATTAGTGGTGAAGATAGTTGGACAGAAACGACTTTACAATCCGCTGCTTCAGCTATTAACACCACCTTACCAGACGACCCAACCATCACTACTGAGCTGGGTCGAGTTCAGTGACATGAAAAACTCAATGGAAAAAATCATATCTTTATCTAAAAGACGGGGGTTTATTTTTCAATCCTCAGAAATTTACGGTGGAGTGGAGGCCCTTTGGGATTACGGGCCGTTAGGTTCACTTTTGAAAAATAATATTAAAAATGAGTGGCTAAAAAGATTTGCCCAAACCAGAGATGATATAGTTTTGATTGATAGCGCTTGTTTAATGCATTCTAATGTTTGGAAAGCCTCGGGCCATTTAGAACACTTTACTGATCCTCTGGTTGAATGCAAAGGTTGCCATTCTCGTTTTCGAGCTGATCATATGGCTGATGGTCGTTTTGTTGGAGAAGGCAAGGCGAAGATAAAAAATCAATGTCCTCAGTGTGGCGGCAAGAACTTTACTTCCCCTAAACAATTTAATTTAATGTTCAAAACTTTTTTAGGGCCGGTTGAGGATGAGGTTCACATAACTTATTTGCGACCGGAAACCGCCCAGTCAATGTTTACCAATTTCGAAATTATTCAAGAATCAATGCGTCTGAAAATTCCTTTTGGTATTGCCCAAATTGGGAGATGTTTTCGGAATGAGATAACCACTGGTAATTTCACTTTTCGTTCTCGGGAATTTGATATTGCCGAAATTGAGTATTTTGTTAAGCCAGGCGATGATGAAAAATGGTTTGATTTCTGGGTCGGAGAGTGGGAGAAGTTCTTTTTAGATTTAGGATTGAAGAAAGAAAATTTGAGAAGGTATGAACATCCAAAAGAAGCCCTATCTCACTATTCAAAGAGAACTATTGATATTGAATACAAATTTCCCTTTGGTTGGTCAGAATTAGCTGGAATTGCTAATCGAACTGATTATGATTTAAAAAGGCATTCCGAATACTCTCGCCAAGATTTGAGATATTACGATGAAGAGGAAAAAAAGAAATACTATCCCTACGTGATAGAACCAACAGTAGGAATAGAAAGAATAGTTTTAGCTCTTTTGTGTGATGCTTACACTGAGATCGAGGGCGGCAGAACAAAAACAACTAAAGCGACAAAGGAAATGGAGGTTTTACTTAAGTTAGATAAAAAAACTGCTCCAATAAAAGTTGCCGTTTTACCTTTGGTTAGAAATAAACCAGAACTGATTAAGAAAGCCAAAGAGGTTTACCAATTACTAAAACCCCATTTTGTTTGTCAATATGACGAACTGGGTTCAATTGGTAGGCGATATCGAAGAGGTGATGAGATCGGAGTTTTATATGGAGTCACAATCGATTTCGAGACTTTAAAAAATGATGATGTTACTCTCCGCTGGAGAGACAGTATGGAACAAATAAGAGTAGATATTAAAAATTTACCAGAGATGCTTAAAAAATTACTTAGTGATGAGATAGAATTTAATAAAACCGGTAGGTTGCTAAAGGTTTCTTCAAAATAAATTCTTTCCCCGTTTGTGTGAGAGTAAATTTGAATGGTATTCCAACTCTCATTATCCTTTCTCCTCTTAATAATCCATCTCTTTGCAGTTTTCTTAAAACATTTATTACTCTAGTTTTATCTCTTTTAATATATTCTGATAACTGTCTAGCAGTGCAATATTTTCCATATTTTTCTTCAAATTCAAATAATTTATTAAGGTAAAATTCTCTTACTTGGCCCTTCTTTGCTTGTTGGTGGTGGTAATTACTTAAAATCTTTTTAAGCTTCTTCCCTTTCTCGAGGTGTGATCTAAAGATATTTATTTCATCTAATTCTTTAAGTTCACTAAAACCACTAATACTTACTAACCATTCGCCATCTTGTTTTGAAAATAAAAAGCTCGGAGTTAAACCTAAAAATTTGAGGAGTTTGAACACATACTGAACTTCAGTTTTATTTTTCATTTTTAAATGAACAGCTTTCTGATGACTTTTTGCATTATATCGAGGAGATCCTTCAGCTGTCATTATTCCTCTTAGATAAGCCATTGCAAAGGATTTATCACCACTGCATTTTTCTTTAATTTTTGGTATTAACTTATCTAAAACAAGTTTAGCTATTGTTCTTGAATAATTCACTTCTATTATAGTTTTATGGAAATCTTTATATTTGTGTTTTCTTTTTACTAAATTAATATTTAGTCCCAATAATTGCGCCCATTTTCTTTTCTCTAAATTTACAACAAAATTCGTTCGAGGTAGAAAAATATTTATTCTAATATTTCTGTTTTTAGCATTGAAATATTGCCTTAACCAGTTAAGAAAAAATTTTATAGTCTTTATATCAGTATTTGAAGTTGATAAACCACTGTTCGTTTTTAAACGTCCATCACCTATATAATATCCAATACCTTCGGTAAATTCTTCATCAATTAAAATTTCGAGTGGGAAATTACACCAAGCAGCGTGATTCATAGTTTTTATGTCAGGGATATTAGAAAGGATTTCGTTCTTTGTAATTTTTGCTTTTTGGCCAAGAAGTAGAAGATTTTTAAGATTAAAAGAATCAGTTATGAAAGAATATACATTTGCATTCAGAAGCTCTCTGGTTAAATGAGAGGATAATTTTTTTGATAGTTTTTCTGTAATCTTCGCTCTCAATTTAGAATACTCCTCTTTTAAGAGATTAAGTGTATTAATTATCATAAGACTTTTGTTCTCCATTGATTTATTATACAATGAATTTGAATCGATTTTAATTAAATGTGAAAAAAGAAAATAAAAAACCGTGACACCATGGAACAAGAGAGGGTAAAAGTTTTAGATTTAGTTAAAATTTTAAAAGAAAAATTAGAAACTTAAATGCTCCAAAAAACCACTCTTGAAAATGGCTTAAGGATTATTACTGTTCCTCAAAAAGAAGCCCAGTCCTTAACCGTTTTAGTATTGGCTGGAACCGGCTCAAAATATGAGAAAAAAGAAATTTCGGGCGTTTCCCATTTTTTAGAACACATGTTTTTTAAAGGAACTAAAAAGAGAAAAAATATGATGGCCGTAGCTGACCCCTTAGATAAAATTGGCGGCCTCTATAACGCCTTCACTTCGGAAGAATATACCGGATATTTTGCAAAAGTGGCCGTTCCTCACACCGAATTAGCCTTGGATTGGGTTTCTGATATCTATTTAAATAGCGCCTTACCAGAAAAAGAAATTGAAAAAGAGAGAGGGGTGATTATTGAAGAAATTAACATGATTTACGACCATCCGACGAGCTACATTAGTAGTTTATGGAGCAAATTATTATATGGAGACCAGCCAGCTGGCTGGGATGTGGCGGGGACAAAAGAAAGCGTGGCTAAAATCAGCCGCCAACAAATCTTAAATTATTTTAACTCTCAATATACAGCCAAAAATACTATAATTTGTCTAGCCGGAAAGATAAATCCGGTCGAAGTAATAAATAAAGTCAAAAAATATTTCTCTAAAATCAAAACGACTCAGCCCGAACCAAAGCCTCCGGTAATTGAAAAACAAAATAGGCCCCGGTGTTTGGTCCATTTTAGGAAGACCGACCAAACTCATTTGGTTTTAGGAGTAAGGGCCTACAATCTTTTTCACCCCCAAAGGTATGCCCAGGAGATTCTTGGAATAATTTTAGGAGGGATGATGAGCTCCAGGTTATTTATTGAGATAAGGGGGGAATTGGGGATTGCTTATTATGTCAGAACCGAGGTCGCAGCCGATCCTGATACTGGCTATCTAGCAACCTTAACTGGGGTTGATAATAAAAATGTTGAGAAAGCAATCTTAACCATTTTAAAAGGGTATAAAAAAATTACCCAAAAAAAAGTTCTTAAAGACGAACTTAAAAAAGCCAAAGACCATATCAAAGGAAAAACAACTTTGTTTTTAGAGTCTTCTGATGCCCTATCTTTTTTTTATGGTGGTCAAGAGCTTTTGGAAAGGAGAATCTTAACTCCCAAAGAAATTTTTAAAAAAATTGACCAGGTTTCGGTAGATGATATTCTAAAAGTAGCCAGAGAGATATTTCAACCTCACAAATTGAATTTAGCTTTAATTGGCCCCTTTAAAGACAAAGCGAAATTTCAAAAACTATTAAAATTATAGTCAAAGAAGGTAAACCTTCTTTTCCATACTTCGTTTTTATAAATAAAAACTCGTATGAATGACAATCACGTTTTAGATATTTCTTGGGGAACAATTTTGAAGATAGCCATTGCCTTTTTCTGTTTTTATCTTGTTTATTTAGTGAGAGATATTTTAATTTGGGTTATTTTCGCT
>Ga0066637_10002203_pt1 | contig 12982 bp, 8 predicted proteins | sample CryGeyCG2014_020_FD_62737 | JGI IMG/M metagenome (GOLD analysis project Ga0066637, IMG submission 62737) | Groundwater microbial communities from aquifer - Crystal Geyser CG08_land_8/20/14_0.20 | ecosystem: Environmental > Aquatic > Deep subsurface > Groundwater | place: USA: Utah: Grand County...
AGCCAATTGCAAAACTCCCCATTCTGTCATTCCCGCAACGATTCTGAGCGGGAATCTGGTTCTAACGGCTTGAAAAACCATATTCCCGATAGAGGCATTCAGGAATGACAAATGGTTTTGCAATTACCTCATATTGGTATAGGCTTTGAAGTAGAATAATTATTGAAGGAGGTTGCTAACATGAATATTACCGCTACAGTCATATGCGATAATTGCGTGTTTAACCAACCAGGTGCGATAGCGGAACACGGCCTTTCCATTTTCATGGAGACCGACTGTGGAAACTACCTGCTGGACACAGGTCAGGGGAAAGCGATCGTAAACAATGCCCTGGTTTTGGGGATAGATCTGCGAACAATCAAAGGGATCATTATGAGCCATCACCACTGGGACCATACGGGAGGACTTGGTCCCGTTCTCGATCTGAAGGGAACGGTGGATGTTTATGCCCATCCTGATTTTTTCAAAGAAAGCTATAGCGTCACAGGAAATACGGTGCGTTACATCGGCGTGCCGTATCCCCGACCACTCCTCGAAGCCAAGGGGGCGACGTTCAAATTCAGCGATGAATTCCGACCGATCGAACCGGGAATGTGGCTGACGGGGGAAGTGCCCCGCCGTACCGATTATGAACTTGGCGATAAGAAGCAGGTTGTAAAATCAGGCGAAGGGTATGTGAAGGATGACCTCATAGACGACCAGTCGGTTGTCATTGAGACGGGAAAGGGGCTTTTTGTCGTCCTGGGATGCTGCCATTCCGGGATTATCAATACCCTGAGCTATATTGTGGAGAAAATGGGGCAGCGCCATATCTATGCCGTGATCGGCGGTACGCATCTCGGTCCGGTGAGCGATGAGCAGCGGGAGAAAAGCATCGCTGCCCTCAAGGCGTTTGATATCGAACGTCTCGGAGTGTCCCATTGCACGGGGCTGAAAACGGCGTCCCGGCTGGCCGGTGAGTTTGGAGACCGCTTCTTCTTCTGCAACGTGGGAACTGTGGTGGAGGTGTAATTGCTCAACTCACATAACGAGAAAACCGATGCAAATAAAAGGAGTAATCAGATGAATTCTTTGAAATTAAAAGCGTCCCTGCTTGTTACGGGAATCAGGGCGGAGGAATCAGCCATCGCCGGTCTGGGCGAGACCTATAAAGAGCAAAATCATGGCCTTTTCGGTTGGGATTTTGAAAACCATAAAGGTATTTTATTGCCCGATGATTTCATTCTGCCTGACGGCGCCGTCGTTCAGTTCAGATTAAATTCTCTATCCCCCTATATCGTGAAATCGAAAGGGAATGAGCTTGCATTATTCCTCAATGACGCGGAGATCTGCACGGTTAAATGGATTAACCGACCAAGATTTTATGCACAAAAAACTTCGTCCGGGCAAGACATGGTGAAGATTGGCCAGATCGGCGGTGAGGATTGTCTCTTTTTCTGTTATCAGAATTATTGTTCGCATTTCGGCAGCAACAAGCAGTGTTATTTCTGCAATCTCGTATCGACCTTCCGTGAGTATCGTTCCGTCATGCCGAAGAAGGATATTCAGTCGATCGGCGAGGTAGCAAAAACGGCATGGGGCGAAGGGATGGTGAATCATATTTTGCTCACGGGGGGCTGTTTCAGCAATGAGAAAGAAGTCTCTCTTATTTCTGATATCTTCCAGTCAATCCGGGATAATACGGGCTTTGAACGGATTCCCGGAACCATCCTCCCTTCACCTGCTAAAGGCGATGATATCCGGCGGTATTACGACACGGGGATCCAGGCTATCGGATACAGTATGGAAATCTGGGATGACCGCTTATATCAGGCCATTTGCCCTGGTAAATCCGAATCAACCTCCCACGATGAATTCGTCCGATCCATCGGAAAAGCGGTCAACATATTCGGCCCCGGCAATGTGTACGGCGTGCTTGTCATGGGGCTGGAAACAAAAGAAACATTTCTCGACGGGATCAGGACGCTATCCGGCATGGGCGCAAATATCGTTCCTTTTGTCTGGTCCCCCAATCCCGGATCAAAATTCGCGGGGCACCGCGCACCCACTCCGGAATGGTATTTCGACACAGTCATGGAAGCGGCGGCCATCATCAGGAGAAACAATGTACCCACGGGCGATGAAAACCACTGTTATAAATGTGACGGCAATTCACTGCTTCATGACGCGTTGAGGGTCAAATAATACGGCAGATATGGTGATCGTGTCCATCGTTCGGCATCAGGATGAAGATTCTTCCTCCGTTCCTGTCTCACAGGTCTCCCCCATCTGTTCGGCCAGCGGGCAGGGTTTCTTTCGGAAAAACTCGAAATAGATGAGCGGCACGGCGATCAGCGTCAGCACTGTCGCGCCTACAGCGCCAAACATCATCGCGATCGCCAACCCCTGGAAGATCGGGTCGAAGAGCATGACGAAAGAGCCGACCACGACGGCCGCGGCGGTCAGGACAATCGGCCGGAAGCGGACGGCGCCGGCCATGATGAGCGCGTTTTCCAAATGCCCTTTGTCGCGCCATTCCATCTCCACAAAATCGACCAGCAGGATGGAGTTCCGGACGATGATCCCCGCGAGCGCGATGAAGCCGATCATCGAGGTGGCGGTGAAAAAGGCGCCGAAGAGCCAGTGGCCGGGTAGAATTCCCACCAGGGTCAGCGGGATCGGCGCCATGATGATAAGCGGCGTGATGAAATTCTTGAACCAGGCTACAATGAGGACATAAATCAGGATCAGGACGGCGGCAAAGGCCAGCCCCAGGTCCCGGAATACCTCATAGGTGATGTGCCACTCTCCGTCCCACTTCATGGAGTAGGTATCCTCCAGCCAGGGCTGGACGGTGGAGTACTGTTTCAGGCCGTAGCCCTCGGGCAGCTTCATCTTTTCGATCGTTTCCTTCATTTTCATGATGGCGTAAACCGGACTCTCCTCCGTTCCGGCCACGTCCCCCAGGACATAGGTCACGTTCTTCAGGTTCTTGTGGTAGATTGTTTTTTCCTCCACGCCGTCCTGACGTTTCGTAAGCTCGGAAAGCGGGATCATGGCGCCTGAGGATGTCGGCATCCCGATCGATTTCAATGAATCGATATCGGCCCTCGTCGCAAGCGGCATCCTCAGGAAGAGCTCGACCGGTTCCTTTTCTTTATCCAAATGGACCAATCCGGCGCCCATTCCGTTCAAGGCAATCCTCAAACTCTGGGAAACCGCCTCGGTGCTGAGCCCGGCCCTGGCCGCCTTGTCCTGATCCACCACGAAACGGATCTTGGGCTGGTCGTCCTCCACGTACCAGTCCACATCGACTACGCCGTCGGTATCCGTAAAGACCTTTTTGATCTCCCGGGCGATCTCGATCCGCCGGTTCGCCTCCGGTCCGTATATTTCCGCCACCAGTGTGCTGAGGACGGGCGGCCCGGGAGGGATTTCGGCCACCTTGACCCGGGCGCCGTACCGGTCGCCGATTTTCTTTAAGTTCGGCCGCAGCCGCTTGGCGATGGCATGGCTCTGGTCTTTCCGTTCCTCCTTGGCGACAAAATTGACCTGAAGGTCGGCGACGGCGCTTCCGGTGCGCAGAAAGTAGTGGCGCACAAGTCCGTTGAAATTATAGGGGGCGGCCGTTCCGATATATGTCTGATAATCGGTAACCTCCGGGACGGTTTTCAGATATTCCCCCATCTCCCGGGCCATTGCCGCCGTTTCTTCGAGGGTCTTGCCTTCCGGCATGTCGATGATGACCTGAAGTTCGCTCTTGTTGTCAAAGGGCAGCATCTTGACGGCAACCTTCTTGAAGGGAACCAGCGTGACGGCCAGCAGCAGCAGAAAGACGACACTCCCCAAAGCCAGCATCCGCTTGAATCTGCTCTCTAAGAGGGGCCCCAGGATCCTTTTGTAAACGCGGAACATTTTTCCGCTCTCTTCGGTTGCCTCCGTCTTTTTCACGTTCTTCAGGACAATGTAGCTCAGCCAGGGGCTGACGATGAAGGCGACCAGCAGCGAAAAGATCATCGCCGCGGAGGCGCCGACTGGTATGGGGCGCATATAGGGCCCCATCAGGCCGGAGACGAAGGCCATCGGCAAGAGCGCGGCGATCACGGCCAGCGTGGCCAGGATGGTGGGATTGCCCACCTCGGCGACCGCCAGGACGGCGGTCAGCGGTTCGATCTTATGGAGCTTGAAGTGGCGGTGGATGTTTTCCACCACCACGATGGCGTCGTCCACGAGAATGCCGATCGAAAAAATCAGCGCAAACAAAGTGACCCGGTTCAGCGTGTAGCCGTAGAGGTAGTTGATCAAGAGCGTCAGAGCCAGCGTCACCGGAACGGCAACTGCAACCACAACTGCCTCCCGCCAGCCGAGGGTCAGCGCAATCAGGATGATCACGGCGATAGTGGCCATCAACATGTGCTTCAAGAGCTCGTCGGATTTCTCCTTGGCCGTGTCGCCATAATTCCGTGTCACGGTGACGTTCACATCCCCGGGGATGAGTTTCCCCTTCAGGGCCTCCACCTTCGCTAGCGCCTCTCGCGCGACGAGACTGGCGTTGGCGCCCTTTTTCTTGGCGATGGTGATGGTTACCGCCTCTTTCTGTCCTGCCGCCGGGCTGCTGATTCCCTTTTGGGCCGCCGCCGCTCCCAAGCCCATGAAAACATAATTAGACGGTTCTTCCGGGCCGTCGGCAATCGTGGCCACATCCCGCAGGGTTACGGGTCGGCCGTTGAAAAGACCGGTTACGACGTTGCCCACCTCTTCGCCGCTTTTGAGGAACGCCCCAGTTTCTACAAGATATTCCCTGTTCCCGGAGGGAAAGGCGCCGGAAGGCAGACGGAAGTTTGCCTTCTGCAGGGCGGCGGTGATCTGAAAGGCGGAGAGGTGATAGGCCTTGAGCCGGGTTGGATCGAGGATAATTCGGATCTGCCTTTTTTGTCCACCGATGAGGGAAAACTCGGATACGTCCTGGTCCTTCTTGATCTCGTCGCAAAGTTCGGCGCCGATCCGCCGGAGTTCATATCCGAAGTAGCGGTCGCTGTCACTCCAGAGGGTCAGGGTGAGAATCGGCACGTCGTCGATGGAACGCGGCTTGACCAGAGGCGGGAAGACGCCCGGCGGTATCCGGTCGAAATTGGACGACAGCTTGTTGTTCAGGTTGACGATGCTCTCCTCCATGCTTTGTCCCACGAAAAACCGGACGATCGTCAGGTTGAAGCCGGGCTTGACGATGGAGTAAACATATTCCACCCCTTTGATCTCCCAGAGGAGTTTTTCCATCGGCTTCGTAACCCGGGCCTCCACCTCCTGCGGGGACGCCCCCGGATAGGCGACAAAGACATCGATCATCGGCACGAGGATCTGCGGCTCTTCCTCGCGCGGGGTGATGACGACCGCCAAAAGTCCGAGGAGGAGAGAGGCAATGATAATCAGCGGCGTCAGTTTGGACTTGATGAACGCTTTGGCAATGTTTCCCGATATTCCGATACCTTCCATGATACCCTCTCCCGATGGGGCCGTCCCAAAACGGCCCTCCTCCTCCGCCCTCCTTAATAAGGAAGGGCAGACCCTGACCTGATCAAAACCCGAAAATCGCTCCGCTCACTTTCCTTTTTCAAGGACGCCGCCGTCCACGGCCTTTTCCACACCCTGAACGATGATCCGGTCATTCGGCTTCAGTCCCGACAGGATTTCCAACTGGCCATCGTACTCCTTGCCGGTCCTCACCAGACGGTAGGTGACGACGTCCTGATCGTCCACGGCATAGACGCCGGTGAGCTGTCCCTTTTCAACAATGGCAGCGCGCGGCGCCAGGATGATTTCCTTTTTCCCGCTTGCGATCCTCATCTTGGCATAAAGGCCGGACCGCAGCCCGTCGCCGTTTAAGGAAACTTTTACGGTAAAGAAGCGCGACAGCGGATCGACCGCGGGGAGGATCTCTGTAATTTTCCCCGCGATCTGTCGGCCGATGGCCTCTATGGATACCCGAACCGGCGCCCCGACCCTGAGCTTGCCGGAGAGGCTTTCATCGACAGTCACTTCCGCATGGAAGGCAGCTCTGTTTTCCACAGTGAGGAGCGGCATGCCGGGCACGGCCATGCCGCCGACCTCGATTTTCTTTTCCGTAACGATGCCCTTGACCGGGGAGACAATACGGGTAAAGTCCAGATAGATCTTTGCCTCGGAAAGACCGGCCGCCGTCCGGCTTACCATTTCCTGCACCCGTTCATATTCCAGCCCGGCCAGTTTTTTCTGGGTCTCAAACTGGTCCATTTCCTGCCGGGAAATGGCCTTTTCATCATACATTTTCTGGTAACGCCGGTGGGTCATGTCGGTAAGCTCACGGTTTTGTTTTGCCGCCGCCAGGGCCTTGGTCGCTTCCTGGCAGCCGGCCTCCGCCGCCTTTACCTTCTGAACCACATCCCGGTCGTCAAGGGTCAGGAGCAGCCGGCCTTTCTCCACCGCGTCTCCCTCCTTTACGAGAAGAGAGGTCACCGCGCCCATCATCCGGCCGGCCACATAGATGGTGTTGGCGGCCCTGACCGTTCCCGTGGCTTCGAAAAATTCATCGACCCGGGTGGAGGCAAGCGTTGCGATCGATACACCGCTTAGGATCGGACGTTTTACCGGCGCGGCGACCGGCGCAGCCTTTTCACCACAGCCGGTCAGAAGCAGACCCGCGACCAGGAGCAGAAAAAGGACCTGCCGTCTGCCCATTGTTCGTGCTTTCATTTTGTCCTCCCATTCTGCTCTTCCACCTGTAATTCCTGGAGAATCGTGCCGCTTGCGTAACCGAGATTGAAAATCGCCAGCTTGTATTCATTTTCTTTGGCCACCCGATTGGCCCGCGCATGATCAAAACTCACCTGGGCATCCAGCAGATCCACCATCGGCGATAGGGCGCCTTCGTACCGGACCTTCACCAATCGTCGGCCCTCTTCGGCGGTTTTCAACTCTTCCTGCGCGAGTTCCTGGTTTTTCTTGGCCTCTTCCAGGGTCAGCCACGCCTCGTCCACTTGAAAAGAAGCCATCTTTTTCATGCCCTTGAGATACTCTTCCGCCTCCGAGGCCTGGTATCCGGCCTTGATTTTTTCATACTTTGTTTTGGCGCCGTCAAAGAGTTCCCAGCGGAGGAAAGCCATCACCTGCCAATTGTCCCCCTCGCCGCCCAGCGGGTGGTTGTGGTCATTCCACTGATAGTTTCCGCCCACGCCCAGCAGCGGATAATAACCCGCTTCCGCCAGTTTGATCTGGTTCCTGGCGTTCTGCGTCTTCATCTCCAGGGACCTGACATCCCTCCGGGCCTGCGATTGGGTGCGCAACGATTCAATCTCCCGGACCGGCAAGGCGGGCGTCTCCGCCGCGACCTCGACCGCTTCCGCGGACCCGATCATGAGTCCCAGGGCCCTTTTGGCCACGCTCTGGTTTTTCCCCGCACTGACGAGCCGTTGCCGGGCTTCCGCCACCGCCGTGGCGGCCCGCAGCGTATCGGAGTAGAGCCCCAGCCCCGCCGCATAGCGGACCTCGGCAAGCCGTTGATGCTCCTGCGCATCCTCCAGGGACTTTTCGGCAACCCCAACATACCCCCCGGCCGTTCCCACCATCAGGTAGTATTGGACCACCTTGAAGGCCACCTCCTCCTTTTTTCTCTGCAGCGCCTCTTCCGAGGCCGAGACCTCCATTTTGGACATCTCAATCCCGATACGGGCTTTTTTTACGAAGAGAGGCTGCTCGAATGTGACGGCGGTCATAAAATCGTTGACAGCCGCCGGATGGTTCAGGGTATCGGGCGCAAAGTCGGCAGGCTCGATCCGTTCCTGAGTGAGCTTGGTCATCAAGGCATAGGCGGGGCTGGCCGTCCGCAAATATCGCTCCTCCAGAGATATCCTGGGGAGAAGAGAACTGCGGGAGATGCCGACCTCCGCCCCCTTGGCGGCATGTGCATTTCTCTGCGCCTGGAGCTCATGGTTGTTTTTCAGGGCCATCCTTACCGCCTCATCCAGGGTAAGCCTCTCTCCGGCGGCGCTCCCTGTTTTCGCCGTCATCGCCGCCAGAAAAACGAGCAGGAAAATGACCAGGACGGTAACGGGCCTGTTCCTGCCTTTCGAATCGCTTCTTGTTTTCATCTTGCCTCCTGATGCCTGCCGGAACCTCTCCGGTTGGTTTGAACACGGCGCCAAATATATTTTGTTTCCCTTCGCTCCCTGTGTTAAACATTCCCCATGTTTCGTTGTGTAAATACAGGTTCGTGCAAGGATTGTCATTGATCTGGATCAACGGGAAGGATTTTTTATGGATGTTCTGAAACGGATGCAGAGGTTGGCTTTATTCCAGGGGGTCCCCGCCGAAAAGCTCAAGGCGCTGGCGGAACGCGCCTTATACAGAACCTACAAGGCGGGAGAAATGTTCATTGGGGAAACAGATCCCGCCCATGCATTTTATGTTATCATCACCGGACAGGTAAAGCTCTACAAAAGCTCTCCGGAAGGAAGGGAACAAACGCTCAATCTGCTGGGACCGGGGGATCCCTTTGGCATGTGCACGGCCTTTGCCATCGACTCCTTCCCGGCAAACGCCATGGCCCTCGAAAAGAGCGGCATCCTCTTGATCCCCGGACCGGTCATGGAGGCCATTGCCATGAAAGAACCGCGTCTGCTGGTCAACATTATCCAGATTCTCTCCGATCGTCTCCGGGAATCGATGAGCCTGATCGAGTCGTTGTCACTCAAGGAGATTCCTCAGCGGCTCGCCTCCTTCCTGATCCATGCCCTGACGAGAGAGGGCGGGCAGGGAATGAACCAACTGGAATTGACGGTCACGCAGAGGGAACTGGCCAAGATTCTGGGCGCCACCCCGGAAGCCCTCTCGCGGGGGATCAGAAAAATGAGCAACGCCGGGGTGCTGGCGGTGGACGGCCGGTCGATCCGGATTCTGGATCGGAAGGCGCTTGGCGAACTGGCGGAAGGGGACTGATCGATCATCGCACGGCGGAACCGAGCGCCGCTTTTGGATACCATGCCAGCAGCCTTGCCGGGAGCATGGGCCGGCCTTGGATTGAAAAACGGCATAGCAAACTGAAGACACCATACCCCACATTTTGTAACCAGTATTGCTTTGACATACAAGCGTGTCTTCCCTATAATCCCTTCTCGAGAAAGTAAGTTCTTATCAAATCAAACTATTTCCAGGGCCGCACGAGAATGTCTGCCGGACTTTTCCACGAGACAGATTGAATGCCGCCCCGGTCGTTCAAGACAAGGGCATCTTCAGATATAAATCAAGCGCAGCGGATGGATAACCCATGGAAATGAAAAGGCCCGTCGTGATGCTTCCAGATCAAAAAACCAAAATTGTCGCCACCATCGGGCCGGCATCAGAATCTCCGGACGTCATGGAAGCAATGATCAAGGCCGGTATGAATATCGCGCGGATCAATTTAGCGCACGGTGATTACGATGGTCACCAGCAGGTGATCGATAAACTCCGTGCAGCAGCCCGAGCGGTGGGGCGACGAATCGCCGTCATGGCGGATCTCCCCGGCCCGAAGATGAGGATCGGCAGGCTGGCTCAAGAACCAGTCGAGCTGCAGCCGGGCTCCTTATTCACACTTACCACCCAGGAGATTGTCGGAGACGCGAATCGCGTCTCGGTAAGCTTTATGCGCCTCCCCCAAGCACTCAGGCCTGGCGACACCCTGTTTTTGAACGACGGCCTCATCCAGCTCGAAACCTTAAAGATTGTAGGACAGGAGGTCATCTGCCGGGTCATCGTCGGCGGAGAACTGCGATCCCACAAAGGGCTCAATCTCCCCGGTATCGATCTCGGAATCGGAGCCTTCACCGAGCGCGACCGTGAGTGCCTCAAATTTGCTTTGGAACAGGGGGTGGACGCAATCAGCCAGTCCTTCGTTGAGAGCGCTGCGGATATCATTGCCGTGCGGGATGCCTCGGCGGCACTGGGTTACAACCCGTTCATCATTGCAAAAATTGAACGCTCCCGGGCCTTGGAACATATGGAGGATATCCTCGCTGCAGGTGATGGCATCATGGTCGCCCGCGGTGACCTTGGGGTCGAAATACCGATCGAGCAGATTGCCCTCGTTCAAAAACAACTTATCCATAGCGCAAACGGCGTGGGGAAACCCGTCATTACCGCCACGCAGATGCTTGAATCCATGGTGGATAACCGGCGCCCCACCCGGGCGGAGTCAACCGACGTGGCCAATGCCGTGATTGACGGCACGGACTGCGTCATGCTCTCGGAAGAGTCGGCCATGGGCAAATATCCGGTGGAGGCGGTAGCCATGCTGGCGAAGATTGCCGCGACTACGGAGCTGCACCGCTCCCGCCCCGATCTTACGGAGACTCTCCGGAACCACGATAAAGATGGTTCGTTCAGCGTCAAGGACTTGATCGCTTTAAGTGTTGAGACGGCCCTGGAGCGTATCTCCCCCGCTGCCGTGTTTGTTCCAACCCGCAGCGGCCATACGGCCCGCTTCATCGCCCGTTTCAGACCCCCGGTGTGGATCGTGGCGGTGAGTTCCCAGGAGGCGACCTGCCAGCGGCTTCTGTTCAGCAGGGGAGTCTATCCGGTATACGAACCTGATCACCCCAAAGAGTGGAATTCTTATGTGAAGGGCTGGGTAGCAAACCATGCACTAACGGGAAATCTTGCGATCCTGACCGAAGGGCCTTCCGCAGCGCATCCGGAGACGAACCACCGTATGGAGATCATCCAACTGGAAAATGATGCAAAGAATGGATAATCGATGAACAAGCAGGAAGAGAAAAAAATGATACGGACGTTGATCGTCACGGGATTGTCACGCGGGGTGGAGGGCTTATGAATCCCACCCACTTCCTCTCTGTCGCGGCACACTACCTTTTCCGGAACCGAACTGCGTGGCAAAAGGAAGCGGTGCCGGACTTCATACTACGGGTGTCACGGAACCCGGTGAATTACTGGGCTGAATTCGGTCTCGATATCCCGCTATGTGTCGTGCTGACCTTTGAAGGCCTGCGGCGCCATGATATCCATTCCATCGAAGTGTTTCTAACCATCCTGCTTGGTCTGTTTATTTTCAGCTATCTCGAGTACGCCGTTCACCGTTGGCTGTTCCATGGATCGGTCGAGATCATCGTGCAGGGTCACCGCGCGCACCACAATAATCCGCAGGGCTATGACGCCCTGCCTTTCTTCCTGCCCTCCCTGGTGATACTGGGACTGACCGGCGTATTTATTTTGCTGATGCCCGCGAGTTATGCGTTTCTGCTATCGGGCGTCATGGCCTTCGGCTATGTAACCTATGGGCTGAGCCACTTCACCATTCACCACACCCATTTCCGCCAACCTCTGGCCCGACGTTGGGCGGCAAGCCATCTCATCCATCACTACCACCCCGAAAGCAACTTTGGTGTTACCACGCCGCTGTGGGACATATTACTCGGCACGCGGTATGTTATTCCGGATCACAACAGGATTTAGGCAAGGACCATCCTGAAGTAACACCGGCAGAGGATTTTAATCGTTGGACCTGAAACACATGAAAAATAGATGCGAATGGTGCGGGAATGATCCTCTGTATGTAAGGTTTCACAACCACGAATGGGGTATCCCTGTGCATGACGATCGTGCCCGCCAGCATCGAACTGATAAGCAAAAACCTGAAGAATATGACCTTGCACTCGATCCCAGCACATAAAAAAGGACCTGACATCCTTTCCGTGTCGATTCCCGATACGCTCGCGGCGCTCCACGCGGACCCGGAGGCAGGTCTCACGCGCGCGGAGGTGGACGTCCGTCGGAAGACGAACGGCTACAACGAGGTGACCGAACAGAAAGGGCACCCGGTCCTCAAATTCCTCGGGAAATTCTGGGGTGTGTCGGCGTGGATGCTCGAACTGATCATGGTCCTGTCGGCCGTCCTCCGGAAATACTCGGACCTCGCGGTGGTGAGCGCGCTGCTGGTTGTCAATGCCGTGTTGAGCTTTATGCAGGAGCGCCGCGCCGCCGGCGTCGTCGAAACGCTGCGGCGACGGCTGCAGGTCAGCGCCCGTGTGCTGCGCGATGCGAACTGGCAGGTCATTCCCGCCCGGGAGCTGGTCCCCGGCGATATCGTCCGCGTGCGCCCCGGCGACATCATTCCGGCGGACGTGAAACTTCTCACCGGGACGTTGAGCGTTGACCAGTCGGCCCTCACCGGCGAATCCATGGATGTCGATATAGCCCCGGGCGGAGTGCTCTCGTCGGGATCCGTCGTCCGCCGGGGAGAAGGCAACGGCGTGGTCATGCTGACCGGGGCGGAAACCTACTTTGGCCGCACCACGGAGCTCGTGCAGGAGGCGCGACCGAAGCTCCACATCGAAGCGGTCGTGGCCAAGGTGGTCCGTTGGCTATTCGTCATCGTCGGTGCGCTCTTGGCCGTGGTGATCGTCCTGTCGTTGATCCGCCACGCGCCTCTTATCGAGATGATCCCGCTCATGCTCGTCTTGTTGATGAGCGCGGTGCCCGTGGCTCTCCCCGTCATGTTCACGGTCAGCATGGCCTTCGGGTCAAAGGAACTGGCGAAGCGCGGCGTCCTGGTCACGCGCCTCAGCGCCGCGGAGGATGCCGCAACGATGGACGTGCTCTGCGTTGACAAGACGGGGACGATCACGATGAACCAACTGGCCGTCACCGGCGTGATCCCGCTGGGAAATGCGACGGAATCCGACGTGCTGTTCGCCGGCGCGCTGGCGTCCCAGGAAGCCAACCAGGATCCGATCGACCTGGCGTTTCTCTCCGCAGCAAAAGAGCGGCATATTTTCGACGGCCTTCCCAAGATCACACCCGTCTCCTTCACGCCCTTCGATGCAAAGAACCGGCGGACGGAAACCGTGGTCGAACTAAGCGGACAGCGGCTGCGCGTAATGAAAGGCGCCGTAAGAACCGTCGCCCAGGCCTGCGGACTCCAGTCCTCGGCCATTGAGGCTTTGGAGGCGCGGGTCAGCGAATCGGCGCTGAAGGG
>Ga0066637_10002206_pt1 | contig 12972 bp, 1 predicted proteins | sample CryGeyCG2014_020_FD_62737 | JGI IMG/M metagenome (GOLD analysis project Ga0066637, IMG submission 62737) | Groundwater microbial communities from aquifer - Crystal Geyser CG08_land_8/20/14_0.20 | ecosystem: Environmental > Aquatic > Deep subsurface > Groundwater | place: USA: Utah: Grand County...
ACCGCTATAAAACCAATAGGATGACTCAGAATAAAAATTCACAGGAGACATATATTGAGGGGAGTTATAAATCGAACCAACAGTCCAACTCTGCAAATTCTGCAAATCACTATTAAGTAGACCCCCCAACTTAAAATAATTTTCCAAATCTATTGGCCCAATTGTGTAGTAAGCATTATAATACACTTTCATATCTGGTTTTGGATCTTTTCTTGAATCAAAAAAAGGATTTACAACAAACCAAGGGTTCGAATTATTATTGCTAGGGATAACCGAAGATTCTACATTTATTTTCAGATATTTTATTGTTTCATATTGTTCTGTTTCTTCATTAAATACTTGCAATTCCAAAACACTAGCACCACTATCACCTAAATTTCTCCCTACAAAAATCTGTTTTGTTTCTTTATTTTCACTAAAAGAAAAATCACATTCCTTTTCTTTACAATCAACCCCATACAAAGATAATTTATTTTTGGAAAAGAAATTTAGTATCTTGACTTTCAGAGAGATACCACAATCAACACTTAAATCCAAAGGCAAACTGTCATATTTGTAATACCACTCTCGCTCAACAGTTTTAATATCTTGGGATTCATTTGCAGTGTTCTCTGCAAGATTCATAGGCAGTTCTCTGTAGTTATAAGGGATTCTTAGATATTCCTCTTTCAAACTTTCATCCATATCTTTATCCATAAAAAAATCTTCTCTGTCTGAAAGATCTTCAGGCAAACCTAGATTAACACAACTAGCTATACTTTTATCATCCAGAATCAAAGATAAAGATTTAGGATTTGCATCAAATTCAGCATAGCCATCTGGTTTTGCTGTTGTTCTATAATAAGGAGTAAAAGTAAAAGTTAGTTTAGATCCAATATTAGTATTCCCTAAAACAGGAGTTAAAACAAAGTCTAAAGTATAATCGTGTGTTCCAGTTTTTGTTGCATCCAACAACAATGCTTTTGAGTCCTCTGAATCACCAGTCAAAGAAAAAACATCTTGTTGATTATCTGAATTTGTGCCATAAATATTTACTCCTGGCAGTTTATTCATACTTAATTCTATTTTCTCTAAATCTGTTTCATTATTTTTCAATGTACAATAATTAATAACTCTTAATTTGAGATTTTGTGTTTGTTTAGAATTCAAAAAAGGAATATTAATTTTTTCAGTAGTAGCTAAACCAGTCCATTCACCTTTTTTGATTCCTGATTTTGGTGAAGACATTAAAGATACCATAAAACAATTTTCAGGATTATCAGGCAGACCAGAATAGCCAAAAGTATAATTTATTGGTACGATTTTGTATAAGTCAGTCTTTATATTGTTTAAAACAACTGATGAAACATAATCATTAGTAATATAATTGAAGAAAATATTTTCTTTAAATTCCAAAGTTTTTGGCAGACCCAATAGATAATCTTCATTGTATGAAAGCCTGATTTTTAATTTCTTTTGAGGATCAATTAATCTTTCTTCTTCATTGAAATACTTTTCCATTTTATCTTTTTGCAATAAGCCCTCAACTACATCTGGATTTATTTTGCTTTCTGAATCCAAAGTATATTGAACATTGTAAACCTTAATAGGATAATCTGATTTATTTGTTACATTTATTTCTCTATCTACTGGAACTGGAAAACTGTCTTGCTCTGGGTATTTTATCTCCAATTTTGTGTCTTCTTTTACTTCTAAAAAATCATCAAAGCCAGCAACTTTTTCATAAATAGTAGGAGCATACTTTGGATAATTAACAACAACTTTTATTTTATCTCCAATACCTACAGGCAAAGTAGAAAATTCTGCTTGACCACCTTTATCTGTATTAATTGTTTTTTGAAGAGTCCAGTTCCCTGAACTCTGATTATAATATTTTACTATTGCACCAACTAAAGGAAAGCCTTTACCATTTACACTTAATGCTATTTTATTTGAAATAAAAGGAACAATATATTGAGGCATACCAACAACAGCTAATGGATCTTTGTATTGTGCTATTACCTGAATGCTATTACTATAATTGTAGTCCATCCATTTGTTTTCAAAAAGCCTGAACCATATTGTACTGCTTTTTTCTGCAAGCAAATCATAACTCACATTAAAATCCAAATAACTACCTGGATTTATTTCTTCTTTCTCTAAATATACTGGCCCAATTCCAAACAACCCATTAACAACAGTACCAGTCATTTCATGAATTCTATATTCTTTCTGATTCTGTGAAAATGCTAAAAATAAATCTTTTATATCTTCTTCATTAACAACATCTTTAGATTCTGTATTATAACTTGATAAAAATCTTTTGTTATCTGTATAATTAAACAATATACGACTATAGAAATTGTTGTTAGGTGATTCAACAGGCCCCTGAACACTAACGCCATCAACATAGTTGTTAATACAAATACCCTCTTTGTTATCACATGTTTGCTGTCCTATTTCTTTAACTATTTTGTTATATTGCAAATTGTTTATGTCAAAGCCAAACCAATAATTAAACAAAACAGAACCACCCATAAAAGAAGTGACATCTATATTATTAGTTATAAATACTTTTACTGCATAAATAAGTTCTACATCTGTTTCTGGAGCTTTATCTAAAGTATAATTAGAGACAAAACTCTTTGCTTTGTATTCTGATTCATTATCTAATGTCAATGCAGTATTTGGATCTATGCCAGGAATTCCCCCTAAAAGAAAACTACCAAAATAATTAGCATTGCCTGGAGATGCTAACCAATTAACCTGCATCTTTGAATAAAGGGCTGTTTCAGCTTTCAAATCACCCGCAATACCATAAAATTTCAAGGGCTTTTCAGAATTATAAAGTGCTTTGGGTATCTTTACTTTGAACTTGTAATAATATGGTTGCATTGTTTCTATATTATCTGCAGGCAAAGTCAGCAAATCATCTTTGAACACACCGCCAAACTTGTATTCTAACTTTATTTGGGGGTTTGCCAAATTAATTGGCTCCAAATAAAGTTTTATTTGTTTGCTTTGATTATTCAGCAAGAAAACAGCTTGACTGTATTGTTCTAAATACCCATCCTTAATAACATGAATATAAACATTTTCCAAACTTTTTATTTGTGTTGATGCACAATTATTTTCTTTAGGAACATAAAAAGTAGATTCCAATCCTCTTTCTAAAGTATATACTTCAATAAAAGCATCGCCAATATTTTGTTTTTTATTGTCTTGTAAGCAAACCTCAATTTTAGAATTACCCCAGGAAACATACAAAAACACAGTCTTCACAGCAAGGGTTATGGATTTTGTCTCTTCAACACTAAATCCTTGTGCATTTGATGATAAATTTGGATGTTTTAGATTAACAAAATAATTGCCCTTAGGAAGTATTCTTGAAACAAAACCATTAGCATCAGTAGTATAAAAAGTAAAATCTAATAAACTATGATCTCCTTTTTCAAACCAAACTCTTGCAAAAGGAATAGGTTCTTTTGTTTCAGTACTCAAAACCTGCACTACAACATTTTGATCTTGGAAGGTATTTACTTTCCTTATTTTCTGGCTTGCAGTTAAATCACCAGATTCTAAACTATATTCTAAAGTTTGGGTTTCCTCAACAATGTAATCGCTTATAAATTTCGAATCCAAAGAATAAGACAAATTATACAATCCTTTAACTTTTACTGGAAACTGCACAGATTTATTTGTATCAAATAGCCTTATTTCTAATAAAGTGTTGTTTTCATCTTTAAAAAATGCAGTTCCAATTAATACATTATTATCTTCAACATCAAAATTGACAGTTATTGTGCCTATTGCAGGAGTATCCATAATAACATAAACAGTATCAGAAGGAACAGATACTTTTATTTGCTGGCTTGCAAAATAATTATTAGAATCAGAAACATAAACAATATATTTATCATCTCTTAGATCAATAGAATAAAAACCAAAATCTTTTGTTTTATCTGAATCTATTAATTCCTGTCCTAAAGAATCTTCTCTTACTTCAATATTCAGTCCTATTAAAGGAGATTTATCCTTCTGAATCACATATAGAAGGAGTTTATGTTTGGGGATGATTTGGTCTATTTTAACATCAGATAAATAATCATCAATTAATATTTTACACAATCCAGGATTACAACTTTGGTTTACTCCAGGGATGCCTTCAACATTTAATGTAACAGATATTATATTACAAGGCATTTTTACATTATTTAAAATACCCTTTTCAACAGAATATTCTTGTGAAAAATCCTCACATTCTGCTTTTAATCTCCCACTTTTGGTAGTTGTTCCATTTTTAGAAACTATTGTAAATGAAAAAAGGTTTTCTTTTGCAGGTTCTTCTGTGTTTTGATCAATTTTTATTTCTTGATCCAAACTTATCTGCAATTCGATGTTACTTTTATCTGTTTTAAAATTCTTTGTAACCAAAGGATGATTAGGTACTAAAATTTTTGCAAGATATTCTAAATTAGGGGTAGAATCAAAATTAACAATACCTGAGTTTTTATCTTTTACAAACAATACTGTTTTATTATCTAGATACAAAGATATGTTAAATTCTTTAAGCTGAGAGCCATCTGCAACAACTGTCAAGGTATACGATTGTGTTCCAGCACTGCTAACAATAAAATAAACAACCAACACAAAAACAACAATAATCAAAATTAGAAATAAATACATGCTTGGAAAATATTTATCTATTTTCTCAACAAAGAATTTTAAGTGCAGTTTATCTATTAAAGAATAATAATTTTCTTTAATCTTTGCATAAAAAGATAATTTTTGTGATGGTTCAGTCTGTGAAATAGTATCAATCATATTATCCCTTAATTTCATTATTCTTACATAAAACTATTATGTTTGGTTGGCTAGTTCATTTACAAAGACTTTTGCATCCAATTTATTTGTTGAAATACACAACTTACCTTCTTCAATTTCATTCAACAAAGTGTTAATATCAGAAATGCTCAGATTTATTTGTTTATTTTTAAAATCGTTTTCTTGTAGGTTTAGCCATTCAATAGGTTCAAGACTAATATTATCACCAGACTTTCCATAAACATAAGTATATATATCGTATTTTGCAAATTCAGTTACATTTGTGGAGGCATAAGATATTTTTGCAGTATTTGCAAATCCTGAAGATTCTAAAGAAGCATCTTTTGCTAGACTAGGATAATTATCATACAAATATTGGCCTGTAAAATCAATCTGAGTATTATCAGAAACAAACCAAGGCAAAACAGAACTGCCTACAAGTTCATAACCACCAACTGACTTGACCTGATAATACAAAGCAGTTTCTTTTTCTATTTCTTCATTTCGCATTTCATAACTAAATTTATTTACTGTGACGTTTGGAACGAATTGCATTTTAATATCATTCTTTGATCCCATTTCATTTTTTATAGTATCTGTTACACTCATATTTAATATTGTCCCTCTTTCTGATTCTGAATTCATACTTTTGAAATCAATATCTTTGGAAACATTTAAATGCGCTTTAGGATTTGAAGTTGTGTTATAATTTGAAAGCATTTGATTATTCAAACTAGCTGAATTTATTGTAATTAAATCACTTGTTTCTGTAAAATCTGAACCATATCCTTGTCTGTCTATTGTTCCATTCTCAACACCAACTCTTCCATCAATTGGCAGGTAATAAAATACAGAATCATTAGTTACTGAGGCAATCTTTTTCAAAACAACCATAACAAAAGCATTATTCAAATCAAAACTTAATTCAGGATAAACTATATTAAAATGAACTTCATAAAGTCCTGAACCATTGGTCTGTTGGTTCTTTGTATATCCGTTATATATTATTATTCTATTATTATCAAATAAATTATCCAAGAAAGTATCTTTGATTAACTGCCCAACATTATCTGCAAATTCCGTTTCCAAATATGTTTTTTTGAAATCTTTTAAAAAGTCTTTAGAATAGCCATCGTCAGCTAAATATACTTTGTAATGCAATAAATCCTGTATTGCAAATATTTGATTTTTATTATTTTCATTTATGCTTGGCAAGAAAGTAAACAAATTCATTTTACCATCTGATGAAACAAAAGTAGTTGGATTTTTTGATAAACATTGGCTCTTTAACACTTTTGCAAATAAATTCAAATCAAAATCCATTTTCGAAACTATTTTCTCGTTTCCTGATGCATCAAACAAAGTTACAGTAATATTCAAAGTGTTGTCATAAAGTTGATTATAGCCAGAATTCAAATCTTTGATATCTAAATCCTTAACTAAAGGTATTTCAACATTCAGATATACTAAATTCGTTCCAACATCAATAGGCACCCCCTCTGACCTATAGTTTACTTGTACTTTTTTGCCTGAAGAATCTGTTGCATAAACTTTGTATTGTGGAATTGGTTGAGGAGGATTAGAGGAAGTTAAGAAAATACCTAAATTTTTATCTAAAGTAATAGTCCAATAACCATCCTTAATACCCACATCTATTTTATCAAAGAAATTTGTACTTAAACCAGGATCTTGAAAATAGTTAATTGTTGATTCTTTATCTACTTTTTTATAATCTGGAATCATCTGGCATTTTATTCCTGAAAACTCACCCAAAAGGCTTTGTGCAAACTTCAATCTTTTCAAACCAGAAATTAATAACTGTGTTGAATCACAATATTGTTTCACATTCCCTTCTACATCAGGGCTACAAAAGTTTTCATCAATACTATCGTCCCATTTATATTGTAATTTTGGTTTTGCATCAGGACCAGTAAAACCAACAACATCACCAGAAACATTAGTACATGCTTGTCCCACTTTGAAAGAAACCTCTTTTTCTGTGATATTGTGGAAAGCAACACGAATATTTCCTAATAAATGACCATCACCCAATACTCCAGAATTTATATCAATAGGATATGTTTTATAACACCATTCGGAATTGCAAGGCTTGCCATTATAAAAAGTATTCAAATCCAAATTTGTGAAGGTTGCTTTAAACATACCAGTACCAGGGTAACCGCCAATAATTTCACCTTGATTTGCTCTTCCCCAAAGCTCTGACTTTAACTTACATGGAACAACAACATAAGTATCCCATTTAATATTATTAAATGAGCCACCACCACATTTTGGATAAAAAGTAACTGTTTTACCACTACTTACTGTCAGGTTTTTGTCCCACAAACAATCATCTTCAGACAGGGTCAATTTAGGATCTGACCACAATATATGTTCTGTATCAACAACATAATCTTGAGAGCAGGTTAAGCTAAATTTTATGCTATCATCCCAATGTTTTGAACCTGTACAAAACCAGCCCTTACAGCCAACATGCCCTTTTATAACTTCTCTAGCAATCAAGAATTGATAATGATCTTGGCCAGTTATTTTAAAAATATCACTGTAATTCGCGGTTCCATCTTCCCTTATTTTTATTGTATTTGTAGTTACGTTAACATCAGGATAATTAAGATCATTTAAAATAACAAATTTGTATTCCTGGTCATCATTTAAGTAAGTAGTAAATGCTGCAATAAATATAGTTATTCCAACCAAAAGAACACCAGCACCAATTAACCAGCCAACAAGTCTTGTAACTACTGCACCAAGAATATCAGTAGAAGATCCATGTCTAACAAGATCATCCAAATCCCCTAAATATATTTGGGAGTTTTTATTTTTTATTTGCAAAAGATTAACAAAATTGTTCACATCTGCAATAAAAAGAGAGCTTGGAATATTTGTATTGTAAACTAACAATGTGTCTGAAAACAGCTTATTATTTAACTCATTATTTGTTTGGACGTGTATATCCAAAAAAGGATTTTCAGAAAAAAGACCATTACTGTACGATGTTTGAACATTAACAGGCAAAATCTTAATCCTCTTATAGGACAGGTCTTTTAGTTGTTTAGCAAATATTTCTAATGCGTAAGCACCTGATACTTGAGGTCTTGATATTTCTAATTCATTTTCCTTAGATGATAAAACAAATCCCTTATATAGGCTTGCATTATCAAATTTAAAGCCAGTATATTCATTACCTACATTCTCACCACAACCAATTGGTATCTCCTTGTCATTTGCTTTGCAAATCATTATGTCTAGAGTTATTCCTTCACAAATATTTTTGAAAGTTAATTTAAATTTATCTTGAGGCAAAGCATAAGTTAGTGAACTATCAGGAGTATACTGCCCTAAAGACAAGACTAAAGTCTCTGTTATTTCTTTTCCTTTATCATCAAATACTTTCAAACAATCTTCCAAATGCAAAACACTTACATCAAACTTCAATTCTTTTGATTCTACTTTCTTCAAGCCATCAGAAGTATTTACAAATGCAAAAATCTTTGCTTTCAAATGTTCCCTTCCAAAAATTCCTTTTGGAACAAAAGAAACAGCCCCTAAAAAGGGATTGTCCAGGTCTGCTTTCCAGTTTACTGCAAATATCTCTGGTACTGATAATTTTAAGTTTGTGGTACCAGTTGAAAGACTAAATGAAAAACTGCCAATACCTAAAGAACCTGAATCATGTAGCAAAACTAAATAAGCAGAATCAAAAACAACAGGATAAGGTTCTGAATATCCTTTACTGCTTGATTGAACAACACAAGTATTCAAAACAGATAAAGGAATTGTAATAGGTTTTACATCTGTTGCAAAACTTGTACTTTCAGAACCTGTGTTTAATGCAATTTCTAAACAGCCATCATCAGCATTAGTAGGATATCCCTGTGATACTATATTAATTTCAAAAGGAATTAATCTATTTATTGTCTCATCTTGAGTTCTAAATGTTACTTTGACAGCTCCAGAAAATTTAATTCCTTTTCCAATCTCAGCACTAATGTTATCATTCAAAACTGCTTTAAAGAAGTCTTCCAATTCTAATTTAGCAATACCCGGCAGAGCGCCAACAGAATCATAATTCAATTGTATTCCTTGGATTTCTTTGTTTACGTATGTATTTGATAGATATGCTTTCATTACATCAATATTCAAAAAATTCTGCAAATTTAATGAATAATTATCAACTTGTAAATCTACGCTTTCTATTTTCAGTGTGGATGCACTATTATTTGTAATTATTAAACTGTCATAACCTTCTTTGTCTGTTGGATAAATCAAATCAATACTTAACTTTTCTTTATCAAACCCCAATATTTTGGTTGTTACTTGCAAATCCGGAGTAAAATCTTTTTGAGAATAAGATTCATAACCTTCTTTCTCAACTAATATCTGTACCAAAGTCCCAGGCGGCAAAGATGGAAGTAAACAGTCTGCTTTTCCTTGCAAATCTGTTTTTATATTTCTACAATCCCCTAAAACAAAATATGTTGTATCTGTTGGTTTCTTTATTTTAACAGTAACAAGAGCGTCTTTTACAAAAGAATTTGTATCATCACTTACTGAAATACTTAAATTCTGTTGAATCCCGGGTGCCAATATTTTCTCGGGGAATACAGTCAAATTCAATTTTTTTGTTGTTGTTGATTTAAACAAAACAGATAATGCAGACTTATTATTTATTACCATTTTTTTATCATTATCTAAAACAACAAAATTCAAAAAAGACTCCCCTAAAATAACTGGTTGCAAGCCTAATTGTCCAGAAATATATCTGTTCTTTATGTAATCTTTTATTTGATAACCCTTTACAAATACACCAAAACTTTCCACCAAAGATTCAGATTTATTATCTGTTGGGCCTTTCAAATTATAATTCAAAAGTCTAATAAAAGAATGACTAGAAACATCATTTTCAACAAAGGAAAGGGTTTCTTTTTGAGATTGTGCATTGAATATCTGCAGTGTGCCATTTTTTATAGTATTATCAGGACCACTTAAATTATTTGTCAAATCAAATGCAAACTCGTATTTTGTGTTTGGAGAAACTAAAAATTGGTCTTTTCCTTGTGATTCTAAATACAAATTAGTACTTTTATTAAGAAGAGTATATCTTGAACAAAAATCATTATCTGTGCAAACACCAGATGCTCCTGCTAAAAATTCTTTTATTTCTGATGCAACACTTATATCATCAATTAACAAATCCCAACTAATCTTCAAAGAATCAAGAATTTTTACTGAACCATCATTCTTTACTTTCACTTTATAATATACATTATAAACTCCTGGATTTGTTTCATTCCAAAATGATGAAATTATTTTTGCTTTGCCTATGGTGTTTTGTTCCATTTTGGAATCCAAATATTTTAAATCATAATTTGCAGAAGTATATGCATCTATTAATGAAAGTTTTTCAGCATCCAAATTTTGGTCATCGCCAACATTTAATTTGAATTCAAAAGGTTTTGATTCATACATATAAATCTTGAAACCTAAATAATAAATCCCGCCAATATTCAAACTAGGTTCTTCTGCACCTTCGAAATCACTAAAAATACCCAAGAAATCTACTTTTGGTTCTGCTTGTGTTAAAGGAACCATTGAAACAGTGCTTTGCCAATTATAATTAGTCATTAACAAACGGGACTCACTGTAATAAGGTAGATAATTATCTGCTTTAACAATATAGTATAAGGAGGTGCCGGCTTTGAAAGAATGGGTTGTTTCGCCAGATGCGCTCAAAATCTTGCTTCCAGATTCTGTTAATGGTTTTTTATAAAATGTAACTAAAGCATTACTTTTTGGATTATTTGATTCATCTGTTACTTTCAATTTCAACATAGAATAGCCTACAGGTAAAACTATATTGACATCTAATTCAGGAATTTTATCTGATTCTGCACCACTTAAAACAACAGTATTACTATATGCTTCATTAAAACCATTATATACTCTAAATTGATAGCTTCCAATTTGTAAAAGTGATGTTGACAAACCATTTTTATCTGTTGCAGGAAAGTTATCCAAAGATAATAATTCAAACTGTGTTGCAGGATCAATAACAAATACTTTTGCACCTTCTATAGGTAGATTGTCTTCATCCAACACTTTAACATTAACTTTGACACTGTTATACAAAGTCTTTGTTTTTAGTGTGAAGATTTTTTCATTAAAAGAAGAATTAATTTGAATTTCATTATTTGCTAAAGCAAAAACTGAGTTTGAATCTGGTTCAAAATCCAAAAAATAATTATCTAATTTTGATACAGGAATACTTATTGCTCCATTCGATGTTGTGCCTTTGAAAACTATTTTGCCTGTATTGTCTTTTAGCACTGAGTTCCCATTTATGTGCACATTGTTTTCATCAACAAAAGACAGAGAAACTATTTTTGCAAAAGTGTTCTCCAATGTAAAAACAATATTATTTACTTTATTTTCACTTGTTTTTATTTGTTGTGATGTATCCAAATAATCTTCTTTGGAAGCATAAACAATATAATTCCCAACAGGAAGATTTGTAAATAATTTTGTATTTCCAAAATCATTAGTTGTATCTTTATCTATTTCTTCTTTTTGGTTTTGAGCATCAAAGATACTTACTTTAGCACCAGAAACTGGCATAGCATTTACATCATAAACAGTTACTTTTATACTTCCTGCTGGCAAAGATGTTTGATTTTCTAAAACCTGTGTAATTAACCCTAAAGTAACAACACAAGATGTTGAATCACATGTCTCGCCAGACAATACTTTGTACCCATCTATTTGAACACTTATTCCTAAAATACCACAATTTTCAGGAACATTTATTGTTGTTGAACCAGAAGAAACATTTCTTTCTTTTTGAGCATCACCCAATTCTGTTGAGTCACAATTAAAACTTATATGTGCTGTTTTTGTTATTGTAATTCCTGATTCATCAAACAAAAAGATTGTTGTTGGCAGCATTTTGTAAATTCTATTCAAAGAAACATTAATAGTATCTGAGAAATCATATTCTGATTTTGAAATTGCATATTTCTTTATTGATATTGATTCAAGCGAAAGTTTATCGCTAACAGGCAATTCTAAAATAGCTTTTCCTTTTATTGCTTTCCCATCAAATGTATTTCCATTTACATTTACACTGAAATCAAAACTCTCCACTAATTGGATGTTGTCTGATTTGAAAATAAATGTAACTTGTTCCTTTGAAGGAATTAACAACCAAACAACCAAGCCTATAATTAATAAAATAACAACACATAATACAATCTTCAAAACTAGGCTAGATTTGATCTTCTCAACAAAGGACTTAAAAAAAGTCTTTGTTTGCTCAAAACTGTAGCTTTGTTTGTTATCTTCTAAAGGCATAATACCACGAGTGTTCTTTCCTGTTCTTTCCTTTATAAATATTTAATAGTCTTTTATATATTTAACTATTATTACACTAAACAGCATAATTTTATGCGTTGGAAGTCACTTTTTGGGGTTATGTACACTACTAATGAGGTTCATTAACAAATACTCTTGTGCTTAACTCGTTTCCTGAAATACAAAGCAAATTAGAATCTATACCCTCTAAGACACTATTGAGATTTTCTATACCAAACTCTTTAGTATTATTTATCTTTATGTTTGGATTTTCTAAATTAACTGTCTTTACATCTTCTATTAGAACAGAAGCATTGCTTGGAGCATAAATATAAGAATAAATGTTATAATCTGCTAAATCTGTTACAGCTTCTTTAGTGTATTCTATTTTTGATGCTTTATTTGACACATTATCTTCAGATAATGATTGAACTGCAACTTTAGGATAGGTATCAAAGAGTTTCTGGCCTGTAAAATCAGTTTTTTCATAGCTTTCTTTAGAAACAAACCAGGGTAAAAGGGAGCTTTCTGCAATCTGTGATTCTCCATTATATATTATTTCATAGAAAAGACTTACAGGAGAATCTATTTGCTTGTTTTTCATTTTTGCTTCTGCTTTCCAAATTGCTAAATCAGGGATAAACCCAATAGAAATGATATTAGTGGGTGCTTTAGACAATTTAGCATCTAAAACAGTGCCTCTTGAACTCAAGCTATTTAATTTAGCAAAGCTTAAGCTCTTTGTTATATTCAGGGTAGATTTTGGATTTGATGTTGTTTCTAAATCACTTAACAATTGCT
>Ga0066637_10002209_pt1 | contig 12957 bp, 8 predicted proteins | sample CryGeyCG2014_020_FD_62737 | JGI IMG/M metagenome (GOLD analysis project Ga0066637, IMG submission 62737) | Groundwater microbial communities from aquifer - Crystal Geyser CG08_land_8/20/14_0.20 | ecosystem: Environmental > Aquatic > Deep subsurface > Groundwater | place: USA: Utah: Grand County...
AAAAAAGAAAGATCGTATTCGACACCGCCTCTTACCAAATAGATTTAGCTGATAGAGGTTACCTTAATAAAACACAATATGATAATTTCTCTCATTTAATAACTGATTTAACCCTCAATCGTCCTTTTGAAGAAAGTCCACCATACTACCCATCGCCACCACCAGAAGTATAAATATGGCTAATAATTTTGAAAAACAATCAAATACTTTTCCTGAAGAAACAAGCGAAATAGTTTTTAAAATACTTGAAAATTTTGGATTGAAAGAATCGCGGGCAGAAATAGAAGAAAAAATCCAATTAGGTAAAGAACCCAACTTTGTCATAATTGCCAAAATTCTTAGAGAAGCTATTGATAAAAATCTTTCTTTTAATGAATTTCTTTCTTTAATAGAAGAGCGGCTTCAATTGTCAAGAAAAAAAGCAGAGGAATTGGCAACTGATTTAAAAAATGAGGTTTTAAGTTTAGCGAGAAAATCAGAAGAAATTACTGCGGAAGAAACAGAAAAACCTGAAGAACCAAAATCTCAAGATGTTTATCGCGAACCGATAGAATAATTAGTTTATTAATTTATTTATCTATTACGAGTTAGCGAGTTAGGGGTTAAACTCGTAATAAATAACTCGTAATAAATTAATAATATAATAATACAGGATATGCAATTTAAAGTGTCAAAATTTTTAGAAAGAGAGGCAAAAATTGTTGGGCCTTTTAGTTATCATCAGGTTCTTTATTTGGCTTTAGCTGGCGTTGTTTTGGTTTTTCTTTATTTTTTTGTTCCTGTCTGGCTTTTTTTAATTGCTGTTCTTTTGATGGTGGGCTTAGTTTTAGCTTTTGTTTTTATAAAAATTGATGGTGTCCCCTTGCCTGAAGTAATTAAACATTCTTTTGGTTTTTTTTCTTCAGCCAAGATTTATATTTGGCAGAAAAAAGAAAAAATAATATCTAAGATATTAAAAAAAGAAGAGGAGAAAGAAGGGGAAGAGGAACCTCCCTTAAAAGTTTCTCCGGAAAGTAAATTGGGTAAACTCGGTTCAAAAATTGAAATCGGCCGTTTTTAATAATTATGTATCCAGCAACTCAACAATTTTTAGAATTTTCAGAAATTAAAGAAGGGGTAGTTATTTTAAAAGATAAAAGTATGAGAGGAATCTTAATGGTTTCCTCAATAAATTTTGCTTTGAAATCAGAAGAAGAACAAAATGCTCTTATTTATCAGTTTCAAAATTTTCTAAATTCTTTAGATTTCCCCTGCCAAATTATTGTTCGTTCCCGACGTTTAAATATTACCGGCTATTTTGAAAAGTTAAAAGAATTGGAACAAAAACAAAAAAATGAACTCTTAAAAATTCAAACAGCCGAATATAGAAAATTTATTGAAAGTTTAGTAGAGGCCGGTTCCATTATGAGAAAAGAATTTTATGTTGTTGTTCCCTTTTTCCTTTCAGAAATAGCTGGCGCGGGCTTTTCTATTTTAAAAGGAAAAACTTTCCAAATAAGCGAAGATAATTTTAGAAGATGTAAAGAACAACTTTGGCAAAGAATGGAATTTACAGCCATGGGACTCCACCGCTGCGGCTTAAATGCTATTCCTCTGACCACTCTTGAATTAATTGAGCTTTTCTGGAGTTGGCATCATCCGCAGGAAGCCGAACAGGGTTATTATCCTCAAATTATTCCAGAACTCATAAAATAATTATGAAAAAGATTGAAGAACAAACAGAAATAAGGGAAGAGATTGGAATCGGAGATATTGTTGCTCCATCTTATATTAAAATAGACCAAAATCATCTTGTTTTAGGAGAGCGGCTGGTTAAAAGTTTTTTTATCTTCTCTTACCCAAGATATCTTTCCATTGGTTGGCTTTCGCCGGCTATCAATTTAAATTATCCTTTTGACATTTCTATTCATTTCAATCCTATTGATTCGGGAAGAATTTTAAAAGAATTGAGAAGAAAAGTAACCGGCATTCAAGCGGAATTAATTGAGCGGGCAGAAAAAGGTTTGGTGAGGGACCCGGTCTTGGAAACCGCTTACCAGGATATTGAAATATTAAGAGACCAACTTCAGACAGCGTCGGAACGAATGTTTAAATTTGGTTTATATCTCACCATTTATGGCGACACCGAACAAGAATTAGGGCAAATTTCCACTCGGTTGCGTTCAATTTTTGAGTCGCGCTTAATTTATATTAAACCCTGCCTGATGAGGCAAAAAGAAGGATTTATTTCCAGTTCTCCCTATGGCTTGGATAAAATATTGGTTCATAATTTTATGAATACCGCTCCTTTATCAAGTATTTTCCCTTTTATTTCGCCCGATTTAAGCGCTAATGAAGGAATTTTATATGGCGTAAATCTCCATAATAATTCTTTAGTTTTATTTGACCGTTTTACTTTAGAGAATGCGAACTTGGTGGTATTCGCCAAGAGTGGTTCGGGTAAAAGCTACTTTTGTAAGTTAGAAATTTTAAGATATCTAATGCAGGGAATAGACGCTATTATTATTGACCCTGAAAATGAATATGAATTTTTATCAGATGCAGTTGATGGTTCTTATTTTAAATTTTCTTTAACTTCTCCTCATCACTTAAATCCTTTTGATTTGCCAATACCCTTAGAAGACGAAAAACCAGAAGATATTATTCGGACTAATACAATAAATCTGGTGGGGCTGTTTCGAATTATGCTGGGTGGGCTGACCCCAACCGAAGACGCTCTCATTGACCAGGCAGTAACCGAGACCTACGCTGCTCGCGACATCACGCCAACCTCTGACCCAAAAAGCTGGCCTGAAAAAATTCCCTTAATGTCTGATTTTGAAGAAGTTCTTTCTTCAATGACCGGCACTGAATCGTTGGTAGAAAGAGTAAGAAAATATAGCCGCGGCAGTTATGCCGGATTCTTTAACCAATCTTCAAATGTCTCAATGGATAAAAATTTAGTTGTCTTTGGGGTGCGGGATATGGAAGAGGAACTCAGACCAATGGCAATGTTTGTAATTTTAAGATACATTTGGAATAAAATTCGTTCGGTCTTAAAGAAAAGACTTCTTTTGGTTGATGAGGCCTGGCGATTAATGCAATCACCCGATGGCGCTTCGTTTCTCTACGGCCTTTGCAAACGGGCAAGAAAATATTGGCTGGGAGTAACAACGATTACTCAGGATGTTTCTGACTTTATGAATTCTGATTATGGCCGGCCGATCATCACTAATTCTTCGCTTCTCTTTTTAATGAAGCAAAGTCCGGCAACAATTGATGTTGTTAAACAAATCTTTTATTTGACGGAAGAAGAAAAGTATCACCTGCTTGAATCAGCGGTGGGCGAAGGGGTGTTTATTGCCGGTCAAAAAAGAGTTGCCCTTAAAGTCGTTGCTTCTTACGCTGAAGACCAAATGGTTACTACCTCGCCGGAACAAATTTTAAAAATAAGGGAGGCAAAAAAAAGATTAAAATTAGCTAAATAATGGCAGAAGAACTTTCTAAAAAAACTGAAGAAGGTCAAGCTGCAGAAGATAAAACTACCAATGCCTTTCTCAGCCCGGAAGGAATAATAATGCTGGGATTGGCCATAGCGGTTGATGGTCTTGAGTTTGTTCTTGATATTATCCCCTCAGGTGTTACCCAAATTCTCTCAATTATCCTTGATGTCTGCGCCTTTGCTATTATTGGCAGTTGGATGCTTTGGCGTTCTCAATCAATAACTGCTCCCACAAAAGCTGTAAGTCGATTAAGTAAAGCAGCGAAGTGGTTAAAACCTCTTTGTATGATAACGGAACTTATTCCCGTTTTGAGCAGCTTTGTCCCTCTTTGGGTAGTAGCAGTTTGGTTTGAATTAAAGTCCTAATTATGAAGAAAAAGGGGATTAAAATTTTTTTTATTGTTTTTCTTTTAGTAATTTTTCTTTTTGAAGCCTATTCTGCTTTTGCTTTGGAAATAATTTATCCGCCAGTGCCGGGCGCCAAAACTCCAAACGAAATCCAAAAAGAAATAGAAGCTAAAAAACTTTCCGAAACAGATGCTCTCCCCTATTATTTCCAATATTATTTTAATCTCTTTATTCTCATTGGCGTTTTAATCTGTCTGGGCGCTTTGATTTACGGAGGATTTCTTCATTTAGTTTCCCGGGAAAAACCCGAGACCTTGCTTACTGCTCGAAGTTGGGTCTCCTCAGCTCTTTTTGGTTTAACAATTATAACCATCTCAACTTTAATTATTTACACTGTTAATCCGGACTTGGCGCTTTTTAGATTAAAAAGACCGGTCTTTGCTCCGGCAGAAATTCCCACTCTGCCTTCAGAAAAACCAGAAGCAACTGTCTATCAAGAAGTTCCGATGGGAAGATTAATTGACCAAACCTTGTCCCAATTAAAAAAACCTGATCCGACCAAGACGGAGCAATCGCTCATTGATGTTTTAAATAGCGCAAAAGCTAAGTCAGAAGCGTTAAAAACAAAACTTAAAGAATTAGCAACCATTACCGAGGCCTGCACCTGCGGCACTACTAATTGCAAAGGGGAAGGAGTTTTATTCGGCTGCAAATGTATTCCTGAATTTGGCTCAAATGCTTGCGAAAATAAGTGCGATGAAAAAAAATTAAAAGAGATAGCTAATAAACAAGCCGAAGTGGAAAAGGCAATGAATGAATTGGAAATAGAAAGAATAAAAATTGCTAATTTAGAAGTTGTTTATTTGACCAACCATCTTAATAATTTGCGGAAAGCTCAGCTCTATCTTACTGAAACGGATAATATAATCGATTATTCAACTTTCAGCTATCTTCAATATTTGGCCGGGAAAGCAAAACAAAAAATTGAAATTGAAACCGAATATGGCTGGCCAAGTTCTTTATGGGCAGAAGAAAATGTTATTGATTCGGCTACTTTTTATTTCCCAAAAGCTAATTTCCAAAATCAACAGGTTACAAAAGAAACTGTCCGCTTAAATAGTTTTTTGGTCTTGGGGAATATTTCGCCTGAAGAATATAATTTCGTTATCCAACAAATAATTAATGAAAAACTCAAAGGTGATTTTCTAAAAACTATTTCCGAAGAAGAATGGCAAGAGATTATTAAAGAAGCACTGGAAGAAGGGGGATTAGATTATCTTAAAAAAACTCTTGAAGAATTGGCAGCGAAATTAGCCGAGAAATTAACAAAACTTTTCCAAGAAAAAATAAATGATAAAGTAGAAACGGCAAAAAAAGAAGATAAATGCGCCAAATTTATTGCTGCTTTTGAAGAATTTATGGAAATAACCCCGGAAAAAATTCTTCTTTCAGCAACGACAACCCGGGAATTTCTCACCAATAGTGTTTTAGACCAATGGGCGAAATGGCATGAAAGCGGAAAAATTACCAAAGACGTCTTAAATAAAGACCTTTTAGGAATTATTTCCAAAGCCGGACAGGAATATCTTACCACTACTACTCTTAACGCAATTTTAGAAACAGTTTCTCTAATTTCTCCAAAATATTCTCAAGCAATATCAAAAACTCTTTCCAAAAGAGTATTTGAAACCTTTACTGAGGGAAGCACCACCTTGGCTTTCGCCCAAAAATATCTTAAAGAGCAAGCTGCGGGCGCGCTTTCGGCAAGAAATTTGGGTAAGAAGCTCGGCGAAACCGCAGCGAACTGGGAAAGAAAACTTATAGAAAACAATCTAATACCACTTATTCCTGAAACAACGAGAGTAATACCAATTATTGAAGAGGCCTTATCGGTTGGTATTGACATATTACAAGATATAACCGTTGCCTATTTTGAAACATATTTTGACTGGTATCTTGGTTATTATGCTGCTGAACTTGAATCTTGGCTTACGCCCGCAATGGAATTTATTAGAAATTTGCTCAACAAAACTGTCAAAGATGTATTTTATGAAGTTTGCCAGATATCGGTGGGGAAGGAATCCACCTTTAATTGTCGGGATTTCTTTGAAAATAATTTGATTCAGCATTTTAGAACACTATGTCAAAATTATCTGGCGAGCCCAGAAGGTCAAAAATTTTTAAAGGACATAGACAAAGAAATAGAAAACGCCCAAGATGAAAAAACTAAACAAAGATTATATGCCTATAAAGCACGTCTTGAGAACAATATTTGTTCGCCTTTTACCACTAAATTTATTACATGGATGCCAGAAGAAGCAGAACACTTTCTTACTGCCCGGATTTTAGATTTAATAAAAGAATATGGCGGAGAAGAGGCCAGAAAAATGCTTGAAAGCAGTCCGCTTGACGCCTTTCCTTGGCTTAAATATTTGAAATACACCCTTTATGACTTAATGCTTGACCCTGACCTATATCAAGATGAAGAAACAAAAAAAAGCGTCAGAAATACTAAAGAAATTTTAGAAACATCTCTTTTAACTTATTTAGAAAGAACTGGATATATAAATAAATCTCTTCTTGAGCTTATGCCCTATTCTCAAACTACGATTAAAGACCTTTTATGCCAAGAAGAACAAAGAACCCAAGAAACAGAAGAACAAAGAAAAACCCGACTTGATTACTGCCATACGCTTTTTACTTCTGTTCGTACTTTAGTTTCAGAACATCCTATTAAAATTGACGAAACTCATTCTATTTCAATTACTAACGATTCAATTTTATCTATAATAAACACTCTTCGCGATCTTCAACAGTTAAATAAACTTGAAAAAGTTCTTGATTTATTCCCCTTTAACCCAATTGGTCATTTGGTTAATTTAATAAACCAATATTTAAAAGATGAAGATATCCCTTGCTTTACCAAAATAATTATCAGACAAATATTTCCCCAAAGTATTCCTAACTTTATTGGAAATGAAACTTTTTCAGAAAAATGCTATCAACTAGACAATCCTTTTTACCCCTATCTAGGAGAGGAAAAGGCTTTAAATGGTCTAAGTTTGCCCTTGGGTTTAAGTCAACCAGAACTCGCTTATGCAATCAGCAATCCAATGTGGGATGTATTTCTCCCAGAGTGGCTTAAGAATACTTTGAATAAATCTCTCACAGAAATTTTCCCATTTTTAGGAGAACCATTAACCAATTCGCTTTCCGATGTAATTAAAAAATGCGCTAATGCTCCTGATCCGGCTCCGGGAACAACTATTACTTCTTTTACTGTTATAAAAGAAACTCCTAACCCAATACCTGATAAACCGCCAATTGTTGGCCCAGTAAAAATTGAAATTTCTAAAGACACACGCGACAAATGTAAAATTTTAAATACTTCCTTGGTTAATTTATGTATTGAATATGGCGAATATGAAAAAGACGGAAAGCATTTTTCCTGTAAAGAAGCTTTAGGTCAATCTATTAAATCTTGGCTGGAAAAAAAGTTTAATTGGTTATTCAGCAAAAAACTAATGGAATACATTTTCCCGGATTGCTGGAAAAGAACTTATGGCGATATTTTTGGTTTAAACAAAGAGGAAAGAGAGAAAATAGCAGATGAGGTTGCTGACCAGTTATTAAAAGAAATAGATATTGCCAATGAAATTGATAAGGCTCTTCAAGAAAAAAGCGATTCGATTGCCGGCTCAATCGTTGATAAATTAGTAGCTAAAATTGCGGAAAAAACTGGTCAAAATCTCTCGCAGACAAAAATAAAAGAAATAACCGAGGAAATCAGTAAATTCATTCAAGGTTTGAGTGAAACCGCTTTGAAAGATACAATTGAAAAAGGTATGCTTCTTAATTCTCTAAAGAACTTATAGCAACTATGAATAATTTATTTCAGAAAAAATATATTAAAACTCCGATTGTCTTTCTGGTAATTTTCTCTTTACTCTTTCAATCAATTCCTTTAATTAGAACCAAAGCGGCTCGCCAAGAACCGATAAAAGTAAAATATCCTGATTTCTGCGAGGTCCAGGTTTCTTCACCGGAAAAACTTTTGCCCACCGAAGCATTCCAACAAGCCTGCTATGTTCTCAAACAAATTTATGATACGGCGGCTAATGAAGTTTATCTGGCTGAAAGAATTACTGCCTCAACCAGAATTTGGCCAGAAGATGCATCAAAGACCAATGAAATACAAGGCGAGAGTTGTTTCCCAATGTTTAATTGTAAAACAACTTGCCTTTTAAGTTTTCCTCAACTAAATTATAAGATTGATATTATCGATATAATAATATCAATCTTTGGGACTGGCGGTATAGCAGTAATTAACAATATTATAAAGGTCATGGGGCTGGTGACGGGAAGCGGCTGGTTTAAAACCATAATGGACATAATAAACATTGTAAACCAAGTTAAAACTTGTTTAGAAGGTATAGGAAATATAGCTGACAGTCTTAATGATACAATATCTGGCGTTAATCTTTTAATCACAACTATTGGAGATATAAATGACCGGATTGCTGATCTCCAAACAAAAGAAAATTTTTGGGATAAGTTGGCAAACTTTGAAAACTCTCTTACTTCTTCAACCGAAAAAGTGGCTGAGATTGCTGCTGAAATTGATACTATAAATGATAAAAAAGTGGAAAAGATGGTTGAGGAAATGGCTGATTCTCTTGGTTGGGACAGAGAAAAATTAAAATTAATTTTGCAAAAAGCTGATGAAATTGGCTTATTTTTCATTCTCTATCTTTTTCACGAAGGTATTGAACCTTGCGATAGCCATTGTCAATATCGACTCTTGCGTTCTTATGATAATGTTAATTCTTATTATCTTGCTCACAATGATATAGGAGTACGGAAGTTAATATATATACTTTTAAATACGCCTCCGTGGTCCGATCAGTCAGCGAATCTAATGAAGGCAATTAATATCAAGAAAGAAGCCAACAAAGCAAAAGACGATGTCCAGAAAGAAATAGCAAAAAGAGACGAAGAAAGAAAACAAAGAGCAATAATTGCTGAGAATTTTATTTATGGCTTAAATGAAGAAAATGATAATGGCTACTTTCTAATTTGTTTGTCAAAAATGACACATACTACACCTAACCAAAGAGATTGTGGGTATAAGTGGTGCGAAATCGCTCACGATGCTTTAAAACAAAAAATTGATAATCTCGCTTCAAAACTTTACGAGATAGAAAATATTTTAAAGAATTTTTACGATAAAAATCCGGGAAAATTTCCTAATACAACCGAAATTATGTGCAGTTTGAAAGACAAAATTCGCGAAGCCATTTCAAAAATTGACGAATTAAATAATGAAGCGTCTTATATTGATTCTATCCCGAAATGTCCTGACAACAACAGGGATTGTGGGTCTCTTTTCGATGTTGGCTGCGGACTTAATGCTAAGGTCTACGACTGGTGGCCTCGAGGAATTGATGGACAGGCGAGAGCTAACCTTGCTGCCACGGCTAATGCTTTAAAAGACCAACTGAACGATATTTTAAAAAAAATCGGAGATCCTGAAGGAGATCCTGAATATAATTATTTAAAAAGCAAACAATTTACAGAAAAAATTAATGATATGCTCAACATAGACAAACTCTTGGAAGAGAAAGATTTTGACCCTATTAAATTTAGAGATGAAGAATTAGACAAGGGATTTGTAGGAGGGGTTAATGATTATTATCGTGATTATATAGACACAAACAAAACGAAAAATAAAAATATCTATAACAAATTACATGAAGTGATAGCTTTGCTTACTAATTTGCGCATATTTCAAGAATATATGATATGTGTACAAGTGATAGGTGAAGACGGAAAACCAATTCCCTGTCCGCAACCACCTCCGGACACTAAAGAACAAGTAATAGAGAAATTAAAAAAATTAATTCCGGAAAAAGAAAAATTAAGTAAATTAAAAGAAGATTATGAAAAATTATTAGAAGATTTATGGAGAGGCGGAGGAATAGAAGATATAACCGGAAAAACTGTATGTCAATTAAAAGACGATAGAGACCTGGAAAATATTTTAGAAGTAAGCGGAATAAAAAATAGCTTAAATTCAATTGTCAATAAATTAAGCGAATTAAATGAAACAATAAATATTGATGTAAACTTTGACTATGTTGGTGAGAGAGTTGCTTCAACAATCGAACAAATTAATGGCATAAAATCAGGGCTTAATTCAAAAAAAGATACTTTTATCAATAAATACAACATTCAAGAAGACGAATTGAACGAAATGATTAAGGAATTAGATGAGCTCATACCTAAAATTAAAGAATTTAAACAATATCTCACCGATGCCTTGGCAGTTTTAAGGGGCTTGGGATTACTAAAGGATATTAATGACTTATACAATGCAATTGCCAAAGTGATTAAAGGAACAAAAGGTTTTATTAAGGGTATTAAAGACACTATAAATTGTTTCAAAGGGATATTCACATCAACAGAACAAGTAAACATAGGAGGTCAAACGTTTGGAGTTGATTGGACAAAAACCTATCACTGCTATCCGGCTAAAGGAGTTTACAATGATTGGCAGGGCGATTTCCAGGGTGAAATTGATTGCCCCGCTATCAATGATATATTTAAAAGAGTTGGTCTTGACCTAAATATTTGCGAAGGTGAAACAACCAAAACAACCGCTACTACAACTGCTGCTACTACTGCGGCTTGGCATATGGGAGGAAAAGTTTGTCCTGATATTAGTTCCTTGGTCAGCGAATTAGTGTCCAATTATTTTGCTATGACCTATGGCGCAACTCTCAGTGGCGGCGGCAGAACAAAAGGAATGCTCCATCAAATTATAAATTTAAAAAAGCAAGACCCGGAAATTGAAAAAATAGAGGCAAAAGCCAATGAAATTATCGGCTCAACCGCCTCTCTTCAAATTTGGTCAAGGATTTTGGCTGGTAGAGCAGCCAAATGTTTCTGCGGAGAAAGTTATTGTAAAATTGCCAGTAATATTGCTAAGTGTTTTGAAAACGACAAGTTTTCAGATAACACCAGTGTTAAAGATTTTCTTGAAAAATATGAAATCATTGCTCTTTTAGCCGGTCTTAATGAATCGGTGTGCGGTAGCTTGATTGAAATTATCAAAGGTATCGGGAAATGGTTTGATCCTAATTTTAATATTTCAGATAGTTACTGGCAAAATTACTGTCTCTGGCCTAACTTTTTATATTTTGTAAACGGCTGGAACCGCTATTTTGACCCTCTTATTCTTGACCCATTTTCCAGTACCAACTGTCTTACTACTTGGTTTCTTTTCAGTCCGACTGTTGAAGGTTTAGCTAAAAAATTAGAAGAAGAAATTACCAAATAACTTATGAAAAAAAACAAAACAATTATTATCTTTCTTGTCTTCTCTCTTGTTTTAGATATAGTCCTTCCTTCTTTGGTTTCAGCTCAAACTTGTGATACCAAAATTCCCATTGGCGAAGCAATAGAAAAAACAATTGAAACCCAAGACCGGGTTTTCAAAGAAATTCAAACCATCCATCAGGAATTAAACTTCCAAATTAACGCCGCTATGGCTGCTCTTGGTTCTGTTTCCAATTGCAATCCAAAAATCTGCGATGAATTTAATCAGGGAGTTTGTCCGCCAGCTATCTTTACTTTTGGGATAACACTTTATATAAATTGGGAGAGATTGTATCTTGATTGGTTATTAGGAAAATATTGGGACATTGTTACCATTCCTCTCTGTTTTTCTCTCTGTAATTATGGCTTGCCTTGTAAAGGAACGCCCTGTCCTTCAATCAAGCCCAATATTGATGTAGTTGATAGTTCCATAAAAAGGATCTCCGATTCAATTTCAAAAATCAACGATGTCTTCTCCTCCTCCACAGAACTTGTTGACGATGATATAATAGCTAAAGGAGAAAGCAGTTCTACTAAAATATCAATTTTTGAATTTACAAAAAGAAAATTGAAAAAAGCGCAGGAAGAGTTTGATAATTGCGCGATGAGTTATAAAGAATGGGAATTAGCCAGTCAGGGGAAATATGCCGGCCGTAATACAATAAGATGTTTTGATATTTTTAGAACCGGTTTAATTTTTCAACCTCAAAAATGGCCTCAAGGCAGTTGTGAAAATGCCTCTGAGCTTTGCCGAGGAGGATTATCATATGAATGTTTCAACTGTGTCTGCCCCGGTTTGAATTATAATACTGAAGGATTAAAACAATGCGAAATCAGATTATGCCAAAGCGCCTATAATTGGACTTGCTGCCGCTGAACATGACAATTTAACAAATTAACAAATTAACAATTTAACAACTTTATGCAGAAGTTAAAAATAGTGTCAATTTTATTTTTCGTTATTGTTTCTTTTGTTGTTTTTAATTTGATTATAAGTTTTTTTTATCTACCCGTTAACAATTCTGTTTTTGCCCAAGAAATGGAAGTGGAATATCCGGAACTTAACAAAATTAAAATAACTGAAACTACTTCTTTCCCGCTTTATGTGAAATATATTTTTAATTGGGCAATTATTATCGGAGCAATCATTGCTTTTGGTTCTCTCATTTATGGCGGAGTGCGTTATCTGACCTCCACCGGCAATCCCGAGGCCTTGAAAGATGCGAAAAACCAAATCTTTTCGGCTTTTATGGGTTTAATTATTTTATTGGCTTCTGGTTTAATTTTTAACACCATTAATCCACAATTAACTACTATCCAACTTATCCCCTTAGAATTAAAACAAGGAGTTAAATTGTCTGATGCGGGGGGGCAATCAAGAATAGTTGGCATAAGTCATTCCAATCTTGAAACAAGTTTTAAAAATTTTAAACCAATTAAAGCAGAAATAATTGGGTCAGATATTGAGGCGAGGGTCTATAATGACGCACATTATACTGGTTCTTTTACTCCCTGGTTTAACAAAACAGTTAATATTTCAGATTTGTTTAAAAAGGATAACATAATAAGGTCAGTTAAAATAAGATATATTAGTCCGGGAGTTTATATCTATGATATAAAAGATGAAGTTGTAACAAAAAATGGGAAAAACGAAATGAGGAGAGAAATTAATTCATCCTACAGCATTTCTGACCTTACAAAAGGTTATGGGTGGCGGCCAGAATGGTCAAAATATATTCAAATCAAAAATC
>Ga0066637_10002210_pt1 | contig 12952 bp, 10 predicted proteins | sample CryGeyCG2014_020_FD_62737 | JGI IMG/M metagenome (GOLD analysis project Ga0066637, IMG submission 62737) | Groundwater microbial communities from aquifer - Crystal Geyser CG08_land_8/20/14_0.20 | ecosystem: Environmental > Aquatic > Deep subsurface > Groundwater | place: USA: Utah: Grand County...
AAAAACCCGGCATCGTTGTCGGGTTTTTATTTTGGCTCAAATAATTGTTGAAAAGTTTTCCTCTAAGTGCTAAAATACTAAAATGGTCAAGAAACAGAATAAAAATAAAATTGCAATTATTGGCACTGGTTATGTAGGACTTGTAACAGGCGCCTGTTTTGCTGATTTGGGCCAAGAAGTGACTTGCTTAGATAAGGATAAAGAAAAGATTGCCGCCCTTAAAAAGGGAATTATTCCCATCTATGAGCCTGGTTTAAAAGAGTTGGTTAAAAGGAATCTGGATAAAAAAAGGTTGAGATTTAGCGCTGATGCCAAAACCGGAATAAAGAAATCAGATATTATTTTTATTTGCGTAGGCACTCCGGCCAAAGAAGATGGCGGAGCAGACCTTTCCTATGTTGAAATGGTGGCGCGAGATATTGCTAATATCGCTGATACCGATAAAATAATTGTGGAAAAAAGCACTGTTCCAGTTAATACTGCCGAATGCATTGAGAAAACCCTGAATTTATATAAAAAAAATCAGGTAAAATTCTATGTGGTTTCCAATCCGGAATTTTTACGGGAAGGTTCGGCTATTAATGATTTTATGAATCCAGACCGAATAGTTTTGGGTTTAGAAAATGGAAAAGTTAAAGAAACAATGGTGAATCTCTATAGCCCTATACAAAAAAGTCCCGGCTGTCCTCCGATTATTATTACCTGTCCAAAAAGCGCAGAAATAATTAAACATGCTTCTAATAGTTTTTTAGCTCTGAAGATTTCCTATATTAATTTAATAGCCGGAATTTGTGAAAAGGCGGGAGCGGATGTAGAGGAAGTTGCTTTAGGTATGGGTTTAGATAAAAGAATTAATCATTCATTTTTGAAGGCTGGCTTGGGTTATGGAGGCAGTTGTTTCCCCAAGGATGTAAAAGCATTTATTAAAATTGCTGAAAATCTGGGGATGAAACCAAAATTACTGGAAGCGATTGAGGAGATTAATCAGGAGCAAAGAAAAATTTTTATTGAAAAGATTAAAGAAGCCCTCTGGAATTTAGCCGGAAAAACCATAGGCATTTTGGGTTTATCCTTTAAGCCAAATACCGATGATATGCGTGAAGCCCCTTCAATTACTATAATCAATACTCTGCTAAAAGAAGGGGCAAAAGTAAAAGCTTATGACCCAAAAGCAATGAAGCAGGCAAAAAGGATATTTCAGAATAGAATCAAATACTGCCGGAATTCTTATGAAACGGCTGAACTCAGCGATGCTTTAGTTATTATTACTGAGTGGGAAGAATTTAAGAATTTAAATTTGCCAAAGATTAAAAAGTTGCTCAAAATTCCCAAAATAATTGACGGACGAAATATGTTTGACCCTCAAAAGATGAAAAAATTAGGTTTTAACTATATCAGCATAGGAAGAAATATTTAAATTAGGACTTTCGCGATTGAATTTTTTTCGCTCGGCAACCAACTTTTGAAAGTACCGATAGTCGCCTCGTCCAGCGACTCGGCGCTATCTAAATTCTCGGCGGTTTGCTCTTCGCTTCGCTCAGAGACCATGCCAAACCGCCTGCGAAGTTTACTTTCAAAAGTTGTTGCCTTGATTAATCGCGTAAGTCATATAAATATGAAAATTTTAATCACCGGCAGCAGCGGCACCATAGGCGCGAGGTTGTGTGAGAAGTTATTAAAACAGAATTACGAAATTATTGGTATTGATTGGAAACCAAATAAATGGAATGAGGAAATAGATAAACTAACCCTAAATGGCGACTTGAGAGATGAATCAACCCTTAATAAAATTCCAAAAGATTTTGATTTGGTTATCCATTTAGCCGCCAATGCCAGGGTTTACAATTTAGTCAAAGAGCCAAAGTTGGCAAAAGATAATTTTCTGACCACCTTTAATACTCTGGATTTTGCCAGAAAAAACAATATTAGGAGATTTATGCTTGCTTCCAGCAGGGAGACATACGGCAATTCCGATAAAGTAGTTTATTCAGAAAATGAAGTTTATATCCAAAATTGCGAGAGTCCCTATACCGCCTCTAAAATCGGCGGAGAGGCATTGGTTCACGCCTATCAACAATGTTATGGAATCAACTTTATCATATTTAGATTTTCAAATGTTTATGGAATGTTTGATGATTCAGACAGGGTAATCCCTTTGTTTATTAGATTAACTAAAGAGAATAAAGATTTAATTGTTTTTGGCAAGGAAAAATTGCTTGACTTTACTTATATTGACGACTGTATTTCTGGAATCTTAAAGGCAATTAAAAATTTTGAGAAAGCTAAAAACGATACTTATAATTTGGGTTCAGGCAAAGGACCTTCAATTATAGAAGTAGCCCAACTTATCCAAAAAATGATGAAAAGCAAAAATAAAATCATAATTAAAGAGAACAGAACTGGCGAGGTGGTAAAGTTTATTGCCAATATCTCAAAAGCAAAAGAAAAATTAGGATACGAACCAAAAACAAACATCCTTGAAGGCATCAAAAAATCCATTGCCTGGTACCAAAAAAATCTTTATGAACGGTGATTTATTAGTAAGAAATATAGCTCAAATTAAAGGTGATAAATTTTTGAGCAATAGCTTTATTTTTTTTGTTGGTTCCCTTTTGGCAAATTTAGGCAATTATCTTTTTCATTTTTTAATGGCGAGAATGTTAACCGTGGAAGGTTATGGCGAACTTCAATCTCTGTTGGCTCTTTCTATTATTGCCGGTATTCCAGCAGCCGCTCTTTTAACTGTTATTGTTAAATATGCAGCAAGCTTTGAAGCAAAAAAGCAATTAAATAAGGTTTATAGTTTGCTCTCTCTTTTTACTAAAAGAATATTGCTTATAACAATAATATTTTTTGTTCTTTTTATTTTTTCAAGTAAATATATTGCGGATTTCCTGAATTTAATTTCAGTAATACCTGTTCTGATTTTAGGACTTAGTTTTTTGATTATTTTTTTACAATCTATTAACAGCGGAATCCTTCAAGGCCTGCAAAAATTTAAAGACCTCTCAATAATTTCCGTTATTTCCACGCTCTTTAAAATATTATTAGCAGTTTTATTGGTTAAATTGGGTTTTGCCCTAAATGGAGCCATAGGCGCCGTTGTTTTGGCGGGTATCATTGGTTATTTTATCACCTTTCTGCCTTTAAAATTTTTATTCAAAAAAGAAAAAGAAGAAATTGAAACAAAAGAAATTTTTAGATATTCTTTCCCGGTTTTTTTTACTCTTTTATTTATGGCTTTACTTTACAACACGGATATTATTTTAGTTAAGCATTTTTTCTCTCCGGCTCTCGGCGGACAATATGGCGCCCTGACGGTTCTCGGCCATATTATTTTTTTTATCGGGGGACCGATGGTGTCAGTAATGTTTCCTATGGCATCTGCCGCCCATAGTAATAATGGCAATCCGGCTAAAATTTTAAAAAAGAGCGGAATTTTAGTCGGTCTGATTGGCTTAGGAGTTTTGTTCTTTTATTTTCTTTTTCCGGGACTGGTAATTAAAATTTTAATTGGCAGTAAATTTTTGTCTATCAGCAATTTTTTGGGCTGGTTTGGAATTTCTATGTTTTTCTATTCCTTAATTAGTTTGTTTTCTCAGTATTTCCTTGCCACCCGCCAGATTGGTTTTGTTTATTTGATAGGCATAGGAGCCCTGTTGCAGGCAATTTTAATTTCCCTTTTTCATAATAATTTGTGGCAAGTCGTTTGGATAATGAATACTGTGATGCTCATAACATTAGTGTTACTTATAATTTATTACTTTAAAACCCAAAAAAGCTATGAACCAGTCAATTTATGAATTGTCCAAAAATAAAAGTCTTTCAGTAATCGTTCCTTTTTTCAAAGGAGCGGAAAAGGTTCAGGAAAACATTGAGATTTTAGAAAACGAGTTAGGTAGATATTTTTCTAATTACGAAATTATTGCCGTGGCTGATAATGGAAAAGATGAAACCTATCAAAAAATTTTGGAGTTAAAAAATACTTATCCCCAACTTAAAATTTATGAATATGGCTGTAATCGCGGCAAGGGATTTGCTTTGAAATACGGCTTTGAAAAATCAAAAGGGGATTATATTATTTTTATTGACGGAGATATGAATCTTCATCCAAAAGATATTAAAGCATTTTTGGGCTTAATGGACATATACGACGTTGATGCAGTTATTGGCTCCAAACGTCATCCGCAATCAGAGGTAAATTATCCTTTATTAAGAAGATTTTTAAGCCGGGGATATCAGTTATTTATAAGAATGTTTTTGGATGTAAATGTAAGCGATACTCAAGTCGGTCTAAAATTATTTAAAAGAAAGGTTTTGGAAAACAGCCTGCCTCGGGTTTTAATAAAAAAATATGCCTTTGACTTAGAACTTTTAACTGTTGCTAATCATTTAGGTTACAAAAAAATATTAGAAGCGCCGATAGAACTAAATTATTCTTATTCAACTAAGGAATTTTGGCTAAAAGATTGTATCCGTATTCTAAAAATGACCTGGCCTATGTTTGTAGATACTTTAGCCATCATCTATCGCTTAAGAATCCTTAAATATTATGACAAAATATCAGCCAAAGGTTTCAATAATTATTCCGGTCAGAAAAGTCAATGATTATATTAAAGAATCAATTTCTTATATTTTGAATCTAAATTATAAGAATTTTGAGATTTTAGTTTTTCCAGACGTTGAAAGCAAAGAGAGTTTTCAAAAGACGAGAATTATTCCTACCGGCAAAATCGGCCCGGCTCAAAAAAGAGATTTAGCTCTAAAATACGCTGATGGTGAAATTTTAGCATTTTTAGACGATGACGCTTATCCAAAAAAGGATTGGCTTGGCCATGGAGTAAGGCATTTTGAAAATCCGAATATGGCAGCCGTGGGCGGCCCGGCCGTAACTCCGGAAAATAATTCTTTCTGGCAGAAAGTTTCCGGCGCCGTTTTTTTAAGCAAATTATCAGGCGCTAATCCTGAAAGATACTGGCCGGTTGGAAAAGTAAGAGAAATTGACGATTGGCCATCGGTTAATCTCTTGGTAAGAAAATCAGATTTTTCAGCAGTGAGCGGTTTTAATTCCGAGTACTGGCCCGGAGAAGACACAAAACTCTGCCTTGATTTAATAAAAAAACTTAATAAAAAAATTATTTATGACCCCGAGGTTTTCGTCTGGCATCATCGCCGCTCTGGTTTAATAAAGCACTTAAAGCAAATAGGCAATTATGGCATCCATCGCGGTTTTTTTGCCAAAAAATATCCGGAGACCTCGTTCAAATTAAAATATCTTACCCCATCTTTCTTTTTTATTTTTATCTTAATTGGCTGGAGTTTATTGTTTCTGCCCTCTCCTTTTAGACTGACCTATTTTGGCGTTTGGTTGTTATATATTTTAACTTTATTTATTTCGGTTTTTAGCATTTATAATAAAATTAAAGTTCTAAAAATCAGTCTGGCAACAACGCCTTACATATTTCTAACCCATATCTATTACGGCTGGAGATTCATTCAAGGATTTGTTTTCACCAAGAATCTAAAAAGATGAGTTAATCGTCAATTGGTTACGGTAACGAAGCCCGTATCGTGAGGCGTTAAGCAGTTACATAAAAAAGACGCTAAACGTAACCCCTAAACGAAACGGGCATCGTAACCCTTAGACGTTTTACGATTAACAACTATGTTCAAAATTTCCATCTCTTATCCGCCTATAGAATCAAAAAAAGGAATACCGCTTTTATCGCAGAATCGGCAATTCCAGTGGTTTAATTCGCCAACCTATATCTATCCAATGGTGCCTGCTTATGCCGCTTCATTGCTTAAAGAAAAGGGTTATGATGTTTTTTGGGATGATGGCATCGCTGAAAAATTAACCTATGAACAATGGAAAGAAAGAATATTAAAAGAAAAACCGGATTTAATTGCCATAGAAACAAAAACCCCGCTAATTAAACGTCACTGGCAGATAGTAAACGAGTTAAAATTTGAAAGTTTGAAAATTGAAAATTGGAAATTGAAAATTGTTCTTATGGGCGACCATGCAACCGCTCTGCCCGAAGAATCTCTGAGGAACAGCAGGGTTGATTATATTTTGACCGGCGGCGATTACGACTTTATGCTTTTGAATTTAGCTGAGCATTTAACTAAGGGTGAAAAATTAGAGCCCGGTTGGTATTATAGACAACTGACAACTAACAACAAACAACTAACAACTATTATTAATACGGGCCATTTTCAGTTAAACCATAATTTAGACAATTTGCCGCCTGTGGACAGAGAATTAACCAAATGGAAATTATACGCTTTTGAAAATGGCAATTTTAAGCATCTGCCCGGCAGTTATTTAATGTCAGGCAGGGATTGTTGGTGGGGAAAATGCAGTTTTTGTTTAACCGGCGAAACCCAAGTTTTAACAATAAAAGGCTCTAAAACGATAGCCGATATAAAAAAGGGGGATTTAGTTTTAACTCATCTGGGAAGCTATAAGAAAGTTAATGAAGTTCTAAAAAGAAATTATAAGGGTGAATTAGTGAAAATAAAGTCTAATTGTCTGATGCCTTTTAAAATAACTCCAAATCATCAAGTGCTTAGTTTACCATTAAAAGACTTAAGTCGTTGTTTAAAAGTTGGACAGGCCGGCTATCTTTGCAAAAGTAATAATGATTTTTCTAAACGCTTAAATTGCGCTAATTACGAGATGCTTAAACCTTATTTAAATTATAAGCCGCAATATATTGAGGCCGGGAAAATAAATAAGGGCGATTATTTAGCTGTGCCGATAAACAGAGAAATTATTAAAACCACTAAGCTAGATTTGCGAAAAATATTGGATTCGCAGCTGACAATTGTAGCCACTTGGAAAAAAATTTCGAATTCGCTCATTAAAGATATTTTAAAATTTAATCAGCAAGGCAAGAGTGAAAGAAATATATCAACTCTTCTTAAAATTGACCGAGAAACCGTCCATCGCTATTTAGTTTTAAAAAAAGAGGGGCAATTGATCAATAAAGTTAATCCGCTTAAATTTAAAGACGGAAAAATAAGTTTTGAAGGAGGAAAAAATTGGCTGCCGGCGGAAATAACTTTAAAAGAAGATATTTATAGATTATTCGGTTATTATTTGGCGGAGGGTTGCGTTTCTAAGTTAAAAAATCGACCAAATTCTTTAGTTATTAGCCTTACTTTTAATCAGAAAGAACGAGAATATATTGAAGATGTTAAAAATATTTTTAAAAACCGTTTTAAAATAGAGGTGAATATTAATCAAAACAAGGTTAACCATACGACACAAATCACGGTCGGAAATTCTTTATTGGCGAAAGTTTTTAAGAATTTATTCGGGGATAATTGCTATAACAAAAATCTGCCGGAATTTATCATGAAGGCCTCAAAAGAAAACCAAGTGGAATTATTGCGTGGAATTTTTCGCGGCGACGCTCATTATCGATTAAGGGGCAAACAAGCGGAATATATTTTAAGTTCGGCGGCTGATAGTTTGGCTTCTCAACTGGTTATGCTTCTTTTAAGATGCGGAGCTATGCCGAGCGTGAGGAAAAGCAAAATTGGAAAGAAAATGACCAAAGAACAAAATATTATAACTCTTTCCAGTATTGATATTATTAATTTGTTTACCGAGAAAAAAAGGGAAGAAAAAGCCGAATCGCTTTATAAAAAAGGATTTATTGTCGGAAATTATGCTTATTTACCCGTTACGCAATTGAAAAAAGAACAGTATCGAGGGGAGGTTTATAATTTATCAGTCGATAAAGATCATAGCTATACCGCTAGTTTTGTTGGCGTCAGCAATTGTTCCTGGACAACTCTATTTCCCGGCGCCAATTTCCGCGTCCGTTCGGCTAAATTAGCATTGGACGAAGTCGGACATTTAATTGACTTAGGCGTTAAAGAAATAATGGAAGATTCCGGCACCTTGCCGATAGGGAATTGGTTAAAAGAGTTCTGTCAAGGAATGCTCGGGAGGGGATACAATAAAAAAATTGTAATGAGTTGTAATATGCGGCTCAACGGCATTAAGGATTTAGAAACCTGGAAACTAATGAAAAAAGCCGGTTTTAGGATGGTATTATTTGGCTTGGAATCATCTAATCAAGAAACCCTGAATAAAATAAATAAAGGATTAAAAGTTGAAAAAATAGAGCCCTGTTTGAAAATGTGTAAACAAGCCGGCTTAGAGCCCCACATTACTGCAATGATGGGTTATCCCTGGGAAACAAAAGAAGACGCTCAAAGAACAATTGATTTGGCTAAGAGATTATTTAAAAAGGGCTATGTAGATACCCTGCAGGCAACAATTGTTATTCCTTATCCGGGCACCCCCCTTTATAAATACTGCAAAGAAAACAATTTATTAAGATTTAATGACTATGACAGGTTTGACCAAAGAGAGCAGGTGATGAAAAGCGAATTAACCACTGAAGATGTCAAAGAATTAACTCAGGGTCTATATAAATCCTTTGCCTCTCTTCAATTCATCGCAAGAAAAATATTAAGCATTCGCGGTTTAGACGACATAAAATTTTTAGCCCGCGCCGGCATAAAACTCTTTGGCCACTTAACCGACTTTGGCAAAAATAAATAAAACTTGGTTTGTCTTCTGATTTGCAAAGGAACCTTTGCCATATTGACAAACCTTTGCCATTTTCTAAAATGTAATTAAAAGGGAAACCTTCATAGTTTATTTCCCCCTATAAAATATGATAAAAAAGGAAACATTGGCGCAAATAATTTTAGATTTTCAAGAAGAGGACTTACCAGAATTAATAGAAAGAGAACTTAAAATTGATTTAGAAATTCCCATAAAAAGAGCAACTGCGATTTTGGGTCCAAGAAGAAGTGGAAAAACTTATTATCTTTATTCATTGATTAAAAAACTTCTCAAAAAAGGAGTTGAGAAAGAGAGGATTTTGTATATAAATTTTGAGGAACCAAAATTAGTTACTCTTTCTTCAAACGATTTGCCCGTATTTCTTGAAGTTTTTTATGAAATTTATCCCCAAAATAGAAATCAGAAAGTTTGGTTATTTTTTGATGAAATCCAAAACGTTAAAAATTGGGAGATTTTTGTGAGAAATATTTTAGATAAGGAAAAAGCCTATATCTTTATTTCCGGCTCTTCCTCAAAGCTTTTGTCAAAAGAAATCGCCACTTCTCTGCGGGGCAGAACCTTAAATTATTTAATTTTACCTTTTTCTTTCAAAGAATTTTTGAAGCTTAGGGATATAAGTTACAAAAAATACCTCTCTTCAAGTGAAAAAGCCAATTTATTAAATGGTTTTCGGGAATACTTTTCCTGGGGAGGATATCCAGAATTATTAATCTATCCTAAAGAAAAAAGAAGATTAATTAATGAGATTATAGAGGTTACAATTCATCAAGACCTTATTGAACGGCATAAAATAAGAAATACAAAGGTAATTAAGTTGATGTTTAATTATTTAGTTAAAGCAAAAGAATTTTCTGTCCATAAATTTTATAATTTCTTAAAATCTTTGAATATTAAAGTCAGCAAAAATAGTTCATATAACTATTTAGAGTTTTTTAATGACGCTTTTATTTTTTTTCCATTAAGAAAATTTGCTTACTCTTTAAAGAATATTGAACAAAGCATTCCAATGCAATAATTTATTAATACTCACTTCTGATTACGAGTCAGAAGAGAAGTTTAAAGGAAAGAAAATAAAATTTATTCCCTTATGGAAGTGGCTTTTGAGATGAGATATTTAACGCAGTTTAGCTGATATTATTCAGACACTTAACCGACTTTAAACATTAAAAATGGATTTGCTAACTGCTGAAATTATTCATTTCTGTTTAGGTTTAATTATTGGGTTAATCGGATTTTACATTTGGAAAGATAAACGATTGATTTTATTTGCCATACCGGTTTCTATGTTGATTGATTTAGACCATTTAATTGATTATTGGCTATATTTAGGTCATTTTAGCTTTAACCTAAAGGAGTTTTTAAGCGGCAGTTATTTTTCTGCCAGTAAAAAATTTTATGTTGTTTTTCACGGCTACGAATATTCAGCCATTTTACTATTTTTAGCCCAGATTTTTAAAAAATATGGCCCCTATCTTTTGACCGGTGCCATAGCCATTTTAACCCATTTATTATTTGATGTTATTTCTAACAATTTGCCCTTAATCAGCTACTCAATAATTTTCAGAATGTTTAATAACTTTTCTTTCTAAAATAACTGGTGCATAATGCCAGAAAGCGTGCTATTATTACTCTGATATAGAACAATATCGTCAAGAATTGTTCTATAATAAAAATATTATGAAACAGCTATTAGAAGAAATAATCAAAGAATGGTGGAGTCAGAAACTACCCAAAATTAATCCCAGAGAAATAAATTTGCTCAACCTTTTTAGTAAAAAAGTCAACAAGGCAATTTCTGTTATTGGTTTTAGAAGAGTAGGAAAAACATATTTACTTCTGGAATTAGCTCAAAAATTAGGCCAAGAAAATTGTATTTATGTCAACTTTGAAGACGAACGAATTCCGGAGAAGACGGAGGTGCTGACCTTGTTTTTGGAAGTAATAAAAGAGTTAAGAGACAGAGAAAAAATGACTTTCTTGTTGTTAGATGAAATTCAAAACATCCCCAAGTGGAGCAAGTGGGCAAGGCGAGTAATGGATACTTGCAATTATCCTATTTTTCTTTCTGGTTCTTCATCAAAACTATCCTCAAAAGAAATTCCTACTGAACTTCGAGGTAGAACCTTAACCTGCTATCTTTTTCCTTTAAGTTTTAGAGAATTTTTAACTTTCAAAAATAAAAATATAAAAAACCTGCCCCAAACCACGATTTTGTCTCTGCAGAGGGAATACTTAAAATTTGGCGGCTTACCAGAAGTAGTTTTGGTAGAAGAAGGTAAAAGGTATTTTCTAATTGATGAGTATTTCAAAACCTTTCTCATTAGAGATATTTTTGAGAGATATAATCCAAGAAATGAAGCCGTTATCCGAGATATGCTCAAACTGCTTCTTAACTCAACCTATTTTACTATCTCTAAAATCACTAATACCTTAAAAAGTTTAGGGTATAAAATTGGGAAAGGAACAATTTCTAATTACCTCAATTGGATAGAGGATTCTTTTTTTGTTTATTTTTTAAAGTTTTATTCTCCCAATGTTAAGGACCAACTTCAATATCCCAGAAAGCCCTATTTTATAGATAACTTTTTCATTTCTCGGTTTTCTTCTAAATTTTCTAAAAATTTGGGCAGATTGATGGAAAATTTAGTAGCCCAATCTCTAATTAAAGAATCTTATCAGCATCATTTATTAGAAATTTATTATTGGAAAGATAACCGGGCTCGAGAAGTTGATTTCGTTTTAAAACACCAAGAAAAGATTAAGCAATTAATTCAGGTTTGTTATGATCTTTATGATCCGGAAACGAAAAATCGAGAAATTAATTCCCTTCTTAAAGCAAGCAAAGAGTTAAAGTGCAATGATTTGTTTATTATCACTTCCGACTACGAAGGCGAAGAAAAAGTTAAAGGAAAGAAAATAAAATTTATCCCTCTCTGGAAATGGCTGCTCAAGGATGAGTTATAAAGTTAAAAGTTTATGAAAATAGAAAAATTTGAGGATATTATAGCTTGGCAAAAAGCTAAAGAATTAACGCTTGATATTTATCAACAATTTAGAGACTGCAGAGATTTCAGTCTTTAAAACTTTATAACTTTCCACTTTATGAACTTCCCCTTAGTTTCTATCATAATAACGACAAAAAACGAAGAACGAAACATCGCAAACTGCCTCAAATCAATTTTGCAACAAACCTATCCAAGTGATAAAATAAAAATAATTGTTGTTGACAACAACTCAAAATTTTCTTCAGCGCTCATATTAAAATAAAGACGATGCGTAATAAGTAAATAGCTCAAAATTGAGGATATTTCAAAGAATTTTATTCGTAAAATTATCGAAAATCTTCCAGAAATATTCATCAAATCTTATTACGCATTAACTTCTATGAATGATTTAAATTTAGCTCCATTACACAATGAATTTAGAAAAAAAGTCTTGATTATAGGCGGTTTAGGATTTATTGGTAGCCATCTTGTTAAGAAAAGTATTAAAAAAGGATATGAGGTTACAATCTTTTCTCGTTCGGAAAAAACAGTAAACATAGAAGCAATAAAAGATAAAGTTAAATTAATAATTAAAGATCTCAAAGACATAGACGAAGAGGTTAAGAGTTTTGATTTTATTTTCAATCTTGCAGGCAGTACGGATAACTATGCTATAATCGAAAACCAACCATATAGAGACATTGAGGCAAATTGCACAACCGCAATTTCTTTGCTTGAAGCATGTAGAAAGCATAATCCTAAAGCAAGAATCATTTTTGCGAGCACTTTTTTTGTTAATGGTAACGTAAATAATCTTCCCGTGACTCCAGAATCTCCCTGCAATCCCCTTGGACTTTATCCTGCAACAAAGCTTGCCGCAGAACATTTTTTTAAAATTTATCATAACGTTTTTAATCTCGATATCGTCATAGCAAGATTTACGAATGTTTTTGGTCCTTTTGAACAAGCAGAAAACAAAAAGAAGGCCGGATTTAATTATCTTATAAATCTTGCTTTAAAAGGGCAAGACATTCCCATTTATAATCATGGAGATTTTTTCAGGGATTATATCTTTGTAGAAGATGTTGCTGATGCTTGTATAGTTCTTGCCGAAAAAGGAAAAACAAACAAAATTTATTACGTGGGAAGGGGTGAGTTTATTAAATTTAAAGAATTAATTGATATTGTTGTCAAGGAAACGGGAGTCGGAATTATTCCCATAGAGCCGCCAGAATTTCATAAAAAAGTTGGAATTAAAGATTTTGTAGCAGACATTTCTGATCTTAAAGATTTAGGATGGCAGCCAAAAATTTCTATTGAAGAAGGGATTAAAAAAACAATAAAATATTATAAAAGT
>Ga0066637_10002211_pt1 | contig 12948 bp, 10 predicted proteins | sample CryGeyCG2014_020_FD_62737 | JGI IMG/M metagenome (GOLD analysis project Ga0066637, IMG submission 62737) | Groundwater microbial communities from aquifer - Crystal Geyser CG08_land_8/20/14_0.20 | ecosystem: Environmental > Aquatic > Deep subsurface > Groundwater | place: USA: Utah: Grand County...
CTGCAATATCAAGCGGCGCATCTTTGCCCCTTCTGTTTGTAGCTCCAGCGATACCGCCCGTAAGCAAAGTCATAAAGGCCACAGGCCCGATAACGTCAAGCGCCTCCATAAGTGGATCGGCCTCGGGTCGGATGCCGAAATGTTTCTCAACTGCCGCCTGACCGGCTTGCTGTCCTATCTCAGTGCCTACTTCGACCCCGAGAGTTTTCAGAAAATCCTTAACAACGTTCTTAGCTCCCCTTTTTACAATTTCTGCCTCGCCAAGATGGAAAAGTTTCCCAAGGTATTTTGTTCCATAAAATTCACCGGTTGCTTCGATAGCGGCGGTCCCTAATGAAGCCAATCCCTGACCGGCTGCCCGCACCTGCTTAGCTTCATAAAAATTCCCCTGTGCCTCAAGAGCATCGGCGCGTTCATTTGCGGTATTTATTGTCTGCTGCCCTTGTGAAGCCCCAAAGAGACCCGCTGTCGTACCATAAGCTATATTGCTGGCTCGTCTCGCCATCCCAGTTGCAGTGGTGAACAAATCTGCTGCTTTTGCTGCATCCCCGGCTACTTCTGCCGCCCTTGCCGCCTTAACCAGTTTTCCGATTCCGAATAAACTTCTTAAGCCCGTTCCCACTATTCCGGCTGGAACAACTGAGGGCGCAAGCATCTTGGAGCCTTCATAGACTATTCTTTCAAGCCCTTGCCTCGCCCGCTCATCTCCGTACCATTCCTTTTCTTTTTCGCCTGCCCAATCTTTTAGGGTTTTCCCGGCTTCTTCGATGCCTATCGGAAGATAAGACCCAACAAATTCAGCGGCGCCCCCGACCATTTTGGGTATTTCGGTAGTGAGTCCGCGTGCCAAGCCCTCTCCAAAAGAAGAAACTACGCCCCCTAACGTAGAACCCTTATCGGTGTCTTGAAAAGCTTCTTCCATCTTAGGTTCTACCGGAGCCGCAATTCTCTTTAATTTCTCAAAAATAGAAGGAGGATTTATCCGGTCATTATCATCCTGAATGACCTGCGATACGCCTGCTGTCTTTTTCCAGGTCTCGTAATCAGGAACCTTATTTGCAAAGCCACGCTTATAAACGTCCGCCGCAACGTCTTCAAGTGGCGCATCACCGTAAAAATCTTTATATTTATTTCTGTAGCCTATGAGATCAAAAGGCATTTCTTATCTCCTGCGTGTAGGAACGTAATAAGGCCCAGGTTTAGGGAATTTACTCTTCAACCAATCTCTTCTTCCACCCCAAAACATAGCTGCGCTTGCTTCTTCCTCCTCACGTTTCTTCTTACTGGCCGCAGCATTCTTTTCAAATATCGGGGTTAAAGGGTGCGGCTGACGAACTACCGGCGCAGGCTTTGTTTTGGAGAATTGTGTCATTGGTGCAGGGAAGACCGATTGTCTGCCGATGGGAGGTGTCGTTCGCCTGGAAGGTGTCGTTATAGGAGCAAGCCGAGCGGGCTGGTCGGGAATATCAAATTCGTTCCAGGCGCCCGGCCCGGGAGCGATAACTTCTTTTCTGGGTTCTGGATACAGAGTATTATATCCTTTCTGTAACGTCTTTAAGCTCTCTTCGGTAGGGTCAAGTCCTTTTCCCCATGCCTCTAACAGTTTGATGCGAGGTTCATTTGCTATCTCCGCCGCCCTGACAGTTGCGCCGGCAGTTAAACCAGAGCCTGTTAACCCGACCTTCGCTACATCAAGAGCAGAACCACGCCCCACATCAGCCACATACCTTGAGGTTCCAGCCCCGACATCTGCCACATACCTTGAGGCTCCAGCCCCGATATTGGCCACATTTTCCCTTGATATATCCCCCAATCGCTGTCTTATGGCTTGTCCCATTTCGCTTATACCCCGCACATCGGTCATCCCTATATTAACAAGTCGCTGTTTCCGCAATTCCGCTTCCGAAAGGTTGGACGCTTTCTGGAGTTCCCGCTGGTATATCTCATATTCACTTGGCGCGTGTCTCCGTTCGTACATTCTCTGCTCATGGCTTTCCTGAGCCATTCTTAAAACCTCATCGATTAATTTGCTCAGGTCTATGTTGTTTCTCATGGTTCACCCCCCGTCATAAAATGTTCCCGGAAAAATGACGTAATATGGTTGCTCAGTTCCCTTGTCAGCTTCAACAAATGTTTCAAGATCGTTCCACAAATAGGATTTCTCCTGCTCAATTTCTATCTTGCCAAGTTTCAATACCGATACCCTGTCGCCTACGCTGTAAAGGAGAAAGTCTGTTGCTTCTACTATGACCTCACATCCCTGCACCTTTATTTTGTATTGATTTCCTGTTTTTTCGTCTGTCCTGTCTTCCTCTAATTTTACTTCTATTACAATACCTGACGTGAGACAATAAGTTTCAACCCAGTTGCCTGCATAAAGAAACGGAGATGATTCCTGAAACCACCATACATGAGGTGGACACGCAACCGGTCTAACAAGAATGCCGACGAACTCACCCGGAACAGGGAATGTGTTCTCTTGCTTCATCCAGTAACGCATCCATTTCTTAGGCTTGACATCCTCATATGCCCCATTAGGAAAGTCTTCGGCTAAGTTTTCCACATTCATTTTTTCAGATTCAGGAACAAGATACGCGCTTTCAAGGATATGTTTTCCATAACAATAATTCATGCCTGCAAGCTGATGCCCGGATGAATTAACCATATCGGGGAACATCAGGGGCGGTGTCTGGATAGTCGGCTTATCTGTTTCCGTATAACCATCCAGTTCTCCTTTAACGCTCTTTCCACCCCATTTATATCCGATCAAATCAGTCTCGTGAATCAACGCTATGACTTCCATGACGCCGAGTTGCCCAATCGGGAAAGCCAGATACCCGCAATATTCGCTCTTTGTAAAATCTTTCGGGCCATCAGAATCGTGTTGTATGTTCTGCCCCTCTTTCCATAATTCAAAGGCAATAGAATTGATCCAGTAAACCCCATTATTATACCAATCGACCATGTCTCTCATGTTATAAACAGAGAAATACTCTTTTGAGGAAAGATGTTTCTCAGGATCACGTATCGTTTTTACTGGCTTCAGTCCCGTCATCTTGTCGAGAAAACTCATATTCTCCGACAAATACTTCGAGTAGTCGTAGTGATTGCCGTCAATGCCGGGAAAATACTGTTCCAGCATATTTTTATGGCACCACAGATACCAGAGATCATAGGCGATTGGAGCAGCCGAGAAATATGTATCGCCACCGGCAAGATCGCCAGGTTCCAGCGTCCTTAAAAAGTTCGCAGCATTTTCAAGAGACTTTGCGAGTACGTTGCCTGAACCGCTTATCCCCTTGAGGCTGTTAATTAGAACTTTGATATCGTATCCCATAGGAATTCATCATCAATGATCAAGATGCCCTTTGTATTATATGTGTTAATGTAGTTCCTATTTCTGCCACTGCCTTTATATTGGCAACACTAATTCTTGAATAACCATCGTAAATTGTATCCTGGTATCCTGAATTAAGTTCGTTTGCAAGAAGTCCGTCCAACCGCGCCTGCAACGTTGCTTCGCTTGTGGCAAACACCGGTCCAAGGTTTGATTCCTTTGTTCTCATCTCATATTCAAGTATTCTATCTTTTTCATTATCACTTAGATCGGACGTCCTTGCTGTTAACTCAGTATTGAGTTTTGAAAGCCTTGCGGCATTCTCTGCATCATCCAGGTTGCCAAGCCTTTGGTAGTAATCAATCTCTTTCTCGATTTCCGCTATTCTCTTCAGGGCTATCTGTACCCTTGAAGCCGCAACATCCACTTCTTTCTCATTGATGCCGGTCTGTGCCTTTGCAATTGTAATTTCTCCTTTAAGTAAGTCTATCTGTGCCGCGTTTTGTTCTGTCCGGGCGATATCTGCCGTTGTCCTGGCTATCTGTAAATCAACTTCCACCATTTCCATAGCAACCTTGAGGGTATCCACCTGTATTCTCAAGACCGCATTTGCGGCATCGAGTTTGGCAATATCCACTTTGGCCGACTGTATTTCCTTTTCTGCTACTTCAACTTCCATGAGATCGAGGTTGACTGATTCATTTTTAATATACGCTTCCAACTCAGTTATCTTTGCTTGCGTTTTTGTTGTTTCGACGGCTACTTTTCCAGCCAGTGTCTCAATAGCCGCTTCATCTGCCGCAAGAGCCGCAAACTTCGCATCCCATTCGGCGTCCTCGGCGTTAATTTTAGTCTGTGCCGTTATCATCTTTTCGTCATGGATCAACTTATCAATTCCAGCAAGGTATCGCCTCGTAATAATGTCGAGAACGAGAAGCTGTTCCTGTGCGGTGAGTTCGGCGATCTTTGCGTTGTAATCATTCAGCAGATTTGCCGTGTCCGCGTCTTCTATCGCTTCAAGATACTTATGCCAGTTCAGATGTGTTCTCGAATAAAGTCCGTAAATAATAACCCTGTGTTCCGTCTGTCTGGAATCAAACGGGAAGGAATAAGTAAAAGGACTCCACAATCTGTTTTCTCTTGCTACCGCTCTTGCGTATGCGCTACCCGACATGATCTCACCCTATAAGATGCACTAATTTTGCGGTAATATTGCTTGTCGCCTCTATCTCCGCAACCTCTTCATTTGTGTTGTTGATATTATCATTTTTCCTGCTTGTATAATGGGCCCGTGTAACAGCACGTTTTCCTTCACTGCTTCCTTTTGTTTCGATATTAGCGTCATGCACGGTTTCTTTGTTGTGAAGAACAGCTTCCCAGTATGTCCTCAGAACATTCAACAACTCCTGGTTGCTTCTTTCCTTGCAGGTCATTATCTCTATAATATGGTTCGTCTCAGTGTTTAATATCTCAATGTTGTTGTTGACCTTCTTTTCAGTCAATTCTCTCTTTGCATCGAATAAACCAAGCCCCGCGTCTGCCGCGTTAATTTGTGCGTCCATTTCCTGTTTCTGATACCCCATCTTGTTTACGGCTGCTTGAGCCTGTAGAAGCTTTTCGTTAGCAATATTCTTTTCGAGAGGTATCTGGATGTTTATAATCTTGTTTCTGTGCGCTATGATTGCCGACGCAAGGTTGTTTATCGGAACGATCAGGGTTTCCTTTTTATTGGCAAGATTCCTTTCCGCTTCAATGTAATCAGTGTATCCAACGGCTTTTTGTTGCTCCAAAACAAGCAACTCGGCCTCTTTGGCAATGATTTCCTCAAGATATGGAATGAGTTCCAGTTTCTTCTCGGCTGTCAGTAGTTTAGCCTGCGCCAGAATCACTTCGTATTGAGCGGTATCGTCATCGAGGTCAACCAGCGACCTCCGGTATCCCTCGGCTTCTATTTCCAGAGCCGTCCTGCTTGTAAGAAGCGCCGCCGCCCTTTCCGCAACCGCTATCATTAACCTGTCCTTTGCTTCTTCCTCGGCTGCCATGCCTTTTTTAATTCCGGCAAGCTCGGCATCCCACCCGGCAAGTAGTCCCTGTTTTTCAATTTCCCATACGATGACGGCGTTCTTGTATGCCAGATCATAGTCAATTCCCAACTGCTTCAATTCTCTTTCAATGGATTCCGAAAGTATCTTATAATTTATTTCTGAAAGCATGAATTTGGCCGTGGTTTCAAGTTCATTCTCAAGGCTGTACGCATACCCCGGAAGTAACAGAAACCCTCTACCGGCTATTTTTGAAAGCATTCTGGCATGATCAACGGTGTATTGATGAATAACAGGGCTTTTCTCTTTGCGCCACCTGGCTTTTTCTCTGGCTGTTTCGCTCATGATTGCTCACTTCAAAAGGATAACTGGTACCAGTTTCACTGTGCTTAATGTGTCAAAGTCGGCAATACTCAGTTTCCACTTCTTTGATTTAAGCTCGCTTGAAAATACTACCTTCCCCTGGTCGTCTATACTGTAGACCTCTCTCTTCCCGTCTTCACATTCCAGCACCATTACAGGAGAGTTGCCAGAAACGCCGATGTAACCTCTACGAAAACGCTTTTTGTTCGGAGAGCCAAACTCTGTTTCACTGAGAACAATTCCGCTGTGAATTGCTGTTCCGTCGTCCGTCGTCCCCGTGAGTTCATAAATTCCGGTGTCATTGGCCCCGAAAGCTCTATTTTCAAAAACGCAAAATGAATTGAAATTAAATCCTGAATAAACAGACGGATGGAACTTCGGCGTGTTCAGAACATAGCATTCCCATACTTCACCGGCAAGCTCTATGATGACATTCAGGGCAATGGTATCATAAACCGCTGAAAATAAAGTCCCCCTGCTGGTTATTGTCTCGGTTATAGTCAGAGAATCGCTTATTGACAGACCGAGAGCCTTATACACATCGGCTACATCCCCTGCCGCAAAGGAATCTTCAATGGAATGATAAAACAACGCTACAAGGCTGGATACATCTATGGCCCCGAAAGCGTCTTCAGCGACTTTCGTAAACGCTCTTTTCGCCTCATCGGTCAATTCTATGGAATCGTCAATGGAACGGGCAAACTCCGCTATGCCTGCCGCAAGATCGGCGAACCCTAACAAGTCGAGTATCTGGATTGTCAGGCCGATAATCGATACATCCGTTATGCCAAATGAATCATCCACGGTCTTTTTAAAGCCGCCCCTGAGAATATCTAAAAGCGTGAGACCATCGGCAATGCTTTCAACGCCTCTCCAGTTGGTGGTTTCAGAATCCACCAGAACAAGCCATTCCTTGAGAAGAGCAGGAACATTGGAACTTGATACATCGGTTATGCCAAGACTTTCCGAGGTTGTCTTTAACCAGCCTATCCTGGTCGTGTCATAGATAAAAAAGGCATCGGACACTATTTTAACCAGACAAAAATAAGCGGTTTCGCTAATTGATGCAGATTCTTCAATAGACTTCGGCCATTTCAGCATAACTTCGTCTTCAGACACATCAATTTCATCAGGAATGGATACCCGATATTCACCGATCATTGCATATCCATCTGTTATTGAAATATCTTCCGTGGAAAGCTCAATTGTCAGGTTATAAACATCTATACTATCAAAAAAGGATACATCTTCCTGCCATTTGCAGATAGCGTTATATAACCCATAGACATCAGATATTTCTATCCCCTCAACCATCTCCGCAACAAGTAAAATTGCATAGGGGAGGTCGGATACATGGACATCCTCAGCCATCGAACAAGTGGTGTTAAATACGTGAAAAGTATCTGATACTGAAATTTCCTCAGAGGATAGCTCTATTTCGGTTGTTACAGCGGTGGTTTCATAATTAACGACAAAGGGGATCCCCTCGAAGCCAAAATCCATTTTTCCGACTTCGACGCTGATATTTTGAGGGAAACTTGTAAACGGCCTCCCCTCAAAACCAAAATCCATTGTCTTTACTTGTTCGACAAGAGCAGCGCCCACTAATTTTTTCCTTTAAGAAATGCGGATACTATCCACATAGACACTGTTCGTAGTTCCGCCATAGACTTGCGCTTCTATTTCAACAACGCCTTTTTCGGTTGGAGTAAAAGTTATAGACAGTTCTTCCCATGTATCCACGCCTGCCGTGATTGTATCCTCCACATCGGATGATATTCCGGCAAGTTGTCCGCCCCTGCACACCATCTTGCCTGTGATATCGACACTATCCCGTAAAAACCATGCGAATACGGAAACGGCGCTTCCAGGAACAACAGCCACTCTTGCAATAGGAAGAATAAGAGGATAAAAGGAGTTTCGATCTGTGTGAGTAGGGGATATTTTCCATGCAACACCCGTAGTAGTTTGTTTGACAGCGCTTTGTGAAGCCATTATCCCGCCATAGGTATAAACCTTGTTATACATTTCCGCATCATCATGGAAAGTGGAATAAAGAGAACCATCGCCCATAGACGTAAACCCGGCAACTTCCGTGGCTTCTTCAATAATGGATTTATTCAGATAGTTTTTGCCGGTGCTCGTATAAACTCCTCCGGACACATTATTCGCTGTGTGGATTACAACCCTGACATTATTACTCGATCCCAGAGACAATCCATACGCAGCGTTATTTTTACAACTTGTTATGTTAAGCCTTCCACCTAACGCAGAACTCGCATAAATCCCGTCACCCTCATTATTGCTTACTTCCCGCACAGTTGTTTCGTTCATATTGCCGGAAACGTTTAATCCGTAAGAGCCATTATTGCAGACGTCTCTAATGACAAAACGGTTTTCATGGCAACTTTGAAGAAGAAGTCCATACGTACAATTACAGAGAGACCCAAAGGTGAAATTCAGATAATACGATGAACTGATTTGCGCCCCATAATTAAAACGAACACAACTTAAATGGCTTCCCTTGTTGAAATTCTTACTTGTCGCGTATAACCCGACAAAGGTTCCGTTTATCCCGTCAAGAAACGTTTCTCCGTCCTGCAATCCAGAGCTGGTATCATAACCCGCCTGATAATCTATCGGCGCTGCTTCTGTCCCGGTATCATTTAACTTCTCCTGGGCTGCGATTTCAACCGTTTCCCGTTTATAAGTAGCGACGGTTTCAGTTGTTCCGCTGTACCCCCGTCCGGTGTCCGCAGCATTGTCAAGGTCTCCGTCCAGCTTGACCGTAGTCCCGTTTATACTTTGTATCCCATGCCAGCCATGAGTCCCACCCTGCGCTAAACTGTTTTTCGATATGAGGCTTTTCAGCGAAAGGCTGGCTGCGGCGGTGGAATCCTTGACAGCAATAATATTGTCTATAATTATTACAGGAGTTCCGGGGTCGACAAGGGCATATAATGCGACAGACTGAATGGCAGCGCCAAGCGCAGCGCCTTTGTTGATAGTAATAGGATGCCATTTATTGACAACCGTGATGCCAGGGAGAGTAAGCTCATCCACTGCTGTAGCCCCTGCTGTGTCGGAACATAATTTTAATTGAAAACCGGAAAAAGCAACCGACGACCTTATCCAGAATGAAACCTGTTTATAACCAGACAAATCAAGGGCCGGGGAAATTGTTTTATACGCTATTTTGCCGGTAGTAAAAGAAGCTCCTATAGTAATCTGGTTTGCTGCGGATCCCTCTTTGCTTGTAGTTGTCGCAGCGCAGGTTACATTAGGAGCCGGAGTCCATGCGCTTGCACATAAATCTATGTTCTCTGTAACGGCGGCTGCAAGCGTGATAACCCTTGATAAGTTTGTCCATGTTCCATTTCCGACAAGTGTCGGGTCAGGTGTTTTTGCTATTTTTATAATATCTCCCGGAGCTATCCTGGCGGCAGTGGCCCCGCCTGTCAAATTCTTCCAGGCAAGCGCCCAAGATGACCCGTCATTTTCATTATCGCCGTTTGTATGGTTAATATGAAAGATAGCCATAATGTCTCCCTCCTTACGAGGCCGTCAACATGATCCAGACCTTCAAAATATCTGTGGCAACCACGGGTTTTGATTCTGTGAACTTTGCCGAGGAATACAATGTCCCGCCGCCTGCTGTATCGGCTTTTGTGGTAGCAGCAGTCCCGCCCCCGACAAGCGCGCCGCCGTAGATGGTCTTCGTTGCGTTAAAGGTAAATGTCGCCTTGCTCGCCGAGTTATCAAGACTTTTCGAGGTGGATTCCGATTCGACAAATTCACGTCTGGTCGCCTCATCGTATGCTACTGTCTCTGTATATCCCGGAACGGCATAAGTATCGCCAACGAGAGGGGTATAATCATTCTCAAACAACGCAAAATACCATGTGGTTATCTGTGTCGCCCCGTGGAACATGATGTTGAGGTTTGCGTTTAACCCCTGATTTGTTATGAGGTTATGCTGATTAAGAATGTCCCATTTTAGATTGCCGTATCTGTCATAGCATTCAAGGTTCCAGAACGCCCGCGGAGCCTTTAACCCTATGACGTTGCCGCGATTTACTACTTTTTGTATCCCAAAGATTGATTCCATTTTCGTTCTCCTTTCGTTAAAGCCCCTACCAATCTTTAATTGGCGGGGTAGTGTTCACTGCCTCTTCACTTAAAATCAATATAATCTATAGCAATTGAATTTGTAGTTGTACTAATAACACTTATATTAAACCCAAAGCCATGTATCTGTCCTTCTGCTACTCCATAGTCGGCCAAATTCAGAATCTTCTCTTCTCCCGTTCCAGGTCCAATATAAAAGTCAACATTTTCATTCTGATTATGAAAAAAGAAAGAAAATGAATTATCATTGCTATCCCGTATGTTAAAGAAAATCCGATCTAATGCACCAGCAACTGTAGTAGCTTTTATTTTCATAATCCTATCTGTTAGGATAGGTAAGTCTACCATGTTAGATATTTCAAGAAAAGCATGTCCCCATCCTTTGGGCTGCCTTGTTTGACACATTGTAAGTATGCCATCTACTAAATCCAAAGAAGAAAAAAACGCACCATCAGAATAGTAATAAGGAAGTACTGGACAATCTACGTCAGGTAATCCACCTAATCCTATATAATGCCAAGTATGCTTTGCGCAGAGTGTCTTTCCCCAAGGTTCCCACAAGCACCTCTTTATCCCATTCACGTGTCCCACAACGTACACCTTCTTGCTGTCGAACTTCTTTAACACAAAAACCTCATCTCCAACAGCAAACCCTGCTGCTCCGCCTTCAATCGCTCCGTTGTCACGCAACGGGGAGTTCGGTTCGCAGTGATAGAAGATCAGAGCCGCCCCCGTCTTCGCAAGAGTACAAGTATCCGTTGCCGTATCTATTGCGGTTATGGTGTCGCGGGATAGTTCTGAGTTCAGAACGTCGCCAAAGTTTGTGAAGTTAAGGTTCGGCGTGACTACTCCCCACAATTAAAGTCGGCGGCCTCTACAGCTCAAAGCTGAAACCATACAGCCCCATGGTTAGAAAGATTGTAGGTCATATTTCATAACCCCCCGTTTTTATGAGGAAGTAGTGGTCACGACATACGATACACTAAGCACATCGTCATTAATTACCGCCCTCGATGTCGTAAATTTCTTCGCACACATCAAATATCCGGTAGTAGCTGTTTTTGCTTTTTCCGTGGACAGAAATGCGCCGTAAACGGTAATCGGGGCCGCTATTGTAAATTGTGCCGGACTTGCGGCATTTGTGCATCCTGCGCTTGCAGAAGCGGCAATCGTATAACTTGGCTTATCGGTCAGCGGAAGGTCATAATCCGCGTCCTGGCACTCGCCGTAGGTTCCTGCTGCGCCGAGGCATGTTGCCGCCGTATCACCAGCGGCAGGCGTCACATTGAGCTTGAATATCCCAGCATAGAAAATGGCCGAACCCGCCTTGCTTGTCGTGCCGAAAATGATGTCAAGAAGGTAATTCCGGCCAACCGTTGTAAAGATGTTGCTGCCTTCCTGTGTGTGAATCAACTTGCCATCACGATAATGGTCGCAAATAACATGACCGTGGAAGGCAAGATCCGACTCTTCGAGATGCCTTGCCGCATAAGCAAAGTCTCGGTCGTCCCTGAACTGGTCAACAATCGGATTTCTTTTCATGATAATTCTCCTTTAGTTTTAAATAGTTAAATTTCCACTCCGCCCCTTGTTACCGTACAACTCACTTCATCAGAAAATGCCGCCCGACTGCTCATCTCCTTATTTGACTTCTCATGGATGTCAATCTTCCCGCTCCGGATAGCAGCATAGGTGTCTGCATCCCTGAACCCCGCTCCGCTTGCGATGGACCCTGTTTTAAAACTTGTAAGAAACTGAATAACGCCTTCAAGGTTGCGGTAAAGAGATGCGCCCCTGTCTGGAATGCTCATTTTTATCTTGTTCTTAGATATATTAAATAAATGTCCGGACGGAGCGCCTACTACAACGCCTTCCGTTGTCAGCCACACCGGAACATCGGTAAAGTCCTTTTCAGGCGTTCCTAATGTCCAACCCAGTTCCGGCATCTGGTTACAATAAGCCAACGTGCCTCTTACTGAACCCGCGCCGGCGTCCTGAACAGCCATTTGTTCCGGGATCGTGCCCGCCAGAAACCTTGTCCTGTGTTTCATGCCGATAAACAATCCTGTGGGAGCTTTTGCTATCATCGTTATTTCGTCTTCAAAAGGATATTTGTTCGACGACAACTTGAACCATCCTAAATGAAATGGCTCACTGTAATAGACGCTTTTATCGCATGATCCCCATATCCTCCCAAAAGCGTAACATAGGTTTTCCATGTAAGGCGGCGGGCTACACAAAAAGGACGGCAGAGGCTCTATTCCAGGAATATCAACAACAGTATCCACCGCGCCAACAAGGTAAAACATGTATTCGTCGGCTTCAGAAGCCCAGACCAAAACCCCCGAAGGCCGGTTCAATATCTGAATCCCGCCCGTTGCCGTCAGGATTATGTCGGATATAGTCCCGTTCCCGGAAAGTTCGCCGTTGGCCACGTTGGTCATGCAGATATGGTAGGTGCCAGGAGTCAGACTACCATCCGTTGACGAGAGGAGCATAGGGCCATTGGGGAGCGCAATACCCCACGAAGAAACTGTGTCATTCAAAGGATCAAAAATTCCCTGGGAGTATTGGTTGCTGAAAAACACTTTTTCTTCTGCATCTACGAAACTGACCGGCGACCGCGGACCCGCGATAGTTCCAACGGAAGTAGCAACTCCGTTCCGAATACGATAAAGTACGTTTTCGGCAACACATAACATGCAGGTATTACCGCTCCACAAACTGTGGGCGTTCGGCAAAGTGATAAACAGCGTTTTTCCGGCGCGGATAGTCAAAGACCCGTCGGCGTTAACATCCAAATTTAATATGACTTTCGGCTCTACAATCCCTTTCCTTGAATAAAACCGCTCAGAGACATTATTCGCTCCCGAAAATCCTGAAAAATTAAGCTCACTCATCACGCTATCCCTTGACATTTTCTCATGAAGCTGATAGTGTGTTTCCCATGCCACGACAGAATTTTATCGATCTTACCGGCCAAACTTTTGGCGGGGAAAGTGCGACTCTTTCCCAATGGTCGGATACTCTCGGAATGAAAAGGAGCATGTTGTATGCCCGCATTGTTAGGCGTGGTTG
>Ga0066637_10002216_pt1 | contig 12923 bp, 14 predicted proteins | sample CryGeyCG2014_020_FD_62737 | JGI IMG/M metagenome (GOLD analysis project Ga0066637, IMG submission 62737) | Groundwater microbial communities from aquifer - Crystal Geyser CG08_land_8/20/14_0.20 | ecosystem: Environmental > Aquatic > Deep subsurface > Groundwater | place: USA: Utah: Grand County...
TGAACCCGAGGGCGAGTTAGGAAGTCGAGGTGTTCAAAGTTTTCTTATCCAATCACTTCCTTTACATTAAGCTTTAGTCTGCCCTCTGCCAGGGTTGCATCAACCTCTGCCCCCTTATCGGTTTGCTTTGAGCTCGTTATTACCCTGCCCTTTGAGCTTAGTATCGAAAACCCCCTCCTAAGAACCTCTTTTGGATTTAATGCTTCAAGTCTGCCACTTAATGCCCTAACCTCCTTCCTGAGGTGCTCTATCCTGTTAGCAGTCTCTTTTAAGAGCCCTGATCCAAGGTCGTCAACCTGCTGTTTTTTCTCAACAATAATGCTTATTGTGCCCCGCACAAAGAGCTGTTTCAGGCTTGTTAGGCGATCCAGCAGTTCGAGAGAGGTAGGTACTGCAAGCTCTGCAGCAGCAGAGGGCGTTGGGGCGCGCAGATCTGCAACAAAGTCAGCTATTGTGAAGTCTGTTTCATGGCCTACTGCTGCTATGACTGGCTTTTTTGAGGCAGCAATCGCCCTTGCAAGATTCTCGCTGTTAAACTCCCACAGGTCCTCAAGCGAGCCGCCACCCCGGGCGATTATTATCACATCCACTTCATCAATGCGGTTAAGAAGCCTTAGGGCTGATATCAGCGTCTCTGCTGCACCTGCGCCCTGGACAATGGCAGGGGCAACTATGACCTTTACGCAGGGGTATCGTCTTGAGAGGACATTTCTTATGTCCCTGACCACTGCACCTGTTGGCGAGGTGACGATGCCTATTGTCCCTGGGTAGCGCGGAATTGGCTTTTTCCTTGCAGCCTCAAACAGCCCTTCTGCCCTCAGCCTCTCCTTTAGTTTAAGAAACTCTAGGTAGAGGCTGCCTAAGCCCTTAGGCTCGATTGATGTTGCGATAAGCCTGTAAGCACCCCTGGGCTTGTATACTGAGATGCTCCCCTGGACAATCACGTGCATGCCCTGCTCTGGCTTAAATTGTATAAGCCTCGCCTCTGTTCTGAACATGATGCAGTCAAGGAGGCTCTCCTCATCCTTTATTGAGAAATAGACATTGCCTGATGAGTGGAAGTTTATATTTGAAACCTCGCCGCTGACCCGTATGTATCTCAGCAGGCTGTTCTTTTCAAGAATAAGCTTTATGCGGTTTGTAACCTCGGTTACTGTGTAGATTGTTGGCTCATGCTTATCATTTTCTTTGCCTGCCAGTTCTTGGCTGCAATCATCATAATAATCAGTAAGGTTTCCAAGTTGCTTGTTTGTTTTTTTGTTCAAATGGATCACTGACTCTTTCTGTTATTACTCAATTTTCGCCCCGGGTTTAAAGCCCCGCCCTTTAGGGCGAAAATTGAGTCCGAAAATCTGCGTGTCAAAGCGAGGGGCGTGAAAGAGCAGATTTTCGTTACCTCCTAGGTTGGTAACATTAGCGCCTATACCCAAGATTAATGCCGGAATGTCGATATTTGATACCCCTCTTTGCTCCAGGTCCCACACAAGCTGCTCAAAGTAAGATACTCCTGTTGACATATTCTGTGCCAATTCTTTTATTGGGACAATTTCTATACCTGCGTCAATAATCCCTAAATTATGAAAAATCGTCATTTTTGCACATACGTTATAAATCATAAAAGAATATTTGCCAAATTGAACTTCTACCCCTAACTTATTCTTCACGAAATCCATGTCCCTATATGGAGGATTTTTAGTCTGACTAGGTGTATAACCATTCACATAATATCTTGCTGGATAGTTACAAGTAATCTTATGATTTTTCCAACCCATGCTTAGAAATTCTTTTTTGAATGCTTTATTCATTGAAATAGGGCTATATAACATGGCCCCAAGCATTGTTTTTTCTTTGCTCTGTTTGCTCAAATGCCGGCCAGCATTAATTTTGGCAATCACCGTATTAATCTCTTCAAATTCTTTCATGTAACGCTTCTTTATAACTTCCTCACCCCTGTTAAATGAGTAAACTGCCAGTATTCTCATATTCTATTTACCTCCAATCCATTCCTTTGGAATCTTTGATACTCTTTCTTTCCCTGTTGGTTGATAAACTGGTTTGGTTAATAGTCTAATTTTCAAAGTCCCAGAAAAAAGGCTGTTTATCCTGTCTTTTGATATTTGAATGTATGTTCCTTCTTTCTCACTACCTGCCACCTTTCTATTGTGAAGCAGACCTGCTATGAGGGCACTCCCAACGCCACTGAAAGGGTCGTATACCCATTCGTCTTCGTTGGTTAGTGCCAACACACACCTTTCTACTAGTTCTACTGGGAATTGACAAGGGTGTATTGTCTTCTCTGGGTGATTTGCCTTAACATTAGGTATTTCCCAAATCTCTTTTTCCCAGTCTTCTGCAACCTTTCCCCAGAAATCAGATGGATTCTTACCCAAAGGATTTCCAGATGGCAGTCCCTTGTTTTTTCCCTTCCAGTTTCTCTTTCCAGGATATTTTGATGGAACTCTTACGTTATCTAGATTAAAAGTATACCTATCAGATTTGGTAAACCATAAAATAGTTTCGTATCGCCCTGAGAATCTTCTTTGAGCATGCAACCCATGGCCAAAATGCCAAATTATTCTATTCCTTAATTTTAACCCTTCATCCTTGAACATATTATAATAATAAACATCTAATGGGAACAACTCTCCATCATTAACAAAATTTCCCACCTCCCAACACAAGCTGCCTTCTTCATGAAGTGTTCTGACCAATTCCTTGATAATTCTCTCCTGCACTTTGAGGTAATTCATAAAATTGGTTCTTTTTTCATACACCTTTCCGATATTGTATGGTGGAGATGTAATAATCAACTTAAAAACACTATCCGGAATGGTTCTTAAGAAACCATGAGTGTCTCCATGATACAGCACAATCTTTGCATCTCTTGAAAAATTACCTTCTACGGTTGGTGCATGTGATTTATGAAAAAATAGTTTAGCTTGTACCATAGGCTTATGTTCAGCAATGCGAGCTTTTAAATCTTACTGTAAGGTAGTCATCAACTTCTTTAGTTTTGGCTACTTCGTCCTCTATTAGGGCAATATACATTACGTCTGCTTCAGGGTCATATCGTATTCTCATTTTATGAAAAAGGAGGTTATAACCTTTATATACTTTTCTTTCACATAAACCACTTTTAGGGTTCTTCCATTGAGCTTCTTCACAACATAATACTTATGGTCTTTAAAGTATCACCCCACAAATATCTCATCCACCCTGCAGAGCACATCGCCGTATCTCGCTCTAGGCCTGTACCTGGCACTATCCACGCTTATCCGCTTGAGCTGCTGGAAAAATAGCCTGCTTATCGTGTCCTTGCTTAGGTCAACTGGCATGGTATCACCTCTCCGAGTTCTGTAACTAAGGTTCTTATCGCCCTAATAAGCAGAAGAGGCGTTTAAATACCTCACGCTCACGCCTGTCCAGTGGGGAGTGGAAGGCATGGCGCAAATCCTGGTTGTAAAAAATTCTTTGGTGAGCGGAGTCTCAGCTTACAAGTATCGGGTAGTAAAATATTTAAAATTGCTCATTCTTCTAGCCATCATGGAAAATGAAAACCATCTGATAAAGGAACGACTCAAAAAACTTGAAGAGCTTAGGGCTCAGAACATTAACCCCTACCCCTACTCCTATAAGCGCATGCATACCGCTGCAGAGCTGCATGAGAAGTATTCCAACTTAAAGAAAGACGAAAAGACGAAGGACAAAACAGGTGTTTGCGGGAGGATTATGCAGCTCAGGAGGATGGGAAAGGTAACCTTCATGCATCTGCTGGATGAGAGTGGAAAGATACAGCTGTATTTCAGAGAGGATGATCTTAAAGAAACGTATGGTGTCTTAAAGCTGCTTGATATAGGAGACTTCATAGGGGCTGAGGGTAAGGTCTTCACAACGAAAACAGGGGAACTTAGTGTCTGGATTGAGAAATTTGAGGTCCTCTGCAAGGCGTTTAGGCATCTACCTGAGAAGTATCATGGTATTCAGGATATCGAACTTAGGTACAGGCAGCGCTATCTTGACCTGCTTATGAATCCCGATGTGAAGGAGCTTTTCATAAAGCGTAGCAGGATAGTGAGGGCGATGCGCGAATTCCTTGACAGCGAGGGCTTTATGGAGGTTGAAGTCCCCATACTTCAGCCAATCTATGGGGGTGCAAAGGCTAGGCCTTTTGTCACGCATATAAACGAGTGGGATATGAAACTCTTCTTAAGCATCTCGCCAGAGCTTTATCTTAAAAGACTAATTGTCGGGGGCTATGAGAAGGTTTATACTATCTGCAAGAATTTTAGGAATGAGGGTGTTGACCAGAGCCATAATCCCGAGTTTACAATGATGGAGTGCTATTGGGCCTATGTTGACTATGAGGCTATTATGGAACTCACAGAGAGAATGGTTGAGTTTATCTGCAAACAGGTTCTGGGAACTACGGTTATATCAGTAAAAGGGGAGATGATTGATCTGAAAACTCCATGGAAACGCATAACCATGAAGGATGCGATAAAGACCCATCTTAAGATAGATGTTGACAAGCTTAGCGATGAGGCGTTAAGGAAGGTGCTTATAGACAACAGGATTGAATATGAGGGTGAGTTTTCCCGCGGCATAGCAATAATGGTATTATTTGAGGGACTTGTTGAGGACAAGCTCAGGGGGCCAGTGCATATAACAGATCATCCAAAGGAGTCCACACCCCTGTGCAAGCCCAAGCGGGGCAACCAAGAGCTCATTGAGCGCTTTGAGAGTTATATTCTAGGCACAGAATTCACAAACGGCTACTCTGAACTTAATGATCCTGTGCTGCAGCGCAGACTGCTGGAGGAGCAGGCTGAGCAGTTGAGGGGTGGTTCAGATGAAGCACACCCAATGGATGAGGATTTTATCCAGGCTATCGAGGTTGGAATGCCTCCCTGCGGTGGGCTTGGTTTGGGTGTTGACCGCCTTGTTGTTTTCCTTACAGGAGCAGAGGGCATAAGGGATGTTATATTCTTTCCGACTATGCGGCCTGAGGGGGATGGAAGCGAAACTGAGAGAGAACAGTAGTGAGCTTTGATGATAATATTGTCAAATGCCAGAGTTCAAATCCTTGAACTAGTGTTCAGTTTGTCAGCCGATCCCAACAACCTTCTCCCTTGACTTAGCACCTCTTACTATTGAGACCTTGCTCTTCTTCACCTTAAAGTAATCTGCAAGCACTTCAATAAGCTCCTTGTTTGCCCTGCCTCTTGCTGCAGGAGCCTTTACATAAACCCTTACTCTGCCATCTTCATCCCTGCAGACTTCATTCTTCTTTGCATTCGGGATGACTTTGATGTTGACAGTCTGCATTTCAATAACAAGGTAATTGTCCGACTATTTAAATACCTTGAGAAAGATTAATAAAATGCGAATCAAAAAGGAAGGGCAACTAAAAGAGGGTGGTGTAAAATGAGTGAAAAAGGGCAGATCAGATTTGGAGATATTTTCATTTATTTTCTAGTAGGATTAGGAGTGTTTGCTATAATATTAATAATATTAAAAGTATTAGGTATATTGTAAGGTACAGTGTAGATGAAGCGAATCCAGCCGATTGATTTTTTACAATCATGACAGTGGTCTTAATTTATGATAACCAGAGAATATTCTTAAGATTCCTTAAATTCTGGACATTCTGATTATAAACCAGAAGCAAATACTTTAAATATCTATTTAAATGCCTGCTGTTTATGGGTCTCCACGACATTCCTAAGGTAGAGAAGCCGCAGGTCTATATTGACCGTGCATTCGGTGCTGCTTCAAGCAAGGCATCTGCTCTCAAGACAAAACTCAGCCATAGGGAGAAAGACCCAATCGAGAGGCTGCGTCGCCTTGAGATGGCTAGGCTCTCAGCAGTAAGCTCTCTTCTATGCCGTGACCTTAAAGCTATAACAAAATCATTCCCCTCATTTGACCAGCTACCTGGCTTTTATCTGGAGCTTATAAAACTGCTTGTTGATATCGGAGCTGTTAAAAAGGCCCTTGCTGCAACCCAGTGGGCTGCAGATAACGTCTATAAGATGGGGAGGCTGTATGAAGGGAAGATCAGGCGATGTCAGGATGCAAAGACAATCACAAGGTATAGGCGCGAGTTCTACGGCAGGGCAGGCTCGTTTGTAAAGCAGATAAGGCAGGAGCTTGAAAACCTTGAGGAGGCTAGGCGCATATTCAGGAAACTCCCTACAATAAAAACCTCGATGCCAACAGTTGTTATAGCAGGCTTCCCAAATGTTGGCAAGACCTCTCTGCTTAAGGCCTTGACTGGCTCAGAGCCAGAGATCGCGTATTACCCATTCACAACAAAGCATATCATGATAGGCTATCTGAAGCAGGGAGAGAGTAAGATTCAGTTTATTGACACTCCAGGGCTTCTTGACAGGCCCCTCTCAAGGCGCAACAGGATTGAGCTCCAGGCAGTTGCTGCCCTCAAGCACCTTGCTGATGTAGTTGTCTTTGTTCTCGATCCAAGCCAGAACTGTGGCTTCAGCCTTGATGAGCAGCTGAGACTATTATCTGAGATTGAGAAAGGGTTCAGGAAGCGTTTTGTGGTTGTTATAAACAAGTCAGACCTGATGGAGAATGATGAGATAAACAGCCTGGCAGGGAGGCTTTCTTCCCGTTGGAGGCTTGTTTTGGCAGTGTCAACAATCAAGGGGGACGGGGTAGGGTTGCTTAAGGAGAGGGTTTTATCCCTCTGCCAGAAGACAGAGCCCTAGGCCCTAAGCACCCTCCTGTAGATATTGATTGTCTGGTTAATCATATTGTCAAAGTTGAAGTTCCTTTCAACCTTTCGGCGTCCATTGTAACCCATCTCTCTCCTGAGTTCCGGGTTTTTTGCAAGTCTTTTAACCTCCCTTGCGAATGATTTGTAATCCCTGCTGTCTCTGATCAGGATGCCGTCTTCCCCATCGTCAACAATCTCTAAAACCCCCTGTACTCTGGGGCATACGACAGGCACCCCGCATGCAAGGGCCTCTGCTACTGAGAGGCTGAAGCCCTCATAGAGGGTGGCGCTTACCCCTAGTGTTGTCATGCTGTAGAGCTCGACAATCTCTCTGTGCGGAAGCTCCCCTAGGAAGACTACCCTGTCGTCAATCTTTGTTACCTTTGCAAATGTGAATAGTGGGCCGTACATGAGGCCGTCACCAACAATTGCAAGTTTAAACCTGCGGTCAAGGAGCTGCATCATCCGGAGAAGCGTGAATATGTTTTTCTCAGGGCTGAGTCTTCCGACGAACAAAAGCAGGTATTTGTCTTCGAGTATGCCGAGCTTCGACTTCCACTTCCGTCTAAGTTCATCCTGGTTTTTCAGCGGCCTGAATAGCCTTGTGTCAACCCCGTTGTAGATCACGCTTATCTTACCCCTACCGGTGTAGGGCATCATCAGCTTCTTCATGAAGTTGTTCACTACAATGACGTGGTCTGCCTTCCTCAGTATCTCCCTGCCAACAACTGCAAGGTATGTCTCTCCCAGGAGCGTTGCCAGGTCATGCCTTGCGGGAAATCCGTGCTGGGTTAATATGAACTTGAATTTGGAGTTGTCTTTCTTGATAAGGGATATGTCTCGTGAGGAGGGGCATTGTATGCCCTGGGTGTGGACAATGTCGAGCCTGTTATTATTGATAAAGCTGTGCACTGCAGGCAGGATTGTAGGTAGCAGGAAATGAGAGTAGTTGTGTATGACATCAGGCATGTATGAGGTAAGTTCCTCCTCGCAGTACTCGTCTGATATCAGGTCTGAGTTACTGCGTACCCTTAAGAGTTTTACTGAAAAATCCCTCTCTTCCTTAAGGGCGTTGTAAATTGCTTTTACATACACGTTAATGCCGCTCTTTCTCTCAAGTGAGAAGCTCTCGTATATTATGCCTATTCGCTTACGCTTCTTAGCGCCTATAGCAGCCATGGGACGCATGGAAAAGCTTGCATATTATAAACGTTTTCATAGAGGGTGCAGCAAAGACCGGGGCTAGGGATAAGAGGATAGCTTTGAGAGGGGCTGTTGGTTATTGGTTTAATGCTATTCCTCTGTAGATTCTTCATCAGCTGAATTCTTACCAGAGCCTGCCTTCAGCTGTTTCTTCACCCTGTTTCCGAGCTTATGCGCCAGGTGTATTGGCTCTGGGAATTTATGGCCTTCAACAATGGTTGCCTTTATAATCTCGACGCAGACATCCAACGGCAGTTTATTTCCTGTTGAGATGAATATCGGTTTTGCGAATTTTCTTGTTACTAGTTCTGCACCAGCCTCTTTGCCATTAACAAATATTCGGTTTCCCCTCTTCTCACCGCATATAAGGCTCTTTGCAACACCTACTGCTGGCTTGTCAAGGCTTACGCCTATGTAGGTTGCAAGCCCTGCAAGGTAAGGGTGGAGCATGCCATGCCCCTTGATCATAAGGGCATCAGGCTTGTTCTTGAGCTTCTCGTAGGTCTCCATTATTATTGGGCCCTCCCTGAATGCCAGAAGCGTAGGTATGTACTGCATTGGCGCCTTTGCTGAAGAGTGGGCTGACTCAATAAGCCTTAACGTCTTAAGGTCAACAACTGCTGCAGCGCATGCAAACAGGTCACCTGTGGCGATGACATCAAAGCCCGCAACTGTTTTAATATCATCGAACTTTATAGAATCATCTACTGTAACTTGTGAAGCAATCTTTCTCTGTATCTGCCTCAGGCGGAATAGCTCTTTTTTACTGATCATACGTAACTGTTGAGTGTCATTTACTTATTTATAAATGTTTCGCTACTAGGTAGTAGTTATAATAGATTGAAAACTTTGACTAACCTCCGCCTTCGCCCAAAGCTTTACGGTAGTCAAAGTTTTCCACATCAGAACCGCTATTTTATGAGGTTAAGCTTAATTGACCCGCTTTATTTCTTGATGGTTATATCGACGATGAGCAGGTGGTTATGTTTTTCGATCCTGACACGAATGACATTTGAGGGCTTTGAATAAACCCTGCAGGGGTTTATTCAAAGCCCTCAATACTAATTAATAATGAAAACATTTAAATAATAGTACTAATTGATAGTTAGTATGATTACTAAAGACGTCCTTAGACAAGTAGTTACTAAACAAAAAAATGAGATTAGTGTGAAGCGAGAGACAGTTAGAAGAGACATTCTAGATGAAATACTCAAATGGATTAAAGATGACAGGGTGCTTATTTTAACTGGAATTAGGCGGTGTGGGAAATCAACACTACTAAAGCAATTGATGATGGAGACAATACAATGGGGATATGTTAATTTTGAAGACGAAAGACTGCTTGATTTTAGAGCGCAAGATTTTGAGTTATTAAATGAAGTACTTATCGAGACATACGGGACAATAAAAATTTATCTTTTTGATGAAATCCAGAATATTGATAAATTTGAAACATTTGTCAGAAGACTACAGGATGAAGGTAAGAAGGTCATAATCACAGGATCTAATGCCGCGCTATTAAGCAAAGAATTTGGCACGAGATTAACAGGGAGATACAAAGCATTTGAAATATATCCATTTTCTTTCTCTGAATATCTCAAATTTGTAGGGATAGACACAAAAAGAGAGGATTGGTACAACATAAACAAAAAAGTAAAATTGCTGAAGCTTTTTGGAAGATATTTAATAATTGGTGGTTTGCCAGAGTATATTAAAAATCAAGACAAAGACTATATCAGAACCGTGTTTGAAAATATTTTATACAAGGACATCATTACACGATATTCAATAAAACGAGAAAAAATAATAAAAGAACTAGTCAATATTCTTGCAACTAACGCGACATCACAAATCACATACAACTCTCTAAAAAACACACTGCACCTGTCAAATGCAATAACAGTAAAAGAGTACATCACCTACCTAAATAATTCATACCTTTTTTTTGAGCTTTTAAAAATATCCTATTCAATAAAAGAACAACTGGCATCACCTAGAAAAATATTTTTAGTCGACTCTGCATTTCATCAAGTGTGCGGATTAACATTCACGCCAAATAAGGGAAGAAATCTTGAAAATACTGTTTTCATAGAACTAAAAAGAAAAGGGAATGAAGTTTATTATTATGCTAACAAAAATGAATGCGACTTTGTAATAAAAAGCGGAACAAAAATATCTCAAGCAATTCAGGTTTGTTACACATTAGATGATTCAAATAGAGAAAGAGAAATAACGGGACTAATTGAAGCAATGAACACATTCAAATTAAATGAAGGCGTAGTTCTGACGTTTGAACAAACAGAAGAGTTTAAAGTTGATGGGAAAAAAATAAGAGTAATGCCTGTACTCCGATGGGGAATCGAAGAGAATGACTAAGGCGAGAGGCGTAACTTTCCGCTGGCCGCAGAACAGCGGAAAGTTACGCCTCTAGATACCTCCCCTTTGCCCCAGCTATCTTAACCCTGCAGAAGTCCCCAGGCTTTAGCTTTGAATGCCTCCTTATCACAACCGGCTTATAAGCAATATTCCTTCCTACCCACGCCCCTTTGCCATGCTCATCAACCAGCACAACGCAGCTTTTGCCAAGCCATCTCCTGTTGTTCTCAAGAGCTATCCCCCTCACAAGCCCTGATAGCTCTTGACTGCGTTTTTTAGTTATGTTGCCCTCGATCTTATGCTCTCTGTACATCTCCTCTGCCCTTGTTCCAGGCCTTGGCCAGAAGCGTGATATGTTGACTATGTCAGGCCTTGTTTCTTTAACAAGTTCTAGGGAATCACCAAACTCTGCATTGTCCTCGCCTGGGAAGCCGCAGATTATGTCAGTGCTTAATGTGATCATTGGAAAGGACATGCGAAATTTGTTTACCAGCTGTTTAAAACCAGCTGCTGTATACTGCCTATTCATTGCCTTCAGAATTCGGTTGTTACCTGCCTGTACAGGTATGTGGATAAACCTAAACGCCTTCCTGCTCCTGTAAGCCCTTATTAGCTTTCCTGCTATTGGCTTTAGTGTGGAGGGGTTCATCATCCCAATTCTAACCCTAAAACTGCCTCTCACTGCAGTAACTGCCCTTAAGAGTTCTGCAAGGTCTGTTCCTGTATCAATGCCATAGGCAGCGCAGTCCTGGCTTGTAAGCCATATCTCCCTGCACCCCTCTGAGAGCGCTGTCTTAACCTCAGCCACAATATCCTTAATTGGGTATGAGTGAAGTCTGCCACGTGCAAGCCTCACAATGCAGTAGCTGCACTCTCCTAGACAACCCTGGCTGATCTGTACTATTGCAATGGCTGTGTTCTTCCTTATCTTGGGGAGTTGAAGCTTTGACTCATGGCGCCTTCCTGTGAGGGAGGAATTACCGCCATCAGCAGGGTTATGATTTTCATCTGCAATAAGCCTCGTTGCAAGCCTTGCTATATCCCTCACATGATGTGTGCCGAGAAGGGCTGCTCTCGGTGCTATGCTCCTTATAAGCCCTGCCTGGACCTCAGGCATGCATCCAGCAACGATAAGCATTTTATTGATCCCTGAGAGCCTCTTTATGAGGGCTGCAACCCTGTTCTCTGTTCTTTGCTTGACAGTACAGGTGTTCACCACAATAATATCTGCCCTGCCTGCGGCGTCTACAATTGAGAAGCCTGCCTCTCTAAGCAGCCCTGCCATTATCTCAGAGCTGCTCGTGTTTGCACTGCAGCCAAAGGTGATTATGTGCACGCAATGCTTCTTTTTCCTGGTTGTGAGAGTCATTGGGGCTGTAGCCTTTTTCCATATCCTAATTAGAAAGATATATAAAATAATACGTATACATAAGATTAATCAGGTCACAGCTTATAATTTTCTTAACCTAGTTTGGGGTGCTGCACATGCCATCTGCTTATAGCAATAATGAGAAGAAAGAAGTGGAAATGAGCGAGCAGGAGAGGAACGAGATCCAGGAGAGGCTTAGCATTATCAGAAAGCGCATCCTGACTATGGAGTGGGATAAGGAGCATAACCAGTTCAATATAGGTCTTCAGAGTAGGTATGATGAGCTTAAGAAGGAGTATGAGCACTACAATGCTGTTCTAAACAGGGGGCAGCCAAGCATGCAGGCTGAAGAACCTGATACAGTGATCCGCCCCCAGGAGAAGGGCTACAGTGAAGAGCTGCTTGATGAGGATCTCGAGTTCTGATGATAGTTATTGATGGAGACTACGGCGAAGGTGGGGGTCAGATAATAAGGACCGCCCTTGCGCTATCAGCACTAACAGGCAAATCCTTTCAAGCAGAGAACATTAGGCAGGGGAGATGCACTGCTGGGCTTAAGGCTCAGCATGTCTGGTGTGTAAAGACTGTCGGAGGGATGTGCAATGCCAGGACTGATGGTGCAGAGCTTTCATCCTCTAAGCTTGTCTTTGAACCAGGGGCTTTAAAGCCAGGAGACATTAAGGCTGACATCGGCACTTCCGGCTCAATCGCATTGCTTCTGCAGGCTGTTATGCCTGTGGCAGTATTCTCGCCAAGGCCTGTTAAGATTAAGGTCATAGGTGGCACTGACGGCAGATTTGCAATGCCCTTTGACTATTTCAAGAATGTGTTTTTGCCCTCAATATCGTGGATTGCAGGGATTGAGGCTGAGATGACTCATCGGGGATATTTCCCAAAAGGCCAGGGCGAGGTTAAGCTAAGGGTCAGTCCGAGGTTCAGTATAAGGGAGAAGGAGCCAATAGCAGATTTTATTAAGAGGGTTAGGGCTTCATGCCCCAGGATATGCCTTACAGGGCAGGGCAGGCTTATTGCTGTTAAGGGCATCTCGCATGCCTCACCTGACCTCAAGGCAAGGCAGGTTGCTGAGAGGCAGGCATCTGCTGCCCGCAAGGCCCTGGCAGGCCTGGGTTGCAGGATAAAGATAGAGAGGCAGTATTGCGACACTGCATCAAGAGGCTCAGGCATATGTTTATGGGCATGCTTTGACGCTGGAAAGACTAAGCCTATACTTGGCTCTGA
>Ga0066637_10002217_pt1 | contig 12915 bp, 12 predicted proteins | sample CryGeyCG2014_020_FD_62737 | JGI IMG/M metagenome (GOLD analysis project Ga0066637, IMG submission 62737) | Groundwater microbial communities from aquifer - Crystal Geyser CG08_land_8/20/14_0.20 | ecosystem: Environmental > Aquatic > Deep subsurface > Groundwater | place: USA: Utah: Grand County...
AAGGCAAGAAAGATAAGGATAAACACAATAAACAAGTAAACGTAGCAAAAAACACAAAAAACGAAGCAAACAAGAAAAAACAAGAAAAAGCATACTAATAGAAAAAAGAGTGGCTTTGTGAATTATTCGGTGGCGGTTCTCGCAATAACTTTAGACATACAATTCGGGACTTGCCACCAATCTCTCTGTCTTTTGCAAATTTAGCCAGTTGCGAAACTCGTCCAATAAGGGGAGTTTGACTTTCTAACCCTCTGCGATAGAATATATTGCAGAGGGTTTCTTATTTTAGTTTTTTTAACAAGGAGGTGTAAGATGTTTATTTTTGCTTTAATGTTGCTTGTAGTGGGATTAGTTATTATGCCTTTAATCGGTAAATTTAAGAACAAAGCGGAGGGTTGCGATTATTCCGGAACAGCCCGTAGCTTCGGTATTGTAGCAATAGTCCTAGCAGCTATTTTAATATTTGCAAGTTTTATCCGCGTAGTTCCTGCAGGACACGTTGGGGTTGTGGATGTTTTTGGTAGCGTTAATATGCAAGAACGCAAGGCAGGCATTAACTTAGTAAATCCATTTGCAAATGTCGTTATGATAGATATACAAACTCAGGAAGAAAAAGAATTGATGCCAGTTCCTTCCAAAGAAGGATTGACCCTTACTATTGAAATATCTATTTTATACCGACTTAGCCCGGATAAAGCAGCTACTATTTATAAAACCGTTGGTACAGATTATGATGAAGTTGCCGTAAAACCGCAATTCCGTTCAGCTACAAGAGAGGCAACCGTGTTTTATGAGGCGAAGGCTCTTTATACTTCTGGCCGTGATGAGATAACCGCTAAAATACAAACTGACCTTGAGAAAATGCTTTTAGAGCGTGGGGTAATTTTAGAGAAAGTGCTGCTTCGCGCCGTAACTTTACCACAAACTGTATCTATTGCGATAGAGCAGAAACTAAAAGCCGAGCAGGAATCAGAGCAGATGAAGTTCGTATTGACTAAAGAAAGTCAAGAGGCAGAGCGTAAGATTATCGAGGCTAAAGATATCGCAGAGGCACAAGCAATAATCAATAAGACATTAACACAAGCCTACTTACAGCATGAGGCTATACAGGCTCAAATGAAGATGGCTGCAAGTCAAAATCATACGATTGTCTATATTCCAAGCGGAGATAATGGAATACCTTTAGTAAGAACAGTTAATAACGAATAACCCGACCCAAAGTAAAGGAGCAGTTTAAATAACCAAAGCCACTAAAACATAACCCTATGCGAGTAAAATATGTTTTGTAGGGTTTTGTTTTGGAGTAAAATTAAATCGTGGATAAAGGGAAATCTTGTGAAACTGCGAAAAAATGCTGGCATTGTAAGAAAACCGGCGATGAGGTCTCGTTAAAAGAAATTGAATTGTGTTCGGATGGTCTTGACATATTCCATAATCCCAAATATAATTTCTTCGCCTCCTTACTCATGCATCCTATCCTCTTTTCAGAGGTGTCGCTTCGCGACCTAAAAACTTAAGGTGAAGTCGCCGAGTCCTCGCTGTAATTTAATTGTTGCTTTTGTTGCGCAGAGTTATAATAGGGAGTAGCTTTAATCTTGATTTTAGGGACACTTTGTGCTTAACTTCCAGGGCGGATACGGCTAAGAAAATTCGGCATGTTTAAACCAGGTTAGGTATGCAAAATGATTAATGTTTCAAAGGCCGGCATAAAAGTCGGGCCATCTAAAACAAAGACGTATAAAAATGATTCATTTGATGTGTATTGGAACGGGGTAATATATATCCCCGGGAAACCGGTGGGCCTGCCTTCAATAATCGAGTTTATTAATAAATTATTAAACCAGGATATCGCGGAAATTTGTGCTTTGCTATATGGTGTTTTCTTCATGGTGGTGCAGGATAAAACAAGGAATATTACCTATGCTTTTATCGATAACAGCGGGTTATTTAAAGCATATTTCTCTACAACAGAAATTTCCGATTCTTTTTTAGATTTAATCAAAAGGAAAGCCATTGGCGATATATCACCTGAATGTATTGTGGAGTTTTTGTGTTTTGGGAACCTATACTGCAACAAGACATTTTTTGATGATATAAAAAAGATTAAAGATAATGAGATTATGGTTCTTAATTCTAAAGGTGTCTTTGAGGTTCGGGACAAAAAAATTGGAAAAATATCCGATGAATCAAAGTGCGAGATTCTAAGTTTTTTAAAAAATTGTTGCGAATCTTTCCGCGACGAACAATTAAGCGTTGACTTAACAGGAGGAGCTGATACAAGGTTTATTGCCGCTCTGCTTTCTTATTTTGGGATGAATTTTGAAGTGGCAATATCAGGTACAGAAGGTAACACAGATATAAAAGTTGCGCTTGAAGTTGCTAAGTTATTGAACCGAAATATTTATGTTACCCAACATACGATAGATACGCTGGAACAAGACATAGAAAAGCTTTTCATATATAATGATGGGTTGGCAAATATCCTTACTTATCACCGTGTTTCGCAATTTCAGAATGACCGTCTTCAGCGAGGAGTTACCTTAGGGCTTTCAGGAGCAGGAGGCGAGCTTTTTAAAGATTCTTGGTGGTTGCAGGATTTTCCTTTTTATAATTCTTCAAGAATTCGCATAGAACGTTTATTTGAAAGATGCATAAGGAAGACCTTTTTCCCGCATATTTTATTATCAGAGAGATTGGCCGACCTTAGTAAAGGATTGGAAAGAAAATTTATTGACTTGCTAAATTTATACCGCTTAAACTCTAATACTCAGACATACGATAATATATATTACCATTTCAGAGCGCAGGAAGCTATCGGAAGGTTTCTTACTAATACTAATAATTATTTTATACCTTTTTATACACCATTATTGGAATTGGATCTTGCGAGGTTGAGCTTTAATCTAAAACGGCGGGAAAGGTTCAATAATATGTTTCATCGTAATTGGATCACTTTTTCAAATCTAAAAGTCGCGAGATTGAAAACAAATCATGGATTTACGGTATCTTCGCGAAAAGCAGATATGCTCGCAGACTTTCTTCATTACCTCTCAGATAAACAAAAGAGGCTTGTGAATAAAATAATTCCAAAAAATCCAGAGAAAATAATTCTTCAGGATGGTCCTGACAACCCACAGATGATAGGCCGTATCAGAAGAATGCAAATTACTCACGAATTAATAGGTGTTTTAAAAAAATATGGAATTTTGAATACAGCGTTAAAAATCGAGTCTGTTTCGGATTGTCATCTCGGGAGTTTAATAACTCTTGGATTATTGCTTAAAAGAATGGAAATAGGGCCATCCTACAAGGGAACGCTCTACCAGAATAAAGCTTTATAATATTCCCCTGATTTTCTCCGTCGCGCTTGCATACAAAAACCCATCTATCAACGAATTTATATTGCAGAGGGTTATTGTGTGGAGTACAATGAATTATGGCTGAATTATAATACGGCAGTTGTAAAGCATGCCGAAACAGTATGTCTAAGCAAACGGTTAAAAAATGAAATATAAGATAATAATTATAGCTGCCTTCCTTGTTGTGTCATGTGTTTTGGCGTTTTATATTTGCATGGACAACATTGTTATTGCAATGGCGCAAAGGCAGTTAAAAAGCATATGTGCCGGCAGCGTTGTCACTATAGGCCGGTGCAGAGTAAAACCTGCAACCTCGATCGTTCTTACAGATGTAGAGATAAAGGTGCCCGCGACCTATGACATCAAGATAAAAGATCTAAAAATCTCGTACAGTATTTCCTCGCTCATGAGAGGGGATATACTGAAATCTTATCTGGGAGATTCGTCTTTTAACATCAATATGGGTGACAAAGACATAACCCAGCTTAAAGGATATTTTAATCTCGGATCAGGCAAAGGCGCATTAAAGGTGAACGAGGCTCAAGTATCGGCCCTTGCGCTTACGCTGAAAGCGCGGGACGTGAATTTTTCAGGAAAGATATCGCTTGCGTTAGACCTTAAAGAAGATCGTATAAAAAATATTGACCTTAAGCTCGATTCTCTGGACGCAAAAGGGATATTACTGGAAAACGGCTATCTAAAAAGCCAGCTTACGGAAGAAAGCGCTGAATTTTATGTTCAGAGCGTAAAATACAATGGTGTTAAGATGAATGATGTATCCGGAAGCGTTTTTATCGATGACAATACGGTGTCTTTGAGATCTTTTTCGGCGAAAATTTTTAGCGGGACCGTAAACGGCAATATGAGTTACAGAATAGACAAGAACAGGGATTTTACCATTGATCTTAATGCAGCCGGACTGGACCTGAGCGCTTTTGTGAGCGAAATGAAGTTGGAAAACAAATTCCAGATGACCGGACGGTTAAACGGTAAGGCAGTATTGAGCGGGAATGGACTTATCCCCTCGGAAATCACTGGGGATTTTTCCACGGATCCGGCCGGAGGCGTTCTGGTCATCAAAGACACCCGTTTCCTTGAGAATATGGCGAAGGACTCCGGACAATCCCTTGATATATTGATGGAAAGTTTTAAGCAATACCAGTATAATATAGGCCTGATGAAGTTGTCGGTTGATAGCGGGACTCTTATAATGGATGTCGCTCTTGAAGGTGCCTCGGGTAAGCGAAATTTCAATGTAATATTGCATGATTTCTTGCCAAAGAAAGGACGAGGGTTATGAAAAAAATAAGTTTTATTGTAATGGCAGGTATTTTATTGGTAGTGGGCTGCGCTACGGTAAAGGTGCAGGCCCCGAAGGAGCCGATAAAGGTTGATATTACGATGCGGCTGGATGTGTACCAGCATGTCCAGAATGATATTGATACCATCGAAAATATTGTCACTGGCATAGATAAAGGAAGTTTTCTTGGCTATTTCGTTGGCACGGCCTATGCCCAGGATTTGAGTCCGGAAGTAGAACAAGCTGCTTTGCGGCGCAGAGATAGACGCGGCGAGCTGATCGCGCTTGAGCAGTCCGGAACGATCGGAGAAACATTTTCCGGCCTTGTTACGATAAGGGCGGCCGGTAATTATACTGCGGAACAACTTGTGCGCGATGAGAATAACGACCGTATGGTCATATATAACGCGATCGCGTCGAAAAACGGTACGTCCGTAGAAGATGTCCAGAAGTTGTATGGTGAGCGGCTTCAGAGAGATGCCTCTTCAGGTACTCCCATTGAAATAGGAAACGGTAACTGGCAGATAAAGTAGAGTACATAAAAAAATATGTTAAATGGTCCGGAAAATAAATGCCGGCGTTATCAAACTAAATTCAGCTTTGGCGCCACATCGGCCATCATTACTAATTTAGGGATCATTACCGGCTTGGATACGCTTGGCACGCCCCCAATTGAGTATTATCTCAAGTATATTAGTGGTTGCCTTAGCCGATAATATAGCTGATTCGTTTGGTATTCATATCTATCAAGAGTCCGAATGCGTCGATAATAAAGAGGTATGGTTCTCTACTTTAAGCAATTTCTTTACAAGGATATTTGTTTCATTGACATTCATTATTTTGGTGGCCGTGTTGCCGATAAATTTGGCGGTGCCGTGTTCGATCTGCTGGGGGTTGGCGTTATTAGCCATGATGAGTTACACAATAGCCAAAGATAGAAAAGTTAAGCCATATTCAATAATTTTTGAACATATCGTTATAGCTATTTTTGTAATTACCTTAAGCCATTTTATCGGTAGGTATATAATTGGTAGATTTAAAGTTGCAGCTTAAGTAATAATGAAAAGAATCACTTGGATAGATACTGCTAAAGCGTTCGGTATATTCTTAGTTATCCTCGGGCATCAAGCAATAGATCCAAATATTTTGACGTGGATGTATTCATTTCGTATGCCCCTTTTCTTTTTTATTTCCGGTTATTTATTCGAACCTTCAAAATACCCGATCTTTAGCCCCTTTTGTGTAAAGAAAATCCGGACTCTTATTGTCCTGTACTTCTTTTTCGCGGCATTATCCTATTTATTTTGGTTGCTCGCCGTCCGAAAATTAGCCACTCATGGCTTTTCTTTAAATACGGATCCGCTCAAACCATTCATCGGGATATTTTATGGAATAGGCTCCGGCGGTTGGGGTGCCCCGTTAAACACGGTGCTATGGTTTTTGCCATGCTTATTCGTTACCGAGATCCTAATATGGAAATTAAATTGTTCTTTTCAAAAACAATACCTGCCGTTTGTACTTATCGGGCTTGCGAGTTTAAGTGTTCTGGTAACTATTTCCAAACTGCCAAGATTGCCGTGGAGCGTTGACGTAGCGCTCGCAGGATCGGTCTTTTACGGTCTGGGCTTCCTGTACAAGGATTTTATCGTAAAATGGATGGCTAAGAGGTACTTCATAATATCCCTGGGCGCTTTCTTTATCCTGAATCTCTGGGTAGGTTCTTTAAACGGCAGAGTAGTTGACATGAATAGTAATAATTACGGAAATATTGTTCTTTTTTATATCTCCGGCATTGCCGGGATACTTTTCTTGATCGGAATAAGCAATTTGGTCGCGCGCAATAAGCTATTTGATTTTATCGGTCAGAACACACTAGTCATTATGTGCCTGGGCGGGGTTTCGTTTCTTTTATTGAAAAGTATTATTTATTTATTCAAAGGCTCCCTTCCGGTAACATCCGGCCTTCCGGTTCTTATGGGCATAACCTATTCAGGCCTCCAAATCCTTCTCCTGATACCGGCAATTTATTTAGTAAATAAATTCTTGCCTTTTATTATCGGCCGTCAACAAAAAAGCTAATGATTACGCAGGATAATTCTATTGTCAAATCCTTTATCGAGTTATACAATCAATATAAGGATGAAAAAAAACCGAGCGTAAGTAAAAAATCAAAAGATGAAAGAGCAAAGGCAAAGAAAAAAAATAAGCATATTAGTAAAGGCAGCGATTTCATTCATAGTATCTATTTTAGTGATCATTTTTTTATTATTTAGATATACCTCGATTTTGCACAAACTATATTGTTATGAAGAGATCAATTCGCCTGCTTATAAAGAGAGAATTTTTCCTAAGCTATCGATAAGCCAGGCAGCGAATTTAGGCGGGGCGCATATTAAAATGCCGGATACCAGGAGGAGTTCTTATTCATTCTATCCCGAGCAGAAAAAAACAGGCACCATAAGAATAGGTCTTTTTGGATGTTCATTCATAGAAGGCGCAGAGATAGCCAGTGATTATGATGTTCCATCGCTGCTTCAAGCCAGATTCAACAAGGCAGGTATTAATGATATAGAAGTAATAAACTTTGGACTCGGAGGCCGCGGAGTTGATTCAATGTGTTTGTTATGGGAATTTCTGGGGAAAAATTACGATCTCGATTATGTGGTTTTTTCCGTTTTTGCCTGGCATCGCAGAAGAGACAATAGCTTTATCTTTCCAGATGCTTATGATCCGGTACACGCGCGATATATAGTTGAAAATGGAAATCTTAAACTGATACCCGTGCTGGGAAGCTCGAGTTCCGAAGCCTGCGCGATTTACAACAGGTTAATCCCTCCGTGGAGATACATTCGATATGAAAATAAGATGCCTCTATTTTTAAAGGTTTTACTTCCTCAAGCCTTACATCAAAGAACAAATCCTTTCTATTATAAGATAGGGAAATCGAAGAAAGAGGAACAACTCGAGATTTACAGTATGTTAGTTACTAAATTGGCCAGTCAGGTTAAAAACCTGATCATTGTGGCAAATGACGACGAAATCTATAGGCTAAAAGAAAAAATCCATTCGAACAACGTATATATAATGAAAAGCTATGCGGACAGTGCTTTCAAAAATTTTCTCTATGAAGCTCCAAAAGGCCATAATAGCGCCCTGGGTAATCAAGTACGCGCGGATGAGCTCTTTTCGCTATTTATGGGTCATGGTAAGCCGACGTTTAAAATAATAGATGTGTTTTTTGATATGAACAGTAAGAAGGGCGATTTTAAACTTTCGCGATCTCCATTAAATAAGTATGATAATATCTCTATGAATATTGGCAAATACCCAGTCGCAAGTTTTTTAAAAAATCGGAATAAACCATATTGCGAAGGCCTCGGCAATGACCTTGATTTTCAAAAATCAAGAGTTTCAAGCCTGGTGTTTACATCGACCAATAATGCATTTCCATTGCCAGTTTTATTGCAACATGACGAACAGATCTATCTATCATTTAAAGTCAATGATAATTTGATCAAAATCCCTATTGGCGATATCCGCGCCTCAACCGATATAGCGGGAACGCTGATTCAAAAAACAATTTTTAATAGGCATATTTTTTCAAAAGGACCCAACTATTCAGTAGAATTTCAATATCCGGATATATCTTTAGATGCGAGAGGTAAAGTAAGCGATATTTGTGTTATTATTGGTGATAAAGTAATTTTTCAAAGGGGGTTTTCGTTTAAAGATAGAATTAAGAATTTTCTATATAGGTTGATCCTCGATAAAGAGAGAGTTTTTCTGAATATAAATACCGATGAAGTGTATTTGGCCGCAAAACCGGGGCAAGGCGTTTGTGTCGATGAACTTAAGGAAAAGGAAGGAGTAATAGATCTGGTATTGAGCAATAAGGACGGTTATGAAGAAAGATATCCAATTTTATCTTATAAAATTAATACAATAAATGCCCTGCCTTTTGACCCCATATTCCCGGATCCGATTTCTCAACAAGTTAAACAAAATGATAGTTATGAAATAAAAAACTAACAAAAATGATCGAATATGAGCTTAATAAAGTTAAAGTCTGATCTTAAGAGATGCGCCGATAAAGAAAGGGCGAAAGCATTGCAGCGGTATTTTAAGACCGGGCCGGGCGAATACGCGGAAGGCGATCGCTTTATAGGCGTTACAGCCCCTAGAATGCGCTCCGTGGCCAAAAAATTTAAAGGCATAAGTTTGAAAGAGTCTTCTCTGCTTCTAAGATCTGAGATCCACGAAGAAAGGGCGATAGCCCTTTTAATTCTTATCTTGAAATATCCAGTCTCGGATGAGACAGAGAAAAAAGAAATATATAAGATATATTTGGGCAATACCAAATACATAAACAATTGGGATCTGGTAGATATATCCGCCGAACATATTGTAGGTGCGTTCTTAAAGGATAAGAATAAAAAGCCGCTATATTGTTTGGCAACATCCAGCTCTTTATGGGAAAGAAGGATCGCTATCCTTTCGACATTTCACTATATTAAAAATAACGAATTTGGCGATACGTTAAAGATAGCCAAGATCCTCTTAAACGATCACGAAGACCTGATCCATAAGGCTGTCGGCTGGATGCTGCGGGAGGTGGGCAAGCGGGATCTCGCTCGCGAAGAAAGATTTCTTAAAAAATACTATAAGAAAATACCGAGAACTATGCTAAGATATGCTATAGAGAGATTCGCAGAGTCAAAGAGGCAGGCCTATTTAAAAGGGAAGATCTAAAAGAGAATAAAAAAGGAGGCTTAAATGACTATGTTATCAGTGTTGATCGCGATCACGATCTTGATCCTTGCTTTTTCGGTTAGGATCATCCAGCAGTATGAGACAGGGGTTGTGTTCCAGCTCGGCAAGTACTCAAGAACGCTCCAGCCGGGGTTCAATCTTATTATCCCGATAGTCGAGTGCGCGAAGGTTATCGATATGAGGATAACGACGCACGATATACCCAAACAGCAGGTCATAACCAAAGATAATGTGCCCGTATCGATAAACGGCGTTGTCTACTTTAAGGTCATGGACGCTCAAACAGCGGTCATCAAGGTCCAGAGCTACCTGTACGCGGTCTCACAATACGCCCAGGCCGCGTTGAGGGACGTAATAGGCTGCATGACGCTCGATGAACTGTTGTCGGAAAGACAGAAGATAGGCGATGAAATCGAGAACGTTATCCAAAAAGAAGCTGAGAACTGGGGCCTTCAGGTTACGGCAATTAAGCTCCAGGATGTAGACATGCCCGAGGACTTAAAAAGGATCATGTCAAGGCAAGCCGCGGCAGAAAGAGAAAAAAGGGCCACTATCACGAAGGCGGAAGGCGATAAATTAGCAGCCTTTAATCTCGCGGAAGCAGCGAAGACGATGGCTCTATCGCCCGGAGCGATGCAGCTGCGAACGCTTCAGACGATAGACGGGCTCGGGCCTAGCGCATCCAATACGGTTGTTCTTGCTGTCCCGATCGACATAATAGAGGCGGTCAAAGGATTTACGGCGAAGATCACGGAGAAAAAATCATAATTAGTATATAGTATTTAGTATATAACAAATAGGGGGCGGTACCAAAAGGACCGCCCCCTAAAAGTATCTAACATAAAACTTAGGAAAGCGATGATATCTGTAAAGAACATATATAAACGATATGGCACACGAGTGCTATTCTCGGACGCGAGCTTTGATGTCGGTGCCGGTGAAAAGATCGGGCTCGTGGGCCGTAACGGCCAGGGGAAGACCACACTATTCAGGATCCTTGCCGGCGAAGAAGAGCCCGATGAAGGCAAGGTCTTTCTCCCCAACAATTATTCCATAGGATATCTTGGCCAGCACCTTAAATTTACCAAGCCTACAGTGCTGGATGAAGGCTGCGTTGGGTTGCACCCGGAAGAGATAGGCGGCGAATGGAAGGTGAAAAAGATCCTCTCAGGGCTTGGTTTCCGTGAAGAGGATTTTAATCGCAACCCTTCTGAATTTTCCGGAGGATTCCAGATGCGTATTGCCCTGGCCAAGACCCTGGTCTCTGAGCCCAATATGCTTCTTTTGGATGAGCCTACTAACTTCCTTGATATAGTCTCGATACGATGGCTTGAGAAGTTCCTGCGGTCGTGGAAAGATGAGCTGATCGTGATAAGCCACGATAGGGATCTTGTTGATAGTGTGACGACGCACATTTTGGGGATACATCGAGGTTTGGTGCGAAAGATCAAGGGGCCGACCGGTAAATATTACGCCCAGCTTTATAAGGAAGAAGAGATATATGAGAAGAGGCGCGTAGAGGATGAGAAGAAGCGCAAGCAGATCATGGAGTACGTGAACACGTTCCGCTCGAAGGCAAGCCATGCCAAAGGCGTCCAGTCAAGCATCAAGAAGCTTGAAAAAATGGGGAAGCTGGACAAGCTTGAGGAGATCCGTACGCTTTCATTCTCGTTCAATTATGAGCCGTTCCGCTCCCGGCAGATCATGGATGTGAATGACCTTACGTTCTCATACGACGGCAGAGAGCCGTATCTGATCAACGGTTTGAGCTTTGCCGTAAATAGGCACGATAAGATCTGTGTCGTAGGTAAGAACGGTAAAGGAAAGACTACGCTCTTAAAATTACTCTCCGGCAGGCTTAAGCCTGTGAGTGGCAGCGTTAAGACGCACACCGCAGCGGTCCCGGATTATTATGAGCAGGCGAATACGGCCGATCTTAATGATGAGCTTACTGTGGAAGAGGAGATATCTCAGGGCAGGGCTTTTATCGATAAATCGCGTGTGCGCAGGATATGCGGCGCGATGATGTTTTCAGGAGACGATGCCGAAAAGAAGATCAAGGTCCTTTCCGGAGGCGAGCGCAGCCGTGTCCTTCTGGGAAAACTCCTCGTAACGCCTTCCAATATCCTTTTTCTGGATGAGCCCACGCACCATCTTGACATTGAATCCTGCCAGGCGATGATGGATGCCGTAAGAGATTTCGAGGGTGCCGCGCTTGTAGTAGCGCACGACGAACATTTTCTGAACACAGTGGCGACGAAACTCATTGTGTTTAAGAACGACAGGGTCTTTTTATACCCGGGTAATTACCGGGACTTCCTGGATAGTGTCGGGTGGGAAGAAGATGATGAGAATAAGCCTGCCGCTAAGCCGCCACACCTTCCGGGTATTGAGCCTTCTCTTTCAGAGGTCCCTCCGGCCTCGCCTAAAAGTGAGGCAGGGCGCGAGGTAAAAGGGCATAAAAGTGAAATTACAAGAAAGGCCCGCGCTGAGTTTAACGCGATGAGGTCGAAGATATTAAAGCAGCTCGAAGAAAATATCAAGAGCCTGGAGGATGAAATAGTTTCTTCAGAAGGCAGGATGGCGGCCATGAACGAGGAGCTGATGAAGTCTTCGACAAAAGGCGGCCCCGGAGCCATCCGGAGGAGTGAGCTTTCGAGAGGGTTAAAAGCCCTGGCTGACAAGATCGACTCCTGCTATTCCAAACTCGACATAGCGACGAAAGCATACAATGCCGAGAAGCGGAAATATAGTAACGAATAAATGCACCCCCCACGCTTGATAGCATAGCCACGCCCTGTTCGGTAAAGACGTAGGGCAAAACCGTAGAATGCTTCATAGTATTTAACCGGTCGCAAATTGCAACCAGTTCGTATTTCTCCCCTTGTTTTTACTCATTATAGATAGCAACTGGGACTCGCAGCTCAGACAATTTTTCCCGTGGTTTTGAACTTACTCCTCGCGGCTTCCTGTTCAGTTTTTACCTGCCCTTTCGTTCCGTCAAAATTTCTTAACGCTTTTTACTCATCAGAAATCGGGGATGGGCATAACTCACCCGCCACTGATACAGTGGCGGGTTCGGACAATGCCCATCCTTTTTGAAACCGATTTCCTCCTCGCAAAAAGCTTCCCGTCTAAACTAATATCTAGGCATGCATGTGCGGGATCCCGCCATGTGTTGCGTGAAGTCAGGTATAAGCGGGAGAAATTTTGGAACTTCACTTAAGGGCAGGCAAAAACTAGAGACTTTCCCTACAACCTACTACCTATAACCTGTTACCTTTTTTTACTGGTGACTTGGTGACTTGGTGTCGTGGTGACCTAGTGTCTTAGTGTCCTGGCGTCGTGGTGACCCCTCATTTCTCCTCCGATAGTGTAAAATATTTTGGACGGTTTTAATCTTAAAAGTTCTTTGAAATGTAAATAAAAAAGGTATATCCTCACGGTTATTGCTAGATAACCGGGACATGAAGTCCCAAAGGAGGA
>Ga0066637_10002219_pt1 | contig 12915 bp, 11 predicted proteins | sample CryGeyCG2014_020_FD_62737 | JGI IMG/M metagenome (GOLD analysis project Ga0066637, IMG submission 62737) | Groundwater microbial communities from aquifer - Crystal Geyser CG08_land_8/20/14_0.20 | ecosystem: Environmental > Aquatic > Deep subsurface > Groundwater | place: USA: Utah: Grand County...
AAGAATATTACTCTCGTGTGGTAAGAAAAAAAGTTATGGCGTTAGCAAATCCACAGCTCCACGAATTAGCTCAAAATGCTAAATAAAAATATAAAAAATACCGGTTTACGCATTCTGATACGAAATTTATCTTTTGAGGATGGGGGACATTCGGGTTTTATGCTTTCTTTGGTTTAAATAGGTATTAATCCAGGCCAGGAGGTTTTAGAGTGGAACTTTTTGAGGTAATTAGAAAAAGAAGGAGTATAAGAAAATATCAGCCAAGAGAAGTAGAAGATGAAAAACTCCAGAAAGTATTGGATGCTGCTCATCTGGCTCCATCTGCAAAGAATATTCAGCCATGGAAAGTCATTGTCGTAGAGGATAAAAAACTGAGAGAAGGACTTGCAAAATCTGCCTATGGACAGGAGCATTTGAGTCAGGCACCTTATGTCATAGTGATGTGCGTGAATGAAAAAGAATGTTATCAGCAGCACGGGGATTATATGACATCTTTTGCAGTTGATGGAGCGATATTCATAGACCATTTGACTCTTGCTGCTTGTGCCGAAGGGCTTGGGACTTGCTGGATAGCGAAATTTAATGAGACAGAAGTAAAGAAGTTGTTGAATATCCCTGCTCCTTACAGGGTTGTCGCGATGACTCCGCTTGGGTATCCTCAAGAAGAAGGGAAAGACAAAGGGAGGAAGCCCCTTTCCGAAATTCTGGACAAAGATACCTGGGGAAATAAATTACGCATAGGTTAATGTGGGTAGACAGATTTGGTATAAATTTGTAAGGTATCACTTGACATTTTTGGAAAGGAGATATAACCAATGCTTAACATTACGCTATATATCGTACTTGGCTTGACGGCAGGTACGCTTAGTGGCTTGCTTGGTGTAAGAGCTCGGAGATTCATGTCCTTTGCATGCGTCAGGACATGCATTGCAGCAGTTATTGCGCTCTTACTCGCAGGATGTGCGTCAGTCAGCGTGAAGATACCTGTCCGGCATTCCGCCGGTATAGATGTGGGCAACATAAAAAGAATAGCGGTCGTAGATTTCAGAGATGCAAGTATGGCTCCCGGGTCTGGTATGAAAGTTGCAACCACGCTGATGTCTATGCTTCTTGACGAAGGTTATTATCAGGTAGTCGAAAGGGATAGGATGAGGCAGATTCTTGGCGAGCAGAAACTGGCGATAGAAGGGATAGTGGATGAGAGTGACGCCGTAGAAATCGGGAAGATGCTTGGCGTCGGTGCCTTGATATTTGGAGAGGTCTCCGGGTATTCTGTTGAAACTGTCCGGGGATGGGAAAATGTAGAGGAGCAGGTCGGGACAGGAAAGTATGAAATGGTTGAGCGGAAGAACATCTTCACTGGAAAGAAGTACAAAGTAAAAGAAGAGATAATGAAAACCGTGCTCGTTAGAAGGCAGTACGTGGTAAAGAAAGCAGGTGTTGATATTAACTTCCGCATGGTCCACGTGGAAACAGGAGAAGTGCTCGCTGTAGAGAGTATTCCTGCAAGTTACAGCAAGAAAGCAGTTAGTTCATATGAGGTAGAAAGGTTACCTGCTGACCAGAGTATACTGTCGGACCTGACCAGAGTGGTTACGGGAAAATTTGCGAGGAAAATCTCGCCATATACAGCAACTGAGGTCAGGGCGCTTGAGAAAGGGAAAGATAAACTGACAAAAGAGGGTGTAATATTTGCGAGAGAAGGGCTCTGGGACAGGGCGATAGAAAGGTGGGAAGATGCGCTCAAAGCATCACCTTCAAATGCTTCTGCCTGCTATAATCTTGGTGTTGCTTATGAGCACGAAGGTAAATTGCAGCTTGCTAAAGAGCATTATGGCGCAGCGGTTGACCTTAATCCGCGGAATAAGACGTATATGAGGTCATTGAAGAGTGTAGATGACCGGCTCAGAATGCTTGAAAAGTAGATAAAGAATGCTTGCTAATGCGCTGAAACTTCTGACAGGCGGTTTTCTTATTGGCTGGGGACCCTGTCTTGCTCATTGTGGTTTTTTGCTTTTGCCTTACATTGCAGGCACGACAACGACGTGGAAAGCAGGCATGAAAGTCGGGCTTGTCTTTTCAGGCGGCAGAATTCTTGCGCTTGCAATCCTGGGTGCGCTTGCTACTTTTGCTTTTGATTTTATCACCAGGTTTTTCCCGCCGAATAAATCATATTTCCTTCCGCTTACCATCGCAATCTTTGTGATAATCCTCGGTGTCCTTATCTTCTTTGGCAAGATGGACAGTATGCATTTTGCCAAAGTCCCATTTCCAAAGAAAGGTATTATGCAAAAAATTTCTGGAAATATGCTGATTCTCGGGTTTCTGGTAGGAATGTCGCCCTGTGCGCCGCTTATAGCAGTCATCACTTATATCGCTTGTAAGACAGAATATATCGCCACAGGAATGCTATATGCCGTCTCTTTCGGTATCGGCACTGCTGTTGCGCCGGTAGTACTTGGTGCTATTACAGGTATCCTGCCGGAAAAACTGGTAAGGTCTACAAAATCGCGTAAGGTATTTCAGTTCGTCAGCGGGTCAGTCCTTGTTGCTTTTGGTCTTGAACTTGTTTATAGTATATTTGTCGCTTTTTAAGGGGGGAGTAAAATGAATAACTTTTTAGGTCAGGTGTTCTGGGGCAATAGTATTCTTAGCTACTTTATCTGCATTGGTATTTTTGTCGTTGCTATCGCCGTTATAGGAATATTCAAAAGGATTATAACGGTGCAGCTCAAAAAATGGGCCCGGAAAACCCCTGCTGGTTTTGATGATGCCGTGATTCGCGCCGTTGAAAAGACACTGCTCCCTCTCCTTTATTTCGGTGCTTTCTATCTTGCAATCCGTCCCCTGACTCTGAATCCAGGCCTGGCAAAAGTTATAGACGTCCTTGGCCTGGTGCTTCTTACCATCTTTGGCGTGCGTTTCATTCTTGCGATAATTGCTTATGCTATTGAATCATACTGGGCAAAGAAAGAAGAAGACGTAGCCAGAAAGCAGGGCTTCGCAGGGATACTTACAGTGATAAAAGTGGTTGTATGGGGCCTTGCTATCGTAGTTCTCCTGGATAATCTTGGCATCAAGATATCCGCGCTTATTGCAGGTCTTGGCATCGGCGGCGTTGCAATTGCTCTCGCAGCTCAGGCAATTCTCGGGGATTTGTTCAGTTATTTTGCGATATTCTTTGACAAGCCGTTTGAAATAGGCGATTTTATAATCGTAGGGGATTTTCTCGGGACGATTGAGCATATCGGAATCAAGACCACGCGTGTCCGCTCGCTTGGCGGCGAACAACTTGTGTTTTCGAACGCAGACCTTACCGGCTCCAGGATACGCAATTACAAGAGAATGCAAAAGCGCAGGGTTGTATTCAGGTTTGGAGTTACCTACCAGACGACTCAAGGGCAATTAAAAGAAATACCCGGAGTGGTAAAGAAGATTATAGAGGGGGTAAAAGATACTGTCTTCGACCGCGCTCATTTCTTTGAATATGGTAATTTCAGTTTGGTGTTTGAGGTGGTCTATTACGTAATGAGCGCTGACTACAATGTGTATATGGACGTCCAGCAGGAAATCAACTTCAAACTCAAGAGCGAACTCGAAAAGCGCGGTGTAGAATTCGCATATCCCACCCAGACGCTGTACATGCAGAAGACAACCGGAAGTAATGTGCAATAATTGCATCGCCGGGGTGATAAAATTGACCTTTTAGCGCACTTTTGCTACAATTATGGCACTTGTTTTTTGCACGGGCATCCGTGAGAATGGCCCTTATTATAGGGGGGGACAATGAAAGATAAGCGTACCATTTGCAATTTGCCATTGAAATATATTGTTTTGGTATTGGCGTTCACCACGTTGCTTCCGGTTATAGCGGCAGCAGCTGTGGATAGTTATGCTAAATTGGCTAAAGAACTCTCAGAAGGGGCATCTGAACTGACAAACCGGAAGATTGCGATTCTTCCATTCGCATATGTTGATAACCGCGAGTCCAGCGGAGGAATGATAATTGCAGAGCGGCTCACTACGCGTATTATCAAACTGAAAAAGTTTACTGTTATTGAGCGTAGCTTACTTGATAAGGTTGTAGGAGAATTGAAACTTCAGATTTCGGGTGTTATAGACCCGGATTCTGCAAAGGAACTTGGTAAAGTGCTCGGAGTAGAGGCAATAATAGCAGGGAGTTTGCTTCCAGCCGGGACAGGGAAGGTTGAAATAAACGCCCGTCTTATCAGGACCGAAACAGCAGAAGCAATTGTCGCATCAAGCGTGATAGTTGACCAGGACTGGGAGGGTGCACCGGGTGCGGCTGCGCCCTATAAACCCGGGCAACCCGCTTATACCCAGCAGCCGCAAGTCATGCAGTACGGTGAAACGGCGGGTCCTGCCGGAGGAAGTTACAGTTTTGTAGATTTTTTTACTGGTTACAGCACAGCTAAGATGGACCTTAGATTCGAACGCTCTAAGAAGATGTACGCTAATTGGGTTTATGTTAATATAGGCGACGATTCCGATTATATTTTCACTTCAATAAGCTGGACCGATCTGGAAACCCACAGTTCAATACCATTTGGCTTGAGAATAGGAGGATTCAGCGGCATTATCGGAGGGGACATAGAAATTTCTTATGGGTCTCACAATATTATCCGCCAGGAAATCAGGTTTGACCTGGATGGCGTTGACTTCGGCGATTTTACTTTTACTACGGATGACTATCTGACAGTCAGGTCTCTTCTGCTCGGCGGAGATTTACTGATGAGAATTCCAATTGGCATAGTTGACCCCTATTTCGGGATAGGAGCTGGTTTTACTTTTAACTCCATTGAGTCCCCATATCTGAAAGGGTATACAAAATCAACTACGTTCTCATCGCCAACAAAAGATACTGAAGTGGGCTTTAATATGTGCCTTCCGGTTGGTTTGAGAATCCGCATGGGGAATGACATAAGTCTTTTTGTTGAAGCAAGATGGTGTACTAACGTGGTGTCTTTTGACAGAGATATAACGGACGAAGACGACTCTCTGAATCTAGAATCTACGCAGTTGCTGGCCGGCCTTAGTGTTCTATTCTAGTGTCCTGGTATCCAGCTCCTTCCACAGGTTCCTGCGCAAGTACAATAACACACGATGCTGATGTTTTGCAGAAAAAACAGACCATGATGAGACAAGCAAGATGCACACTCATTCTTGCGCTTGTAGCTGGTTTTTTTCTGTTTGTTTCCGGACCCGAAGCAGAAGAACCGGTATTTGAGACGTTTCAGAGCGAGCATTTTGTTATCCAGGTACAGGGCAGGGATAAGGTGCTTGTGGATTATGCGCTTGATGCGCTGGAAAGTGCAAGACCCCGGCTTGAAGAGGTGCTTGGTGTTCATTATGACAAACCAGTCCTTGTGCAGATATATCCAGACAGAGAGTCGTTTCAGCGCGCGTCAGGCCTGTCAGATAAAGAAATAGAGGTATCTAATGCAATAGGTATTTGCAGGTATGGCAGAGTGATGCTTCTTACACCTGAGGCGCTTGCTTTTGGATATTCCTGGCTTGACACTGTAACTCACGAGTATACTCACTTCCTTATAAACGCAAGGACTAATTACCGCTGCCCGTTATGGCTTCACGAGGCACTCGCGCATTCTTTTGAAGTTATGTGGCGCAGCACGACAACGGCTCCGATGCTTGCACTTGACGAGAAACTTCTGTATAATGCGAGCAAGTCAGGCAGCTTCGTTTCTTTTTATAAAATGAGACGCGGAATGCCTACGCTTGATACTCCCGAAGAGGTATCGCTTGCTTATGCTGAAGTGAAGAGCGCTCTGGAGTGGATAGTTAAACGCTGGGGAATAAGTGCGATACCGGAAATCCTGGCAGAGCTTAGCCGTCAGACAAATAAAGACCGCGCATTTAAAACTGCGATAGGACTGAGCCAGAAACATATTGAGTGCGAGTGGCGCAAATATATCTTGTCGCTTGAACTTAAAGATTTTCCCGGCTTAAGGATAAGGAGGCTGCATTTGAAAGAACGTGATGAAGTAATAGACGAGATCAGTGAGTATGTACCGCTAGATGTTCAGGATTACGTACGGATTGGTGATAAACTCAGGCAATTTGGTAAGCCGGACATAGCAAGGGAGGAGTATAAAAAAGCACTTGAAGAAGAGCGGTATAATCCGGTAGTCCTTGCAAAAATTGCTAAGTCGTACGCAGAGGAAGCATTATTCGAAGAGGCAAAAAAACAGTACGAGGAGATTGCGCAGGTTGCGCCGAATTACGGTCGTGCTTATCCTGATTATGGTGACGTTCTTATGCGTCTTGGCGAATATGATGATGCAATCGTTCAGTACGAACATGCAATTCAGGTAAATCCTTTCAATCCGCACGTGCATCGTCAGCTTGTGACGCTATATAAATGGAAAGGTGACGAGCAGAAGCTTGAACGGGAACAGAAAGCATTAAGTATAATTCTTGGAGGCACAAAATGACAAGACAGGGACTTGTTAAACAACTTGCAATTGAAAATAATACAAAAATGGTTCTGCTTGTGATGGACGGATTAGGCGATTTACCTGGAAAAGACGGAAAGACCGCACTTGAGAAGGCGCACACGCCGAATTTTGACCGGCTTACACAGTCGTCAGTACTCGGTATGACTGTCCCTGTAGCAATAGGAATTACGCCAGGCAGCGGGCCAGGGCATCTCGGGCTCTTTGGTTATGACCCTATTAAGAATTTAATTGGCCGTGGCGTGCTTGAGGCGCTCGGCATAGATATGGAACTTGGCAGTTCTGACGTTGCGGCAAGAGGGAACTTCGCAGCAATGGATGACAATGGCATTATAGTTGACCGGCGCGCTGGCCGTCTTTCTACCGAAGAGAATCAAAAATTGTGTGCAATGATGTCAGACAGGATAAAGAAAATCGGGAATGCCGAAGTTATAATAAGGAGCGTGAAGGAGCACAGATTCGTTGTTGTTTTTAGAGGCGAAGGGCTGTGTGGCGATATCGCTGATACAGACCCTCAGAAAACAGGAGTAAAGGCATTGAACGTGCAGCCGTTGAAGCAGGATGCGGCGGGGACAGCAAAACTTGTTGATGAATTTGTGAAGCAGACAAATGAAATCCTGAAACGCTCCCGTCCTGCGAACACAGTACTTCTGCGCGGGTTTGCTCAGTACCCGGATATTCCAAAGTTCGGCGAGATAAATAAAGTACGCGCTGCTGCTATTGCGAACTATCCCATGTACCGCGGCCTTGCGCGTCTCGTAGGGATGGAAGTTGTGCCTACCGGCGATACGATTGAGAGCGAGTTTGAAACACTGCTTGAAAATTGGGATAAGTATGACTTTTTCTATCTGCATATCAAAAAGACGGATTCCTACGGAGAAGACGGAAACCGCGACGGAAAGGCGCATATCATTGAAGAAGTTGATGGCCGGCTGCCAGAGTTGCTTGAGTTGAAACCGGATGTGCTTGTTGTCGGCAGCGACCACTCGACTCCTGCGCCGTTGAAAGGGCATTCGTGGCATCCGAGCCCGTTGCTATTGCTCTCAAAATATATTGTTTCTGACAACTCAAAACGGTTCACTGAGCGGAATTGTGCTTCTGGCGGGCTTGGGATTATGTCAGCCAAGGACGTAATTCCTCTTATGCTTGCGAATGCGCTGCGCCTCAAAAAGTTCGGCGCATGAATATCTGGCAAAGTGTTATACTTGGCGTAGTTCAGGGGCTGACTGAATTCCTGCCCGTATCCTCAAGCGGCCATCTCGTCATCTTCCAGCATCTCATACCGGGATTTTCACAGCCAGGCGTGTTGTTTGACGTTACTCTGCACGCAGGCACTCTTGTTGCGGTGCTCGTATACTTCTGGCGGGATATTCTGGGTATGGTCAGGGCATTTTTTGACTGGCGCCCACGCGCAAAACTTGCTCCGCGCGAGATGGAAATGCGGCGGGTGCTCGTGCTCGTAATAGCAGGGACGCTGCCGGTTGTGGTAGCCGGACTGGCGTTTTCTTCCCGGGTGGAAACACTTTTCTCCAGTGTTCATACCGTAGGAATAGCGCTTTTCATAACTGCAGCACTCTTGTTTCTCGGTGATTTTATCCCCGTCCGCGAGCGCAAGCAGCTGGGTGCGTTCCGCGCAAGCCGCGGCTTCCTCGTTGGCATTTTCCAGTCAGTAGCGCTCATCCCCGGAATATCACGCTCCGGCTCAACCATCGCAGGCGGCTTGCTGCTCGGCCTTGACCGCCAGTCCGCCCCCCGCTACGCATTCTTACTTTCTGTGCCGGCAATCCTCGGTGCGCTCGTCCTTGAATCCCGTCACATTTCGTCCCTCACAACCGCCAGCGTCCCCGGTTACGCCGCCGGTTTCATCACCGCAGCAATTACCGGTTATTTTTGTATAACACTCCTCATCCGGGCAGCGAGCACCCGCCGCCTTCACTGGTTCGGCATCTATTGTATCATAGCAGGCATAACAGCGTTGTTTATTGCATAATTGGTTGACATCTCACAGTGGTTTTAGTATTATACATCACAAAATGAACATTATTTGTGCCACGGTAGCTCAGAGGTAGAGCGCGGCCCTGAAAAGGCCGGCGTCCGGGGCTCGATTCCCTGCCGTGGCACTTTTAAGAATAATTGCCTTTTCTGCCGGCGTAGCTCAGTGGTAGAGCGAAGGTTTCGTAAACCTTAGGTCGCGCGTTCAAGTCGCGCCGTCGGCTTGTTATGCATAAATACTCTAACGCTAGAGTGGCGGCAAGTCATATAGAATACTTGAGGATGAACAAACAGCTGGTACGAACCTATCACGTAATAATCTCTTATCTGTTACCAGTTTTCGCTCTGCTGCTCGTACTCCTATTCTACCTGCGTACCTATGATTCCTGCCAGATAAAAATCACGCTTCTCCATATCTTCGGCACACTCATCATAATGTTCTGGATTGCGCGTCTTATAGAACAAGGTGGACTCCGTCCGACCAGAGAGCAATGGCTTGCAATCATTCCTGTACTTACGCTTTTCGCCGTTGATATGATTTCGTACTGGTTCTTTTCGTCATATCAGCGTATTGCTTATGACGAAATACTTCGCAGAATCCTGTACACCGGCCTGTTCCTTGTTGTTTTCTTTGAATTTTCAAACCATCAGGACCTCAATAAGTTCGTATGGTTTGTAGTCATTGCTGCGTTCCTTGCGGGACTTTATGGGTTTATACAGGCAGCTGGTGTTGACCCGTTCATCTGGAAAGGTGCATTTTCCAAAAGGGTTTTTTCAACCTTTGGAAACCCATGTTTTTATGGTGCTTTCATGGCATTTGTTGCCCCTATTGTTGCAGTCCTTTTCCTCAAAACCCGCAACTGGATATATGTCATTATTCTCGGGATACTTGCTGCAAATGTGTTTATGAGCATGAGCAAAGGCCCTATGCTTTCAATAGCAAGCGGCCTTGTAACAGTAATATTGCTTGCGAGTAGATTTTTATTTCCCGGTCAGGAAAAATTAAGGAAATACCTCAAGATTGGCGGGATTACATTTGTTGCGGTCACTGTAATAGCTGTCGGTTATTATCTATCAAAAAACATTAATTCCTTCCGTTTCCGTGTTTTTACATATCTTTCAACAGTTGAAATGGTAGACGCGCATCCCTGGATTGGAACCGGTGTCGGTAGTTTCAAGGCGGTTTATCCGCAGTACCGCAGACATCAGATATTCATAATAGAAGGCAAGCACAACACAGAAACCGACCATGCTCACAATGAATATCTTGAGGTAATGTACGAGACCGGCATAATTGGTTTTACAATATATCTATGGGCAATCTTTTCAATTCTTTTTGCTGGTTACAGGCGCCTATCTGAACCAATTATTATAACAAAGACCCGTGGCCCTACACAGACGCCGGTCCAGGTATATTATCTGATTGCTTTTATAAGCGGATTTATTGCATTTATGGTTGAGAACATCACGGACGTTCACCACCGCTTTGTTTCCTCAGGCACCTTCTTCTATTTATATCTCGGCATTATAGGCGGTCTTGCAACTCATTTCAGTAACTCCGAGGTATATCCTGAGAAACCTGTCGTGAAAGCATTGCCGGAAGGTGTGCGTTTTGCGTTACAGCTTCTGACTTTCGGGGTTGGCCTCTGGCTCGCGTTTGGTTATTTTCCACGGTTCTTCAAAGCTGATATGCATCATAACATAGCGATTGCTTTTTCAAAAACTGGCCGCTGGAACGACGCGCTCTATCATTATGATTTAGTTAACAAGTACAATCCACACTTTGCCATGGCTTACTATTTCAGGGGGAACGTGTTTAATGACCGTTGGGATATGGAACTAAGAGAGCGTCCTGAATGGGGAGACAAATCAGGTGAGCAGCGCACCGATTTTGAACGCGCACTCGCTGGTTATGACGAACTGAGAAGTTTTGCGCCGAACTACGTTCAAAGTCATTACCAGATAGGGAGTTTGTATGCGAAGGCAGCTCAGGACCAGAATATCCTGAAACGATACGACCAGAGAGAACTCTGGGAAAAAGCGATATGGAATTTCAAACGATATATTGACCTTGACCCTGTTTTTCCGTATACTTATTTTCGGCTTGGCTGGTGTTATATACAGACCAGGCAAAACGACAAAGCAAAGGAAATATTCCTTGAAGCAACACGCTGGCCGAGGGAGCCGGCAGCCGCGTGGACGAATCTTGGCAATACGTACGTTCTTGATAAAGAGTATAAGAACGCCGAGTGGGCATATCGTAAGGCAACCCAGGTAAACCCGGAGGATGAGAATGCCTGGCGTGCACTTACGACGTTTTATAATAATCAGAACCGCCCGGATGAAGCGCAGGATGCCTGGATGAAGGTGCTCCATCTTCAGCAGAAGTAGTCAATTGTCATATTGTAGTGTGCGAGCTTGCTCGCACTTGCAGGGGCGACATTTATGACGTCCGAGTACAGCAGGGATTTGCTAATATGGGGAAGAAAAAATCAGCCGGTATAAAAGAGAGCGATTCCCGGATTCTATGGGCGCCGTGGAGGTCTGATTACGTAACTCACGCCTCAAAACCAGGGAAGTGCATCTTCTGCGGGAACAATTCTCATGTCGTTTTCCGCGGCAAATATTCGTTTGTTATGTTGAACCGTTATCCATACAATGCAGGTCATCTGATGGTCGCGCCATACAGACACGTTGCGGACCTTGCGAAATTGCTGCCAGCAGAGTCCAGAGAGATGTTTTCACTCACTAAGAAATCCATGAACGTTTTGAAAAAGATGCTTCATCCACAGGGTTTCAATCTCGGGATGAATATTGGCAGTATAGCAGGAGCCGGCTATGCCGGGCATCTGCACGTTCATATTGTCCCGCGCTGGGCCGGGGATACCAATTTTATGCCGGTCATATCAAAAACAAAAGTAATATCAGAGTCCCTGAAAAAAACAGAGAAACAGCTTTCCCGTCTCTTTAAGGAGTAGGAATTATGTTTGTTTTTGTCCGCTTATTACTCGCGCATTTTATAGCCGATTTTCCTCTGCAGACAAAGCGTTTCTATCAGTTCAAGCTACGCGGAGCAGAGGGGTCGTTCGTACACAGCGGGGTATTCGCTGTGTTTGCTATAGCGTTACTTTATCCATGCTGGAAAACTCCTTTGTTCTGGGATTTTTTGCTTTTTCTGTGGCTTGTTCACGGCCTGCAGGATTGGTTAAAACTCGTTACTGCGGAACGTTTCGGGGTTGATAATATATATACTTTTCTTGCGGACCAGTTTTTGCATATTGGATTTATGGCAATCGTATTTCTAACCCCGCTTGCATACTTCGAATCGCCAGTTTATACGTCAGTAATCGGTGCGTTATATGCAAACAACACGGCGCTGCTCGCTATTTCCGGCTACGTAGTTGCCATTTTTGCAGGAGCGATTATCGTTTCTTATACGAAGAAGATGGCCGAAGGACACAAAGAGCCGCTTGTGATAGATGAGGACTGGTGGGGCAAACTGGAGCGATTTTTAGTCCTTACACTGCTTCTCGCAGGTGGTTGGTGGCTTGTCCTTGTGTGGGTCCCGCCTTTGATAGGTGGTTTAAGAGCGAGGAAAAGGAAATACGGGACAATAAGCGTAGTATCTGGTTTTGTGTTTACCGTGATTATCTGGCTTCTATATCTATTCTATGCTAGATAATATATGAATATATGGAGATTTGAAAAAGGAGGCAGCTATCATGAGTGCTACCAAAAAAATTGCGGAGAAAGTCAGTACCACAAAACAGGGGAAACAGGGGAAACAGGGGAAACAGGGGAAACAGGGAACAGATAGAGCCAGAACGGCTGAAGAGTTTTACCGTTTACCCCAGGTTAAACAGCGAATTTGTGAATACTGTGGAGGAACGCTTGACAGCCATGATTCATTTACCGCTAAATATGTGTTTGGTTATGATGAATCCATAATTAGTGAAGACCTCAACCGGTTTGACCGTGAGGGTTTAATGTCAACGCCATATAACAGTATTGAGTTGGTTCTGGACCACGGCCTTGGCATCTTCAGGTCTAACTGGGATAGAGCAAATACACTTGCAGTGCTTGATGTAGAATATTTTAATGTTGATTTTCCGGGAGAAGCTTTCATTAATTCCAAACTTACATTTGAAAAACTGGAGCCAGTATATCAGGAGATTCTCGGTGTCTTTTGCAAATGGGATATCACTCCACTTGTAATTATGACAGGCCAGGGGTACCACTTTGTTTCCAGTATAACACGTGGGTCAGCAGTTGAAAAAAAACTGGAGAAACTCGGTCACGTAAGCAAAACGCTTAGAGAGAAATATAGAAATCTGGATGTAGAGCGCCAGATACACGTATCCGAGGGGCATGGTCGTGCATTTGATGGCATCGGACGATTATTAGAGTATGTTGCGCATCAGGTAATAAA
>Ga0066637_10002220_pt1 | contig 12914 bp, 14 predicted proteins | sample CryGeyCG2014_020_FD_62737 | JGI IMG/M metagenome (GOLD analysis project Ga0066637, IMG submission 62737) | Groundwater microbial communities from aquifer - Crystal Geyser CG08_land_8/20/14_0.20 | ecosystem: Environmental > Aquatic > Deep subsurface > Groundwater | place: USA: Utah: Grand County...
GCATGAAATAAGAAACAATTTAAGATTTATTGCAACCAGAATAGATAGTGCATCAATGAATGTTGCAGTTGAAGCTAAGTTGTCTGCTAGAGAACCCGGTAATATACCCCAAATATCAGCGGATACTAAAGAAGACATTGTTAAAGATATTCTCGAAGAGAAATCTGAAAGTAATACAACTGAAATAAGAAAAGAAGAATTTAATGATCTACCATTCTAGGAGAAACATTAATGAAAATAGTTAATTTTCCCGTAGAAATTGTACAATGGATAGATATAACAGAAAGGGCTAAAAAGGATCCTTCGGATACAGATGTAGATTTAGTATCCAGTTATGTATTTGGTATAGTCATAGAAGGTTTAAAAGATAAGAAAAGCGGAATGGAAGTATTAAGAATTTGTTATCAAATGGGAAAAGAATTAAGTGACCGATTAAGTTCTGATTTTTTAGATGTACCGTTAGGTAATGTTGTTAAAAGAGAAAAGGTAGGAGAAATAAAACTTGAAGTGCTATGATGCTTTGAAAAAGATAATAAATAGGAGATAATATGAAGAAAATTAATAGTTTAAAAATTGGTGGTCATATTGTCAAAGTTAAATGGGAAAATGAAATGCCAGTGATGAGTGGTGATTTAGGAGATTCCTGGGTAGCTTATAATTCGATTCATATTTGTACTTTGTACCCTGAATCACAACAACAAGAAGCATTATTACATGAGATTATTCATTATGTACTACATAACTTAGGTCATAAATATGATTGTGAAGATCCTATTCACACCGAAAAGAATGTTATAGCAATATCTCAAGCATTATACCAGGTATTAAAAGACAATAAACTAAATTTTTGGAGTGAGAAATGAATATAGAACAGGAAAAAGAAAAACTTAAAGTTGTTGTTTATAAATTTACAGCAGAACTACATAAGAAACTATTTAAGAAAATTGAAGAGGGTTATGAAGGTTGGAATGAAATTAAAAATAAAGAGATGATAAAATCAACCTTAATTGATAAACTTAAAAAAGGACTTACAGGAGATAATTTGGTTGATATTGCTAATTATTGTATGTTTCTATGGAACATTGAGAAAACAATAAGTGAGGAAAATATATGATAACTAGAAAAAATGAAATGAAGGAAGTTAGTGTAATTGAAAATATGGTTTGTAACTGTTGCGGAAATGAAATTGTATCTACAGATACAGGTCGCGAATATGCTACATTACAAACTGCCTGGGGATATAATAGTGATAAGGATGGTGAAGAACATAAAAGTGAGATTTGTGAAAAGTGTTATGACACTATAATTTCAACTTTTAAAATACCACCATGTATTAATAGTATCTAAATTGAAATATTTTTATTTTTGTGTATATAATATAATATGGGTCCGACAAGGATTGATTGGGAAGTAAATGTTCTTTGATGCTAGCCGCGGTTGGTCAGTTGGCCGCGTTAAAAGCTGACCACAAATACAAGCAAAATCTATTTTTGCTAACATTGTTGGATTTGTGAAGAGTTTGTTTGAGGTGCCTACACTTCAGCCTACCTTTGCTTAACAACAATGCGAACCACAGTCGCTGTTATAGATTTGTTGTCTTTGTAGACTGTGGGTATGACTAAGACAACTGGTGGAGTTGTGTGAGCAGACACCTAAAACCTGTTCACCCCTTTGTAGTGGGTTGCCTGACTTAAACAGGATATGCTAGTAGATTCATTGAACATTCTTCAACAAGACGCGAGTGCGATTAAGATGCTAAGTTTAGATTACATAGCTGGTTTTATTGATGGTGAAGGAACAGTAGGTATTTATAGGAGTAAAAAAAATAATGTAATTACTCCTTATATATCTATTTCAAACACTAACTATAATATCCTATGTAAAATTGCAGAAATGCTAAAAAATGTTTATGAAATTAAATCTACATTAACGTCAAGAAAACAAACTAATGTAAATCATAAACGAGCTCATGTATTAAACATAAGATGGCAACAAGCAATTAACTTAGCTAAACTTTTATGTAGTAAACTCATTATTAAAAACAAGCAATGTGATCTATTGGCTAACAAGTATAATTTATGTACTCCCAGAAATGGATGGTATACAAATTACATGGCTAATTTAAAAAGCGATTTAATGAGTTCCATGAAAGTTTTAAATAGTCGCGGATCACAGGAATGTGATCCAAGTAAATCTTCTCTGATTGACTTGGAAGTCCTGAAGAGGGCGACAAGGCGGAAGGTACATAATAAATATTATGGCCGCCGTGAACGACTAAGCGAGAAGACATCCAGACCGGATGAAGCGATAGTCTGATCTGCAAATATAACAAAATGAAATTGCAGTTAACACAATGTCTCGCCGGATCCACCAGGAATTATATTCCCGGGTTTCGCCTAGTTGGTATGGTACCTGACTTGGGCTTAGGCATAAGGCAGGTTTGAGACCTGCAACCCGGATTGGTATAATAGAGATAAGATATGATTAAAAGTGTATGGAATGATGATTGTATATATTTCAAGGTTATAGATAAATGTACTGGAGAAGTGATACCAAATGTGAGATGGGCAAATGATGAAACTGGTGAATATGATCAATTTAAACAGATGAGAAAGGTAAATTAATATATATTGGAGATAGTCTTGAACCATTACTTAGAAGGCATATTGGTAATATAAAACTTATAGATGTAAGAGATTCACCATTACCAGTAGCGCAATGTCCTACATGTATTGCTGTAAATAAATAGGATAATATATGATAATAACAGTGGGATTTCAACCTTCCTGTTCAGAAAGTGTATACCAGATCTGTGGTGTAGATACTGATGCCGGCGAAAAAATTAAAGAATCTTTTATATCATTATTTAAAAATGAATATGAAAATAAATATACCGAACAATGGTTAGAAAAAGAATTACAAAGATTCTTAGAGATATATTTTACCAAAGACACAGAATATCATCTTAATTGGGTTGATCTTGATGATGCTCCCTATGGTAATATACTTATTAAGGCTGCTGAAGAACATGGATATATAAATGAAAGTGTAAGTGAGACTTCAGATGCTATTATCAGTGATGATGAAATGGTATATAGAATAGAAATGTTAAAAGAATATAAACAAATAGATACTTGACAAACCCAAATAAATATGCTATAATTAAATATGGAAGGTATTGTAAAGATATGTCCGTATTGCAAATCAGTATTAATAAAAGTAGAATGGTCCCAGTTTGGATATGATTATATTTGTAGTAAATGTAAAATTATTATAAAAAATTGAGGAGAAAATAATGGAAAAAAAGTATCAGAGATCAACAATGGAAAGAGGAATAACATACTCAAAGGAAGAGGAAAAAGATATTAAGGAACTATACATTGATCAGAATATGACTGGAAAAGATGTAGTAAAATTCCTCAATGATAAATACTGGAAAGGTAAAAAAATAAGAACCGAGAGAGGACTTGAGAGTAAATTCAAAAGATTAGGTATTTCAAAGCGTGATCATTCCAGTTATAAAGAAGGCAAGATAACACCACTACATAAAAAGGTATGGTATTTAAAAAAAGAAGTTGGATGGAGTTATAGTAAAATAGCTAAAAAATTAAATATGTCTATAGGAAGTATTAAAAGTATGATTAGTTATATGTCAAATTCTACTATGCTTGGTAAAATATCCATGGTTGATGCAAAGTTAACTTTGGGAAATGATGAACAAATAGCAGATAAAAGAACTAAAGATGAACTGATGTCAACAATTAATAAATTAGAAACACAATTAACAAGGGCCAAAGCATCAACATCAATAATTGTTGATACAGTTAAATCAACACTTGTTAAATTACCAACTGTAAAAATACCAGATATAATAATTAAACCCGGGATGCATAAACCTGAGACAGCAATGCTTGAATTTAGTGATTCTCATATTGGAGAAAAAGTACTTAAAGAAGATGTAGCAAATGTAACGGAATATAGCTTTAACCATTTTGTGAAAAGATTGGATGCATTAAGAGAAGGTTTATTTGAATGTATAGATATACAAAGATCTAAAATTCCAATTAAGATTTTAGATATAAATATGCTTGGTGATATTTGTTTTGAACCAAATACGCTTATAATGACAAAAAAAGGCTTAATTCCAATACAAGATATTAAAACTGGAGATGAAGTTTTAACTCATAAAAATAGATATTGTTCGGTTACAAAAATATATAAAAGAAAATATAATGATAATCTTGTTGGTATTACAACCACAGGAAATTGTAATCCGGTTTATATGACTCCAAATCATCCTGTGTGGACATCGGATTCATATCATGGGTACTATCAAGTTAAAGGATCTCTGGAATTTAAGCGATCCGATTCTCTAAATAAAAAATCTTTAGTATTTAATAGAATAAACAATGAATTTATTAGTGATTTTGATGTTATTGATTTAACGGATTGGATAAAAAATACAGATATTAAGATAGAAAATTATAGAATAATCACGACTCATAATCATTCAAATGATTGTAGTATCCCACAGGGTTTAAATGTGAATGATCAACTTTGTAGAATAATTGGTTATTTTCTAGGTGATGGCACGATAACTTTAAATAAAAAAAGAGGTATTATTAGTTGGTCATTGAAAAAAAATAGTAGAAAAGAAAAGAAAGTATTAGATGATATTTTACAATTTTGTAAACATTATGATATTAAATGTGATGTATATGATAATAGAGAATATAACACATTTAATCCAACCATTAATTCTAAACCTCTAGCCGAATTTTTTAGTACTTTTTATGATAGTAATAAAGAAAAAACATTACCTAATCTTTGGTTAAATTTACCATTTAATAAGTTAAAATATATCATTTATGGGTTTATTATGACCGATGGCAATTTTAGAATAGATAGTACAAATAAATTATATGAAATTCGTATATCAAATACCGCTTTGAAATTATTAGAAAAATTAAAGTATAGATTAGAGTTTGAAGGTTATATTTCAAATATATTAAAAACTAAATTACGAGAAAATCAAATTATAAATGGTAAAACAGTTAAAAATTTAAAAGATAGTTATAGTATGTCATTCTATTTTTATGGATGCCAGGATTTATATAAACTATTTTATGAATTTGATAAAAAACCAGAGCAAAGTTCTTTACATACTAAAATAGTTTTTGATTATGTTATAAAACGAGTTAAAAGTATAAGTTATAAAAAATATACGGGATATGTGTATAATCTGGAAATAGAAACGGACAATACATATATTGCAAATTCAATAATTGTTCATAATTGTACTGGTGAGGATATATATCTAGGTCAAATGAGAAATATAGATCTAGAACTTACAAAACAGGTTTTTGAAGGTGCACACACTATTGCCAATAAATTACTTTTACCATGTGCAAAATTTTTCGAGAAAGTCAGAATTAGAACAGTTTGGGGAAATCATGGCCGCTGCCTTTCGAAAAATATGGAAATACTTACTCAAAATGGCTGGAAGTTATATAATGAAATAAAAAAAGGTGAAATTATACCTACAATGAATATTGAAAATAATAAAGTTGAATACTGCCCTATAGAGCACATAACAATTAATGAAAAGGAAAAAGAAATGTATAAAGGTAAAAGTAAAACGAATAATGGATTAGAATTAACAGATGATCATACAATTGTATACTATGATAGATATAATAAGATTTATAAAACTAAATTATTAAAAGAAATTTTATCATATAAATATGAAATAGGCATTCCAAAAACATTTACTAGTGGTAATAAAGACTTACGTAATATTACAAATAATGAGTTATTGTTAATTGGTTTAATATTATCAGATGGTAGCGTAGAAAAAGTGGAAAGAGGCAAACCACAAATTAGAGTGTATCAAAGTAAAAAGAAAAATATATATAAAATAAAAAACTTATTAAATGGTTTAAAAGTACCATATTCTATATATACAAGACAGAGAAATACGGAATTTATTTGTGGTAAAGAATTAAAAAACAAACTCCGAAAGGAAGTTAGATTTTATATAAAATGTTCAAAATTTAAAGATAAATTATTAAAATTATTACCAGATAAGAATATACAAAAATGGATGTTTGATTTATCTGATAATCAAGTTAATTTTTTATTACATGGATTAAAACTTGGTGATGGAAATGTACGAAATGGTAGAATACAAAAATGCGGTGTTAAAGTTCTTAAAGGGAAAACCAGCGCATGTATTTGGGGTGAAAAAAAATTTCTAAATGATTTACAAGCATTGCTTATTACTCATAATCAGGCATGTTCATTAGTTACAGATAAAAGAAAAGATACATATTTGTATTTAAACAATAAAAGACATTGTATCATTAATAAAAATATTAAAAAAGAAGAATATAACGATATTAGTTGGTGCGTTACAGTTAAAAACCACACTATTTTTGTTAGAAATAAATATAACGGTAAATCTTTTATAGTTGGTAATACCGGTAAACCCGGGCAATTTCACCCAAGAACAAATTTTGATTATATAGTATATTTATTTTTACAGAATAGTCTTAAGTACCAAAAAAATATAGAATTTTATATTGCAGAATGTCCGGTAATGTTATTTAAATTACCTGAGGCACAAAATTGGACACATTTAATATCTCACGGAAATGAGGTAAATAGTTGGATGGGAATTCCATTTTATGGAATTCAAAGAGATATGGGTAAATATAATCAGATGTTTGGTGAGAATATTAATTTCTGGCATACAGGACATTTTCATTCTGCGTGTAAAATAGATATACCATATGGACAACAAATTGTTAATGGTACATTCGTTGGTGGTTCTGAATTAAGTGTATTAAAAATGAAAACTAAATCTCAACCTAAACAGTTGTTATTTGGATTCAATAATGCCAGAGGAAAAACATGGAGTTATGATATACAATTAGAACCATTAACAAAACTTAAGATGGATGAAAATTCTATTTATACACCAACATATCAAGATAAAAATTAGGAGGTAAAAAATATGCTTACAGAAGTTAGTATTCATTTGTATGGAAAACCAGCATGGGATTTAGAAATTGAAGTAGAATTCAATGCTGAAAAAATTATTAACATGGGTAAATATTTAAATGAATGGTTACCTAAAGTGGTTGAAATTGGAAAAAAGTTGATTGATAATGGATGGGAATATTATGGTGGATTATATGATGTAAATTTTACCAAAAATATAACAAAAGAAGAAACTAAGGAAGAATTAAAAAAATTAAACGTTGATTTAGATTGTGTTAATATTAATGAAGAAGAATTTGAAGATGAGGAAGAATCTGAAGATGATGAAAATATCAAGGAGGAAATAAATGGCTAAAAACATGAAGATTTCAATTAAAAGTAATGGTACACCAGATGGAACATCATTAATGGTAAATGGTGCCGATATAACAAAAACACAAAGTGTAACAGATTTATATTTTAATGCTTATGGTGATTATGTAAGTTTATCATGGACAGTGTTAGACGTGGATGATAAAGGTGTAAGAAAATCTACATCATACAGATATAGTACACCTGCAGTAAATCAAACCATTGAAGTTGCTAAAAGTTCAACACCACCTAAATTTATAGGTAAGGATTCTGATATGCAATTTGAAACTGAAAAAGATAAGATTAACTACGATCTAACAGGTACAGTTAAAGTATTAAGTGATGTAATAGATATTAAAGAAGATAAGTAAATTAGTCTAATTATTTGGACTATAATCTATAGGAACTAAAACAATCGTCATTTTGTTCCTAGATGACAAGGAGGACCATATGTATTCTCAAAGTTTTGCATTGGCAGTATTAATGGATGGTAAAGTAGTTAGGGAAAATTATGGGAATGTAAAAGTACCATTTGGAAGTGAGTATGAAGTTAGAGCAAAGAATAAGTATGCATCACCGATAGCATTAGATCTTTATATTGATGGAAAATTAGTAAATGAGGCCGGCCATATTCTAGTTGCGGCTAATAGTTTCATGGATATTGCACACTGGGTAGAAAAAAGTGGAACCGGAAGAAAACTCGTTTTTGCCAAACTTAATGATAACAGAGTTGAACAACCTGGTGAATGTGAAAATGGGATAATAGAAGCCAGGTTCTATAAACCACAAGCCAAAGTAGAATTTGTACCAAATACAATTATTATTAAAGAATCGGTCTGGCCATATTACCCAACATGGCCAATAATAATTCACGAACATCATCATGATTATTATCCGTCATGGCCGAATCAACCATGGATAACTTCTACTGGTGATAGTTGTAATGTTGTTTGTTCATCAGTTGACTCGCACTTGGCTGCAATTGAATTTAATGGTGCTACAGTTAAAGGTGAAGAGACTAGTAAAATTGAATATAGTAAACCTAGTTTTGATCTTGAAGTTGAACCCGTTGTATTGAAGTTGAAAATAATTGGTTATGAAGATAAAACAAAAACATGTTGTGGTAAGAAACAATGCAAGGGAGAAATTTATTGTTCTAAGTGTGGTAAGAAATATAAATAATTATTAGTACCGGGTGCTGATGACGATTCAGATTAAATGTTGGCTCTCCAATGTTCCCAACAACCCGGTTTTTATGTAAGGAGGGCATGAGACCAACAAGTATTGTAGCGACTGTGATCTTATGTGTAAATATAAAAAAGAGGGCAGTAAAGAAATGAATATAGAAAAAAATGGTAAAAGAACGATTTTAGAAAAAGCAAGACCTTTTGATGAATTACGAGCTGAATGGAAAGCCAAAGAGAAAAAAGAAAAAGAATTAAAAAATGGTAAGTTATGGTTTATCTATAAACCATACTTTGCTATTAGAGGTTGGTACTATGAGATAAGGTGTTTCTTAAAAAATTATCAACCAATTAAAGAAATAATATGGTTCTTTCAACGCGGCTGGCGTGGATATTCAGACCGGGACACATGGTGTTACTCATATTACTTAGCTGATGTTATTCAAGCTGGTTTAAAACATCTTAAGAAATATCAACATGGCTATCCTGGCGAATTCAAAAATGTTAAAGAATGGGATAAGGTATTGGAACAAATAATATGGACATTTCAAAAAGCAAAATTAATTAGTGATGGTGATTTATTATTATATACATCAAAATTTAAAACTCATGCTATTAAAATGTTATCGAAAGAAGACACAAAAAAACTTGATGTGGGATTTTCGTTATTCAAAAAATATTTTTATCATTTCTGGGATTAATGCCCGTGTAGCTCAGCTGGTAGAGCAATCGCCTTGTAAGCGATAGGTTGTCAGTTCGAGCCTGACCTCGGGCTATGGTTCCGGGATTGTGTAATGGTAGCACATTTCGTGATCCCGGAGTAGATAAGGAAAATAACAATGGCTATTGACAAAGATGTTAAAATATGCTATAATTAAGTATGGAGAGTATAAGTATGAAATGTGTACTTTGTAAAAAGGAAACTGAGAAAGGAGATATGGTGGAGAATGTGGGATTCGTATGTGAAGAGTGTCAGAACAAAGTCACCATAACATCCTACCAAAAAGAATACTACTTTAACAACACCATGAACATACAAATTAAAGATGATAAAGTGGATTAAGAGATTATTTAAGAGAAAAGAAATAAATAAAAAACCTATGAAATCACAAATCGTGATATCATCTTTTTTTAATAAAAATAATATATTTCCTGATACATATTTCTTTTATAAACCATTAAATATAGATGGCATACTTCAAACGTATAATAGTTATATAATAAAATATCCTATGGGTAGATATACAATAGGATCCTGGATAGATGAAATATCACAAAGATTTAATATTAATCCTAGAATAATTATATGTTTACTAGAAAAAAATAACATGATTACTACAACAAATCCAATATCAAAAGAAACACTCGACTTTGCACTTGGACTTGGAGTATCTAAATTCGAGTTAATATCAAAGCAATACAAGGGATTGGATAAACAAATATTTTATATATCTCAGAATATCAGAAGATGGTTTGATTTATACAGCATAAAAAATTGTGGCAAAGTAAATTGTATTGATGATAATGATATTGTTTCCAAGAATGCATTTACATATGCATTATATATGATAGAACCATATGTTGGTACTAATGATTTTTATCTTGTTCAACCAGTTAAAGACAATACTGGTATAGTTACTGGTATAAATAAAGAATTAAAATATAAAGCTCCATTTGGAGTATATAAATTCTGGGCAATATGGAACGAATGGTTTGAAAAATGAAAATACCTTTAGTTTGTTATACTGAAAAAGATAGTATAAATATTATTGTAGATAAGACAAAACAAAATATAGAATTTCCCATTAATCCCACATGCTTTATTAAAGATGGATTTAGTGGTTTAGACTATAGAGAAAGACCAATATGGGGAAAATGGATAGATTTATGGACAAAAGAACCTATTAATGTTTATAGAAAAGAATTTAGTAATACCGTAGATTGTTCTAGATTTTTCAGAAATAATAAAGATGGTGGTTATATATTCTCTTTACCATACCTGGAACAAGTACTTATATACGAACCTGATTTTTTCTTTCAATATCCTAATAATGAATCATTAATGACATTAACATTTGATATAGAAGTTCAACATGATGGTAAATCATTTCCTACAGCAGATACTAACCCCATTATAGCAATAGGATATAAAATAAACAACGAACAAACCAAAGTTATAGATTGTTATGATGAAAAAAATATAGATAAAGATATTATAATAAATTTTTTAAACATTATACAACAGTATGATCCGGATATTATAGTTGGATATAATGCCATGGGTATGTCCGGTGAAGGTTTTGATATACCATATCTAATAAAAAGAGCAGAAATACATGGACTTAATATAACTAAATTAACGCGCTGGGGAAATAAACCATACTATAAAAAAGATAATGAAATTGTATATAATATATATGGTAGATGTGTATTTGATGTATTTAATTTTGTTGTACGTGATACATCATTATTTGGAGTTAAAAATAAAAAATTAAAAACGATATCTGAATGGTATGATATCTCTACTAATAAATTTGATATGTTTTATAAAGAAGATAATAGTAAATATATTAAAACTGAAGAAGTAAGAAAATTAGTTGCCGGTGATGTTGATGCAACTTACAAATTATTTGAAATATATTTTCCACTCCAGAAATATTTAGCTGAGATGATGGGAATACCATTGGATAATATGGTTAATTCATATGCAAGTTTTGTACCTAAAATATTTATGGGCCGGCATTTAATTGAATTAAAAATGTTACCATTTCAATCCAATTATGATAGATACACTAATACTAAATTCCAAGCAGCATTAACTAATATGAAACGTCAAGGTTTTCATAAAGAACTATGGGGTATTGATTTTGCTAGTTATTATCCGTCTTTAATGGTTACATTTAATTTGTGTTACTCTCCAGATACTGAGGTATTAACAAACAACGGTTGGAAGATTTTTAAAGATGTTAAACATAATGATATGATATGCACTTTAAATCCCAAAAATAATCATATTGAATATATAAACTATAAATCGATACAATCATTTAATTATATTGGCGAAGTAATGTATGTTGTAAATAGTAAACAAATAGATTTAATGGTTACACCTGAGCACAAAATGTATATTGCGCACGGAAGAAGTAATAACTTTAATTTGGAAACAAGTAAATATATTTATAATAAACCAGTAAAATACAAAAGAGATGGTATATGGATAGGAAATGAAGTGGTGTATTTTAATTTACCACAATCATATCGCATACAGAAAAATCAATGGAATAAAGAAAGTAAAGTTATTTTAGAAGAAAAAAAGTTTAAAATGGATGATTGGTTGGAATTCCTGGGTTATTTTATATCGGAAGGTTGTACATCTCGCTACGATGGCCAATATAAAGTAATTATAACACAAAATCCATCAAACCAAAAATTAATAAAAAAATGTATTACTAGTTTAGGGTTTAAATTTTACTTATATCCAAATTGTAAAAATATAACTATATTAAATAAACAATTATATGATTATCTAAAGCCACTGGGTAAATGTAATCAGAAATATATACCAAAAGAATTTATGAGTTTATCATTTAGACAATTAAAAATATTATTTAATTCTCTTATGTTTGGAGATGGTATCTATGATGGTATATATCCACGTTATACAACAACATCTAAAAGATTAGCGGATGATTTTCAGGAACTCGTATTTAAACTAGGTTTTGCGGCCACAATAGGTGAGAAAAATAAAAAAAACGGTAAACATTTGTGTTGTTATGATGTGTATATTTCTACTAAATGTTTAACACCAGGATTAAATACAAGAAAAATAAAACACGATAAATTTATAGAATATAATGGTTTAGTTTGGTGTTGTACAATGCCAAGGAATAACATAATATATGTTAGACGAAACAATAAACCGTGTTGGTCTGGAAATAGTCCGGAATGCGTGAAATTGACAACTTTTCTGGATAAAAAAGATGAGTTTGATTTTTTGAGTGATGGTAAAACATTATGGGCACGAATTCCCGATGAAAATTTTAACTGTGATGTTTTACTTAATATAAACCTAAAGAAAGACGGTTTCCTAAGAACTGAAATGGATAATTTTTTTGAGATGAGAGGAAAAATTAAAAAATCCATGGAAACAGCTGATGGTGGACAGAAAACTATACTTAAATCCCAGTCTGATGCCCTTAAGGTTTTGATGAATTGTTTCACTGAAGATATGCAAGTATTAACAACAGAAGGCATCAAATATATAAAAGATATTAATGTAAATGATAATGTTTATTCAATAAATCCCAAAACATTAAAATTAGAAATCAAGTCAGTTACTAATATTTATAAATATAAGTATGATGGTGATATATTAAA
>Ga0066637_10002221_pt1 | contig 12906 bp, 16 predicted proteins | sample CryGeyCG2014_020_FD_62737 | JGI IMG/M metagenome (GOLD analysis project Ga0066637, IMG submission 62737) | Groundwater microbial communities from aquifer - Crystal Geyser CG08_land_8/20/14_0.20 | ecosystem: Environmental > Aquatic > Deep subsurface > Groundwater | place: USA: Utah: Grand County...
AATCTTGATGTTAATGTTTTGGATTGTATTTTTGCTAGGACACTCCCCGAAAAACCAGAATTTATATCAATCTACTATTTTTGTGAAGTTGTTAAAGAAACAAGTAAACCAAAAGCAATGGAAAAATTCAAGGAAATAAAATGGATTAAACCAACAGAAGTTGATAAATGTTTTACTACAACAATTGATCCTGTTATTGCCAGTTTTCTAGAAGCTTTAGAAAAAGGAGAAATCTAACCCTTTTTATTGATCAATTCTAAAACATACTGAAAAGGTGCTCCTAAAATCAATATTGGATTTTCCTTAAGATTGTCTATAGTCTTGTTTTCAATGGTTAGGTTTATTGCAACACCGGTTACAAGATAGACTAACAATAAGATGATTAAAAATTTTACTATACCGCGACTCATAATTATAATTTATCTTATTCTCTTAAATAACTTTCAAGACTCAATGTTATTAAAATCTAAAGAGCAAAATTATTTTTGATAGTAATGTACCCCAAAGATGTTCAAGTTAAATTAAAAAAAGAAGGAATTGAGGTTGGAGACAGAGTAAGAATTTCAAAAGAAAGCGAAGTATATGAAGGAACATTAATGCCGAGAATAGAGTTAGGCGACGAAAATTCTCTGATACTAAAGTTGGAAAATGGTTATAATATCGGGATAAAATTTTACAATAAAATGGAAATAAAAAAAATTGGCAAAGGAGAAAAATTGGGTGTTATTCCAAAATTAAAAATAAAAAGAAAAAAGAAACTCCCTGATGTTTCTATTATTGCTACTGGTGGAACAATTGGGACACATGTTGATTACAAGACTGGTGGGGTGTTTATGTGCCGTTCACCAGAAGAAATACTTTCAACTACCCCGGAAATAGGAAATATAATTGATCTAAAAAATACAGAAAGGCCGTTTACACTTGCCAGCGAAGATTTGACATATAGAGAATGGCAGACAATGGCTAGAACAATTGCAAAAGAGCTCAATTCTGGATGCAGAGGCGTTATAGTTACCCATGGAACTGATGTTCTTCATTATTCGGCCGCGGCAATGTCATTCATGCTCAAGAATCTGTCAAAGCCAGTTGCATTTGTCGGCGCTCAGCGTTCTCCTGACAGGGGAAGTTTTGACGGGTCGATGAACTTGATATGTGCATCTCATTTCACTGGCTATTCTGATATTGGTGAAGTTTGTTTGGTCATGCATGGGACATCAAATGATGATTACTGCCTAGTTAACAGGGGGACTCGTGTCAGGAAATTCCATACGTCAAGAAGGGATGCATTTCAACCTGTGAATGAAAAACCAATTGCAAAAATCTGGAGAAACGGCAAGATAGAAAAAACAGGTATAGAATACACAAGATTTAAAGATAAGAAAGTGGAAGTAGACGATAAATGGGAACCCAATGTTGCTTTGATAAAAGCCTTCCCAAATTCTGATCCATCGATTATCGACTGGTATTTGGATAAAAAATATAAAGGATTGGTTATAGAGGGTTTTGGCTTGGGTCATGTTCCTACAGGCACATTGAAAAAAGAAAATTCCTGGTTGCCCCATATCAAGAAAGCAATCGATAAAGGAATGAATGTTATAATGACAAGCCAGACAATTTTTGGCAGGGTTCATCCATATGTTTACAGAAATTTGAGGTTAATAAGTGAAGCTGGTGTTGTTTATGCTGAAGATATGTTGACAGAAGTAGCTCTTGTGAAACTATCTTGGGTTCTTGGTCATACTACAAATAAAGAAAAAATAAAAGAAATGATGTTAACACCATTTGCCCATGAAATAAATTCTAGAACAGATTTGAATTCTGTTGTTAAATCAAAATAAGTGTTGCCATGGATTACAAAAAATTGGGTTTAAGAGTTGGTTTAGAAATTCATCATGAATTAAATACAAAATCCAAACTTTTTTGTAGCTGTCCTACTCTTCTAAAAACCAATGAAAAACCAGATTTTATCCTAGAAAGGTATCAGATATCAGTAGCTGGAGAAACAGGGGAAATAGATGTTGCTGCCATAGAAGAAATGAAAAAAAACAAGAAAATAATTTATGAAGTATATGATGATTGTGATTGTTTGGTGGACACAGATTGTGAACCTCCCCACAGGATCAGTCAAGAAGCGTTGAAAATTGCATTAATCATAGCTGAATTATTCCATTGCAAGATTGTTGATGAAATTCAAGTGATGAGAAAAACTATTGTTGATGGAAGCTTGCCTTCTGGCTTTCAGAGGACTATGCTTATTGGGGTTAATGGGTGGGTAGAAACTAATCAGGGAAGAGTAGAAATAGAGGCTATAACCCTAGAAGAAGATTCAGGAAGATTAATAAAAAAAGACGATAGTTCCGTTACGTTTAGATTGGATAGACTAGGTACCCCCGAGGTAGAAATAGGAACAGGAAAAGGTATAGTTTCACCAGAGCATGCGAAAGAAGTCGCTAAAACAATAGGAAATATAATCCGTTCCACAGGTAAAGCAAAGATACGAGAAGGATCAGTTCGTCAAGATGTCAATATATCAATAAAAAATGGGGATCGGGTTGAAGTAAAGCATGTGCCAAGCCTTTCGCTTATACCAACAGTCATAGAAAAGGAGATCAGGCGGCAAGAGGAGTTAATTAAGCAGAATAAGAAAGTTTCCCGAGACGTCCGCCGAGTTCTGATAGATGGGTCTACAAAATTTTTAAGGCCTATTCCTGGAGCGGCAAGAATGTATCCTGAGACCGATGTCGTGCCAATTGAAACCAAAGAATTGATGAAAGAAGTTAAAAATAATATGCCCAAAACCCTGGATGAAAAGATGGAGAAATACAAAAAATTAGGCCTTTCAAAAGATTTAGCAAGCCAGATTGCAGATTCTGGTTATTCTCAATTGATTGATAAATTTATAAAAAATTTTAAAATAAACCCAAAAATAGTTGTTGGTGTTTTTGTCAGTACTTTGAAAGAATTAAAAAGAAATGAGAATTTAGATGTCAGTAAATTGTCTGAAAAAGATTTTGAGGAGTTGTTTGGGTTATTGTCTCAAGGAAAAATCGTGAAAGAATCAATTGGAGATCTTTTAAAAGATAAAATCAAAACAGGGAAATTCACAATCACTGATTTTATTTCTGAAAATGAGCTGAGAAAAATAATCAAAGAAATTGTTTCCAAAAATAAAGATGCCCCTAAGGGTAAGATTATTGGTTTTGTAATGTCTGAAGTTAGGGGGAAGGCTGATCCTAAGGATGTTATGAGAATTATTGACGAAGAAACCTGATAATCTTTTTTAGATGGAAAATTAAAATAAGAATATGGTCTTACCAGTAGCTTTAGGGAGTTTGGCACCTTATGCAGTTAAGACTATAGAATATGCGCCTTATGCTATTGCAGCCTTTCAGGCACTTTATGGATTATCAAGTCATTTGGGAGAAAAATATGGGGCTGAAATGAGACAAATAAAGAGGGAATATGAAGAAAGAGGTTTTGAAGCCATAAGAGATCATAGCAAGGAGATATTAGCAGCGGCTGGTTATGCACTTGTTAGAGGAGTTCATAGTGCGTATGAAGTTTATAGGCAAGTTAAAGCAAGTCTTAAAATTAGACCTTCTGGAAATGATCCGACAAAAGCAGTTACAATAGGCAGTTTAATGTTCTTATCCATTTTATCATTGTCTTACTTTACATTAGTTCCCCAGAAAACAACAATCCATGCAATTGTTCCAATGGCAATTAATATACCTGGATTATTCTTGTCGTTTATTTTACTTAGTGTAGTGGCTTGGTTTGTGCTAAAAAAAGATTAAGCATAAGACGGCATGAGTGGCCTGACTGGATGCTGATATCTTTCATCCCTATATCCTTCAACCCCAATATCTCTTCGATACATACCTTTTACATAATCCCTTCCAGCCCTTTTAGCATCCCCTGCTACTCTGTAAATATCGTGTATTAAAACTCCAACCGCAGCTAGGGACTTTTCTGGTATTATACTTAATATACTGTCCAACCCAGGAATTTCAGTAATATATTGCCATGCTTTCAACCCTATGCTCAAATTTGGATGTGATCTATTCATGGATTCGTGATATCTTCTTTCCAATGTTGGCCCTAAAGCCAATCTTTCAATCAATGCCCCAACTGCTTCAACAACTGGGATAGAAGTGCCAGCAGTTGCCGGAGCGGTAGCAATTTCAGCCGCGTCTTCAGCCTTTTCGAAAATAATGTCTGCCGCATCAGCAGGAATTCCATAAAGAACTGCTCCTATATCCCCTTCAAATCTTCTTAATAATTCTTCCCTTCTTTGGGGGTTTTCCTGTTCTCTCCAAATATTTGGATTATACCTAGACAATAGACCCAATAATTTCTGGGATAAATAACGGCTTATTTGCATAATATTAATTAGTTTGAAACAATATATTTATTTATGAAAGTGAGCGACTGCAACATAGATGATGAATATCAACAAGTAAATCCGAATGAAAATCTCTCCTCTGTTAGGAACAAATATTGCCATTTTCTCGTCGTAGTTGAAAATAAAAAACCTATAGGGATAGTAACTAACAATGACATAATAAAAAACATTAAAACTAAAAAAGATTATGAAAGGCTGAAATTCAAAGATATAATGTCCTCGCCGGTAACATCCGTGAAATTGGATGATGATATGGACAAAATCTCAAAAATAATGGTCAAGAACGGTTTTATGTCCCTTCCTGTTATTAATGGCAGCGGGGATTTTGTTGGTTTGATAACTTATTTTGACTACTTGGGTAGAATTTCAGAGAAAATTGAAAGAAAACTGGAGGAAAACAAGGAATAATTTATCTTGCTCTTGCATATGCTGGCTGAGCTTGTAAATGTTGGTAAAATGTTATTCCAACATCTCTTGGATCAAAATTAAGATTGAGTACTCTGTAAAGATTATTTCGAACATCTCCTCCCATTTGTCTCAAGGTTTGCCAAGCAGCATAAACAAGCTCTGGGTAAGCACCGCTATCATAGCCTAGGCCTCGAGTAATAAGTTCTGTGAATCCTTCAACTATTGGCCTGGCTTTTTCACCTAATCTTTTGAAATAACTTCCCAGAAAAGTTCTTGTAGCATGATGGACTCTTTCATGGGCTATTGTAGGTTCTAATTGATTGTTTTGAGGGTCTTTTGCTACATATCTATTTGATAAAATTTGGTTCCCTCCATCATATGCCCCCAATGCCCCTTCAACTACTCTTTTGACTTGGCCTGTAAATATATTGAAAAATGTAATTACTCTTGATGGAAGTTCCGTTATTTCATATTTTAAGTCTCTGATACTATTTCTATATCTCTCGTAAGTTTCAGGGTTAAGATATCTTCTTGCAAATGCATCAACTCTTCCGCCAACAGATTTTCCCGTAGCTTTCACTCTTTCTCGAGCTTTAGCATCTGATAGTTCTTCTGGTCGGGTTGGAGTAAATAATTCGTCTTGAAGATTGCTTAAACCCATATTATCACTTCAAAATTGGTTAATAAAAATTAAATACTTTATTAAAATTTAAATAACTCGATGGTGGCTGAATCTCAATCAATTGCAGAAATTAACTAGATTTACTGTCTTTTTCTGATTCTATTTTAAGTTCCCCTATTCTATGTTCTAATTCTCCCATTCTCGCTTTTAATTTCTTTCTTTCTTCATCGTCTTTAGTTTCCTTGTATTCCCAATATAAGTCTTTCATCATTTTTTCTTTTTGGCTTAACTCTTTCAATATAGATCCTTTAAAGTCTATTTTTATCTTCTTTTTCGAGAACATATATACCCCGACAAAAAACATAGTTGCAAAAGCTCCGAAAGCAAAAAAGCTGCCCATGCCAAACAGGAAATGAACTACCTTGAAAGCCCACCCATAATAAATCGAAGATATGGCAAATATAAATGCGAGAAGCATGTTGACGTTTTTTGAACCTCTTCCAAAAATTTCTAATCTTGTTAATAGCCCCCAAACTATTATAAAAATCCCTAAAAACGGTAAAATCAGGAAATAAAGAATATCAGGGGCTTTGGCATAGTTTGGAGGGATTCTTAGCCATTTATACCAGTCACTTAAATACCCTGCGAATACTGGTGCTATTGTAAGGAGGAAAATTAATGATATTATTAGGCATCTATATCTCATAATCATTTTTTAGGATTCAGAATATTAAATAATAATGGAAAAAAAGAGAAATTAAGTATATCTCGAACGTCTATCTCTATTTATTGTGTCTCTACCGTATAATATAGCTTTCCTGTACAATGTTGTTGATATTTCATCATTTCTGTACAACATTGAAGATTTTCCTACTGTTGGCACAACTGGCCCATTGTATTCTCCTGGTTTTCTACCATTTCCGCCGCCACCTACTGTTGGCACAACTGGCCCATTGTATTCTCCTGGTTTTCTACCATTTCCGCCGCCACCTACTGTTGGCACAACTGGCCCACTATAAGTTGGAGTTGGTGCTACAAGAGTTTGAATTGCTGCTTGTACAGTTGGCACAAATGTTTGAATTTTTTCACCACCTTTTTTCAATAATTTTTCAGCATCTTCTTCAATTTTTGAAATATCAATCCCTGGATTTGTTGCTCCTGGAACTGGTGTTGCTGTTGACATGGGTGTTAGTGTCGGCATTTGTGTTTCTGTCGGACCAAACAAACCAAAAGGACCTGTTCTTCTACCTACATATGGAGTTGGTGTTGCTGTTGGCGTTTTGGTTGGTTCTTTCAAACCTTCAAAAAAGGATAAAATATCTTCTCCTGCTTCTCTCATTCTTTGAGCAGAATCTGGGATTGGTGTATATCTTTTGAATATATTTTCACTACTTCCTCCACTAACACCAGTTTGATCTCTTGAACCTCCTGGTGGTATAGGACCATCGTATTGTAAGCAACCTGTTAATATTGTAGCTACCGTTCCTAATGTCAAGGCAACATTTCTAATAGTATTTGTCATTTTAATTACCTCATTTAATTATTGATATGGATCACTTGGTGGACTTTCGGGTAATTCAACTTCACTGGTTTGAGGTCTAGATCTGCTTCTTCTGGCAACATCCCTACCTCTTCTAATAACTTCCCTAGTCCCTCTTTTGAGACTATCTATTTTTCCAAGTATAATATCAGCAGCAGTAAATGCTGCTAAAAGATAAAGTGGTATATCACCGCCAAAACCTTGTGTATTTGTCCATGCTCTAACAAGAGGATATACAGTTCCAGCTCCTGCTTCAACAACAGCAAGAACATCAGAAGCAGTTTGATTTCTACTTCTTAAAAGATCCCCCCCTATATCAGATGCTATAGTAGCTACTGTGGCAAGTGGTACACTGTCTAAAGCATATCCAACATAAGGTATAGCATTTTCAAAAAGATTGGTTAAATATGTTCCCCATTTTGCAACATTTGCAGCAGTTTTTAATGAATATATTATACATACCACCTCTGTATTAATTACTACATTAATGTGACAATAAGTATAAATACTTTACTACACTAATACAATAATATGTATAATACAAAAAGAGTAACTACAAGTATAAGAATAGACCCCAAAGTCTGGAAAGAAGCAAAGAAACTTTCTATTGATTTGAGCTGTAGCGTAGGGGAATTAATGGAAAATATAATCAAGAAAGAATTGGAAAAAAGGAAATAAAAATATTTTCTATTTACATTTATTGATGAACTTCAATTAGTTAAATTAACTATAATAATATTAACAACTAAAATTAATTATATCAATTGTATTTAAACGAGTGAGTTAATGAAAAAGTTTATTGTTGGAGTTACTGTATTGCTCTTACTTTGTTCTACTGCAGTTTATGCTGCTGATCCTCCACAAATTTTTGGGGCAGGAGTTTGTAGCTTTGATAAAATGTCGAAGAATCAGAATTATTATGATTGTTTTGTAGATAGTTTTCTTTACTACATGGTTTCTATAAATGAAAGGGACAGAAGCCCATATCACTGGAATTACATAGCTGGAAAAGACCCAAATTTCCCATCCAGCGGGCCAATGAATTTCTTTAGGAATATTATCGCTCCTTTCATAGCTCTTGGTGTTGTTTTATACGGATTTATGACCAATATAAACATTTTTGGAAGGAGAAACAACTGGATAAATATAGTCATGGCAATCCTTATGATATTGTCTACTTTTCCTACCGGTCTCTTTGAAAAGATTGTTTTAAACAATGTTCTGAGGTATGGTTCTAGATGGACTTTTGCTCTGTGGACAGTACTTTTTGTGATAGGTACTTGGTCTATATTTAGGATAAATGTTCACAGAATCACAGGAGAAGCTGCCCAAGAAGAAGCAAAGTGGGCAGGAATTAGAAATTTAGGAAAAGAAATTAGAGATCTAGAAAGCAGACGTAGTGAAGCATTGAAAACAATGTCTGATCCTAGTTGTGATGCAGCAAAAGCCGGTCATTTGAAAGAAGTTGTGGCAAAACTAGATGCAGAAATAGATAAATTAAAAGGGCAATCAAAGGACTTAAAAGATACTTAAAACTATATTTTCTACAGGATATAAGTATTTATATTAGATATGGTATTTACTGGATAGTGATTAATTATGGTAGATTTTCAAGATTTAATAAAAAGTTTGTACGAAGGAGCTGAAAAATTATTACCTCTTGGTAGAGTAACTGAAAGATCAAATGGTAGGTTTTATAGATCTCAATTAAGAGCTAATGCTATGAAAACAGATCCTTCAGGTAGACTCGCTGGAGATCTTGACGATTTATCTTATATTCAATCTTGTAAAAGAGCCTCAGATAGAGGTGAGTCAAATTCTCTACAAATTTATCAAGCAGCAAGAAAATTATGGGATGATGAAACAGAAAGAATAGAAGATGAAATAAGATCATTAAGAAGAGAAATTGAAGGAACTTCAATATTTAATATTACTGAAAGGTATAATTCAGGAAGGCAATTAGGATATTTAAAAAGAGATTTGAAATACAGAGGAATAGCGGTTTCTGAATGGGAAAGAGCAACTTTAATGGACAGAGAAGCTCAAGAAAGAAAAAATAGAAATACATTGATAACTTTAGCTACAGCGGCAGGTGCGGTCTATACTATTTCAAATTGGGGCGCAATAAAACAAGTGTCAAGTGATATATATGGGGCTGCAAAGAATATTTATGATTTACTTAGACCTAGTTCAACGTCTCCAACATCAGCAACACCTTAACTAAACTAAAAACAAAAGCCCAAAATACAACAAGCCCATAATAAAAACAAATCCTAATTTAAGAAAATCATTTTTAAAATAAAGAAATCCTATTCCCAGACATGCTAACGCATAGCCAATAAAACCCAATTTTATTGTAAATAATGAAAACAATACACCCAAAATAACGCTAGCTATTTTATTGAAATTTCCCCTTCCGAAAATTTTCATCTTCTCGTTAAGCCCATACAAACATACAAAATTAGCTACAAAAGGCAAAATAATTGAAAAAATAATCTGCGGATATACCAAACTACTCGCAGGCATCCCAACAATTTTTGAAATTTCTATTATTGCTTTATCCATGCATATCATTTAAACTTGTAGAAAAATATATTCTTTCTTTACCAATAACTTTTATTTGATTTTTACAATAGGTTTTGTGGTTGTTCATGAATACAAGAATAAGCAAACTAACAATGCAGGGGTTCAAATCTTTCAGGAAGAAAGTATCCATCCCCATTTTACCTGGGTTTACAGTTTTTTGTGGCAGCAATGGATCTGGTAAAAGCAATCTGTTAGATGCGATATCATTTGTTTTAGGTAAGACTTCAACTAAATCAATGCGTGCTGATAGGCTGTATGAGTTGATCTATCACGGAAATAAAAGCATTCCCCAATCAGATTATGCATCTGTCTCATTGTGGCTAGATAATTCCGAAAAAACCTTCCCATACGAAGTTCCTGAAATAACAGTAACAAGAAAGGTGAACAAAAAAGGAAATAGTATTTATAAAATCAATGGCAAAACTTCAACCAGGCAAAATGTATTAGAAATTCTCTCTGCGGCAAGAATCCACCCTGAAGGTTTTAATATGATTATGCAGGGAGATGTTACCCAAGTTATAGAAATGTCTACAGAAGAGAGAAGGGAAATAATCGACCAAGTTGCTGGAATATCCCTGTATGACGAAAAGAAAGAAAAAGCAATGAAGAATCTTGACATAGTCGGGGAAAAGATGAGAGAAGTTGAAATTATCCTTACTGAAAGATTAGAAAGACTACAGAGTTTAGAGCAAGAAAGAAATACAGCAATAAAGTACCAAGAACTAATAGAACAATTAAAAACATTGAATGCGTCTTTAGCTTTCCAGAAATACAAACTTGAAGAAAAAAGATACGGTTCAATTGACGAAGAAATCAAGCAAAACGAAGCTGAAATAAAACAGCTAGAAATTGGTGTAAAAAAAATAGAGGGGGAATTAGAAACCAAAGAAAAAAGAAGGCAAGAAATCACAGAAAAAGTTTTCATCCGATCAAAAGAAGCTGGAATCAGGCAAGAAATAGAAGACGTCAAAAACAAGATTATCAGAAACAGAGATAGGATAGAAAGCAATGAAAGAGAAATAAACCGGATAAACATAATGACAGACAAGTTAAGATCAGTCCAGTCAAGCTCGGGTTCATTTTCAAGGGCAGTCAAAACTATTCTTGGCCTTAAAAACCCAAACGTTTATGGAACGATTTCCAGCCTTGTAAAAATTTCTGAAGATTATAAAATCGCCGCAGAAGTTGCAGCCGGTCAAAGATTTTGGAATGTTGTTGTCAACGATACTAACACTGCAGCAGAATGTATAAATTTTCTAAAAAGAGAAAAAATCGGCAGAGGAACATTTTTACCATTAAATAAAATCAAGGCAAGAGAGTTATCCGATCAGCAAAACAATTTATTGAAAAAACCTGGAGTTATCGGTTTGCTTTCAAACTTAGTTAAATATGACCACAAATATTTTCCTGCCATTAAACATATTTTTGGAGATACAATAGTTATAGAAAACCTTGGAATTGCAAGGCAAATAGGAATAGGAAAAGCGAGAATGGTAACTCTCGACGGGGATTTAGCTGAAAAATCAGGCGCAATGATTGGCGGTTTTTATAAAAGGCGTGAGGAATCTACTTCTGACATAGAAATGGAAGAATATGAGCAAGTTAAAAGAGATTTGGAAGAAGAAACTAATTTTTTGAGATTAGAAATTGGGCAATTAAATGAAAAAATGGATAATTTGAGGAAAACATATGAAAGTGAGAGCCAAAATGTTCTAGACCTTGATGAAGAAAGAACAAAGATTGATGAAGAAATGGTGTTGATGAAGCAAAAAAGGAACGAAATTTTTAACAAAAGAGCAGATGTTCTTGATAAGACAAACAAACTGAAAATACGTGGGGCAAAAACAGAGGCTGAACTTTCATCGTTAAAAACAGAAGTTGATAGATATGAAAATATCCAATACCTGGATGAAAAAATAGAAATTTTAGAAGATAAGATAGATGAAAATACATCCCAACTTAATTCTTTGGGATTAGTCAATATGAAAGCGATTGATGAGTACGAAAAATTCAAGGGAGAGTTCGATGAGTTGAAGAATAAATATGATTCAATAAGGGATGAGAGAGAATCGATAATTGAAATGATAGAAAAAATAGAAGGCAAAAAGAAAGAAGTATTTTATGAGTGTTTGAGAAGTATTGACAAAAATTTCATGGAAATTTTCAAAGATTTGGCAAATGGGGAAGCTTCCCTTCAATTGGAAGACCAACTAAACATCCAAAGCGGGTTGGAAATTCAGGCTAACCCCGGCGGAAAGAATTTGTTGAATATTGATGCAATGTCTGGCGGGGAGAAAACTTTGACGGCTTTAGCGTTCTTATTTGCAATCCAGCGTTATAAGCCAGCCCCTTTTTATATTCTTGATGAAATTGATGCATCATTGGACAAGGTTAATACAAAGAAGATTACAGACCTTATTAAAAAAATGTCAAAAAAAGAGCAGTTTCTGGTTATTACACACAATGATTATACAATCAAGAATGGAGATAGGGTTTATGGTGTATCTATGGAAAATGGTGAATCAAAGATTCTTGGGTTGGAATTACCCGAAGTAAAAGCTGGTTAATATGGAAGAACAAGTTCTACTTGAAAGAATAATCAAGCAACAGTCATGGGAAGATTTGATTGATTACATAGTTACAATGGAAGATTTAGACCCATGGGATGTTGATATAACAAAACTAACGAATATATTTCTTGATTATATTGAAACTATGGAAATGCTTGATTTCAGAATTCCTGCAAAAGTTGTTCTCGTAGCTTCTATTTTATTAAAATTAAAAACAGAAATCACTTGGCCAACTATTAGGCAGAAGCCAACAGAATATTCATTTGATGATTTGCAAGATGATTTAGCATCCTATGAAGAAATAAAACAAAAACTTCAGCAAATGACATTAGAGCCTGGCTCGATAAGAATAGTTAAAAGAAAAGTTACACTTGATGAGTTAGTTGGTGCATTGCAAAAAGCAGTCAAAGTAGATGACAGAAGAGAAATTAAAAAGAAAAAACTTGGGAGAGGATTGAGGAAAAATATAGATTTTTCAGAAGAAGATATTGAAAAAAGAATTAATTCATTAATGTTTAAGATAGACTCTTTTTTACTTCAGTTGGGATCAGAAAAAGTAGAATTTTCTAAATTGGTTAAAACTTGGGATAGAAATCAGATCGTTGATGTATTCTTGCCTATACTTTATTTAGCGACTAGAGGGAAAGTTAGTACAGAACAGGAAGATTTTTTCAAGGAAATATGGATTTTCTCGAGAAAACCGAAATATGAATAATTTCTGAGATTTTAAAAGTAAAATAGAAACTTAAGAATATCTTTTTAATAATAATGTTAT
>Ga0066637_10002223_pt1 | contig 12901 bp, 13 predicted proteins | sample CryGeyCG2014_020_FD_62737 | JGI IMG/M metagenome (GOLD analysis project Ga0066637, IMG submission 62737) | Groundwater microbial communities from aquifer - Crystal Geyser CG08_land_8/20/14_0.20 | ecosystem: Environmental > Aquatic > Deep subsurface > Groundwater | place: USA: Utah: Grand County...
ATTTTAGCTTTTTCTTCTTTGGATACTTTGTTGTTTTGTTTCATATGGTCCTATTATACCATACCGGCCATCAACTTTTTAATAGGTCAAAATGTGTGCAGGATTACTGGACCATTATAGATCACCACTTAACATCACCACCTTTATCCCCAACTTTTGAAGGGCTTTGATGGAACTAAGACTCTCCGTCTTAACGGGGTCGGCAATAGTCATTAGAGCTAACAAGGAGTCCTTGGCGGCCAAAAAGATAACAGTCTTTCCGGCTTGAGCCAAATTATTGACGACTTCATTATGTTCCGTTAAATCAAGACCGCTGTCAGTCATTAACTTTTGATTCCCGAGAGAATATTTTTGACCGTCAATCTCCGCTTCAATTCCCTGACCTGGAATAGCCGCAAAATTTTTGACATTTAATGATTGAAATTGATCTATATTGCCATAATTCATAACCGCTTGGGCCAGAGGATGTTCCGATTGTTTTTCTAAGGATTGAAAGATAGCCAGAATCTCATCGTCTCCCTTATCGGAAAAATTAATAAAATCAATGACCGCCGGCTTACCCTTGGTAATAGTTCCCGTCTTATCCATTAAAACAACCCTAACATTATGGAGCTTTTCTAAGGCCTCGGCATTTTTAATCAAAATTCCATAGCGACTGGCCAGTCCCGTGCCCATAATAATTCCCGTCGGAGTAGCCAATCCTAAAGCGCACGGACAAGCGATAACTAAAACGGCCACGAAACAAGCCACGGCCAAAGGCAGAAATTGATTCAATTGATTGGTAAATAAACCGACGATTAACCACGATAAAAAAGTCAGGCCGGCAATAATCATAATAGTGGGCACAAAAAATTGGGAAATTTTATCCGCCAACCTTTGAATCGGAGCCTTTGATCCTTGGGCCTCCTCTACCGCCCTGACAATATTAGCCAAGAGAGTCTCCGGACCCAATTTAGTCGCTCTAAACTTAAAATATCCCTGTTTATTGATAGTACTGCCAATCACCGCATCTCCGATATTTTTAGAGACCAACATTGATTCTCCAGTCATTAATGATTCATCCAAATCTGAAGCGCCTTCAATCACCACACCGTCGGTCGGCACTTTCGCCCCAGGTTTAACAATCACCACATCGTTTACAATTAATTGTTCCACCGGCACTTCTATCTCCTGATTCTCCCGCCAAACCAAAGCGGTCTTGGCTTGGAGATTCAAAAGTTTTTCGATTGATTCTGATGTTTTCAATTTAGCTCGGGCTTCCAGATATTTACCCCAAAAAACAAAACCGCTGACAATAATCGTGGCATCAAAATATAAGTTAGCGGGAAGATTATAAATACTGATTAATTGAGGAAAAAATAATAAAACGGTGGAATAAACGTAGGCCGTTAAGATTCCCATCCCCACTAAAGTATCCATATTGGCCCGACCGGTCTTAAAAAAATTAAATAAGGACCTGATAAAATCTCGGCCGATATATAATAATATGAAAGAAGCCAGACCGAAATTAATCACATTAAGAATCGACAAATTAAATAAAATAAATTGCCGGCCGCCGGAAAGATCCCAAGCCATAACCGATAGACTGTAAATTATTATCGGTGAAATCCATAATATCTTATTTTTTTGGATAGCCAATGATTGCTTATTTCTAGCCGCCAGATTCAAATCGGATGTTTTTAATTCGTAACCCAAGGGTTTAATTTTACTGTTTAGCCTTGGAATTGCTGTTTGCGAGGCATCATATTCTAAGGTAACTTTGGCATTGGCAAAATTAACATTAACCGTTTTAACGCCCTCGCTGGCTTTTAAGGTCTTTTCAATCAAAAGCGAGCAACTGGCGCAATGCATTCCGGCTACCGGCAAAACCACTTTTTTAATACTAGGCATATATTTAACTGTTAATTATTATTTATTTTTCCACCACATTGAAATAACCGGTATACATCCCCATGGAACAAGAAAATTTTATCTGACCAGCCACCGGGGGAATAAACTCCACGATATTTTCACCCGCCACCAACATTTTTCTAATTTTCAAACTCTTAACCACTAAAGCGCTGGCGCAAGAATATGGAGCCTTGGCGTCAATCACCCATTTAACCGGCACGCCTTTAATAATGGTGAAAGAATTGGGAGTATACCCGCGGTTATTCTCCTCCATGTTAACCACCTGTACGCCATCAATAATTCTAACATTCGGATCAACCGAAACAATTTTTTTGGAATCACTCTGAACAGAAAAATTAATTGAATTTAAACCGGTTAAACGGATAACATTAATAATATTTAAAACACCAAAAATAATTAACAGCACGCTAACCACTTTATAAAACACTTTTAACCACCGGCCTTTAAATACCGCCACTAGTCCCCCTAAAGTCAAAAGACCGGGAGTCGTTCCTAGGGCGAATAAAGCCATAACCAATCCGCCCCCTAAAAAACTGGCGCTGGCGATGGCATAAACTTGCATGGCTTGGGTAAAGCCGCAAGGTAAAAAGAAAGTTAGGGCGCCGGACAATAAAATTTGTGGCCAAGATATTCTGTCCGATTTTTTATTGAGAGAAAATACCCGGCTAATATTCTTAGGCAGAGTTAAACTGACCTTTTCTAGCGCCGGGAACAACCCGGTCATCTTCAGTCCCATAAAAAGCATAACCAAGGCAGCCAAGAGAGTAATGAGACTGATAGCCGTGATTGATAATTGAAAAGCTTCACCCAGCAAACCCAAAGAACCGCCGAGAATAAAATAGCCGCTGATTCGTCCGATATTAAACAAAACATGGGGCTTAAATTTTGACCAGAAATTTTGAGCCGAATTATTTTTGGCATAATTGGCGGCTATCCCCAAAACTAAACCGCCGACTAGCGACAGGCAACTGGAAAAACCGGCCAACACGCCAACCATAATAATCAGCGGCCAAGTTAAATTCTGGGCGTTTAAATCCCAGTCAAACCAGGCCAGTTTTTTGAGCAAAAAATAAATTCCCAAAATTATCGCGAAAATTAGAATAATATTCAAATAATCTTTAAATCTTACAGAGCCACGAGCTCCTACTTCTTTATGATCATCAACCTGATAACCCAACTTAGTAATGGCTCCTTTAATTTGATTCAAATCCGGCTCTTCTTGATAAGTTATTTCCACTAAGCTTTTTTGCTGACTGGCGCTGACACTTATGACCCTATGAATATTTTTAAGCTCATCTTCAATCAACATCTCGCAAGATTTACAATGAAGACCGCTGACTGATCAGAAAACCTTTTTAATCTCAGACATATGATTAATTGATTATTTATTAACTAATCTGCTAACCTGCAAAATTTCATCAACCATTTTTTGTTTTAAACGCTCATTGTTGGAAGCCATCGCATTTTTAAAACAAGAATTTAAATGCCCCGCCATTAATTTTTGGTGAGCCGATTTAAGCAGGCCGATAGCCGCTAAGTTCTGTTGCATAATATCAATGCAATAGTCTCCGGCCTCAATCATCTTGATAATCTTGCCTAACAGACTTTGCGATTTTTTCAAACTGATCAAAGCTTCCGCCTTAGAATTCTTTTTTATCATAGAAATTAAATTATTGGTTATTCTCCCCATACCTGGGGGGGTAGGTATGTAATAGCACTGAGTAAAATAATAGTCAATGATTTTTAAAAAACAGCGGCTTTCTAAGCCGCCGCTTTATCTAAATATAAATTTCTTTATTTCTTTATCCGATGTTTACGCTTATGCAGAGCCTTAGATTTCTCCGTTACCGCCAAAATCGTCAAGACGGCGACATAAGAAGAGATGACTGCGCTGGGCAAATGGTAACTTTTTTGTAAGACTAAATCCAAACAAACAATTATTAAAATTAAAGCCGTCCAGCCGATAACGAAAAATTCACCCGGATGCTGATCTTGATGTCTATTATACCAACGTTCGAATTCTTTATTGCCGACATAAATCGCTAGCACGCCGATATAAATAAAACCGACTATCTCCAAAGCTTCAACAATAAGATTATCATTGATAAAATCCCAAATAATCAATATGAAATACATGCCGGACCAAAAATTTACCAGATATTGCCAAAAATTAAATTTTCTCGTTGACCATTTTAACATATAATTTCATTAATGCTTTATTGGAGCATAGCACACTCCAGCGGAAACAAAAAGAGGCTACCCCGTCGGTAGCCTCTGATATAAATGATTAAAATCTAATCGGCACGGTGATTTTCTGATCATTTTGGGCTAGTCCCGATGGATTATCATTTTCCAAAACTACCGAGCCCACCGAGCTGGTCGGACGAGTAAACATCATGGTCGCTTTGAAAGGTACAAAATCTTCAGTCATCCAATCACTTTGAGCCTGAGCTATTCCCCGACCCAATTCTTGACCGGACTCATCTAAAACTTTAACCGGAAAAGATCCTTCAAAAAACCAAGTGCCGCGAGCGCTACCTTCAATGGCCAAAGGGCTGGAAATAACCGCCTCGATTGTCAAATTATTTAACTTAAGGCTGTCGGTTTGGATGACGCTGGAAGTGGCCGCTGGTTTTTCCACATGACGCAAGGCCGGCATAACGGCCTCCACATCGGATTCGGTTTTAACCTGACTGAAGTTAACGACAAAAGTCAGAATTAGCATAAAAACCAAAGCGGCAAAAACGCCCACTATAATTGAAATACGGCTCTGACGATTAACCAATAGAAAACCGGCCAAAATAATTAACACCGGCCAAATAACTTGAAAATTTAAATTAATATCCGGTAAAAACCCCAGGTTCCGACCGAGGTAAAAAAGACCGACTAAAACCAAGATTAAACCAAAAAATATTTTACTAAAACGAGCACCATCACCAGCGCAACAAGAGCTGACTTCTTTGACCGCCGGATTAGCCGAAGCAGCTTTAACTTTAACTCCAAGTTTTTTAGCCGTCATCGGCTTCGCGCTATTAGTTTTAAGACTCTTCATAATTTTATTATTATTTTATTTATTATTTTGACCAAGACTGTCCAAGAAATAAAGACCGAGCAGAATAATCAGAAAGGGGTAAATCAATCCCCAGTTGATATTAAAATGGAAAATTTCTTTTAACATCAGAACCAAACCAATAGTTAAAATAATCAATCCCAAAATATTTCGAGTATGATGACAATCTCCTTCTCTCATTTTGCCGGACGCCTGTTCGGCGCTGGCACTCAATTCCTCGGCCAACTCACCGACTCTTCCTGAACCCTTAGTCTTGTCATGAGGACCGTTGGGCACAATCAAGGCTAAAATAAGATAAAGGACAATGCCGGAACCGCTACCAAAGGCCAAAAGAACAAAAAGAATTCTAACTAAAGTGGAATCGATACCGAAATATTCTCCGAGCCCGCCGCAAATACCCCAAATTACCCGATCGGTGCGAGAACGATAAAACTTTTTGATTGGTTCAGACATAGATTTTTTAAAATATTATTTATAGAGCTGCCAACTATTTAATTATAGCAAATTTTTGAAAAATCGGAAATAGTTATTTTAAACGGCGTGCCCGGCGCCCGGCCTTAATTACAAACCGGTGCGCTTCTTCTCTGGTTTTAAGCAGAGTCTCCTTGATGTTGGCTGCTAGCTCTTTAAAATTAGGTTTTACCCCTTTGGCAAAAACCAACTTATCGCCTCCCAACTTGGAGATGCCCACGAGGGGCAAATGGATATTGTGATGAATCAAAATCCGATTCACAAAATCAATCTGGGGTTTTCCGCCATCAATCATGATCAAATCCGGCAACATCCAATCGTGATGAGCCAAACGACGTAATAACATTTCAGACAGGGCTCGTTCATCGTCTCCGGGAGGAGCTGATTTGATTTTAAACAACCGATATTCTTTTTTATCCGCTTCCCCACCTGAAAAAACCACCATGGAGCCATAGGTCTCTCGGCCGTTTAAATGAGACACGTCATAGCCTTCAATCCGATTTATTTTCGGCAGGCTCAGATCATCATCTCGCGGCAACAAGGAAACATCCTGGATATGTTGCAAAGCTTTAATCTTATCCGGATTTTCTTTCATTAATTTTTTGAGCAGTCGCTTCTTGTCGCCCTGCAATAATAAAACAATATTTCTAATGTTGGACTGATATTCTCTTTTACTAATAGCATCAATACAAGCCCCGGGACATAGACCGATTTGATAATCAAAACAAGCCTGACCGCTATGCGGTCGACAATTACCATAAGGGAAAATGCGTCGAATAATTTTCAGAGCATTCTGAATCAAAGAAAAAGATTGATAAGGTCCAAAAATATGAGCTTTGGCGGGTGAAAACTTTTTTAACTCCTGACCCCGAATAATCATCGGCCGCGGATAATCATCCTTTTTCAATATCACCACATAAACGAAAGACCTGTCATCCTTATCTTTGACATTATACTTGGGCCAATACTTCTTGATGTAATGAGCCTCCGAAATTATCGCCTCCAGCAAATTATTACAAACTTCAAATTTAAGATTAGCGGCTAAACTCACCATCTCGGCAATCCGCGAGTCAATATTCTTTTGGAAGTACTGATTAACTCGAGCATGTAAATTCGTGGCCCGCCCCACATACAAAACACCGCCGGCTTTATCCAGCCAGAAATAGACGCCCGGTTTTTTTGGTATTTTATTGGCTTTTTCCTTCAAACTTATCATAATGAAAAAGATTAAGATTCGGACCTATTTTTTTCCATCCGAGCACTCGGCCCTCCTTGATTATTATTCCCTCTTTTTTCAATAAAGCTATCTTCTTTTTCTGTCCGTCGGCAAAACCACTCACCTCGCCGGTGCTTTTTATCACCCGATGGCAAGGCACTATCAGCGCATAAGGATTTTTATTCAAAGCATTACCCACGGCCCTGGCAGACCTCGGATATTTAATTATATTAGCTATTTGCTGATAACTGGCCACCTGTCCGCGCGGTATTTTTTTGGTGGCCGCCCAAACTTTCTCGGCAAAATTTTTCATAAGATTATGACAATACTCCGATTAATATACTACAAACAACCGCTCAGGCCGCACCTAAATATTGGATCGGCCGGATACGTTCTTTGTTGAAGATAATCCCTAAGATCATGGCAATCACCACAAAACTTTCAGTGATGGAGGTCATGATGGATAATTCTTTTTGCGACAAGGCAAAAGAATAGCAAAGCCAAGCCGTAATATCAATGATAATCATAACGGTTAATAACTTCCAGAAAGGTTTGCTCCTTGGTACGATATTTTTCCATCGCTTTTTAAATAATAAATAAGTAAAGGCCAATATCGCCGTCACCAGCCACGGAAACCAAATGACGAGTATCGGATTAACTTCTCTCCAAAAATTGACGCGTATTTATCTTTTTGAAATTAACCGACAACAAAATAATACCCGAGAACGAGAGCAACATTAGCCAGACTAAGCGCAGAGTCAAAACTTCCCGGAAGAATATCACTCCCAAGAGTATGGTCAAGGGCAGCTCCAAAGAAAAAATTAATTCTACGACCGACAATTTGCCGACGTCCAGAGCTTCAAAATGAATATAGGCGCCCAGAAATCCGATTAGGCCCAAAACCAGCAAGACCAAAAACTGCCAACCGCTTAAACCGGGTAATGATTTATAGATAAAAGGAAAAAGCGCGATGGAACTAACTAAAGTAATCCAGAACAAAGTCTCTAAATTTCTGACTCGTTTAACACATCTCTGAATCAAAAAATCTCCCATTCCCCACAGAATCATTGCTCCGAAGGCTAATAAGATGGCGATGTTCATAAAATTATTTCTTTTGTAAATAAGGTTTTAGATAAACTCCAGTGACGCTATCATCATCACGGACAATGTCTTCCGGCTCGCCATAAGCCATAAGCTTCCCGCCCCCGTCGCCGCCTTCCGGTCCGAGGTCCAAGACATAGTCCATGGATTTAATCATATGCATATTATGTTCAATGATGAAAGCGGAGTTGCCCTTATCCACTAATTTATTTAAAACATCCAATAACAATTCAATATCATGATAGTGTAAACCGGTAGTCGGTTCGTCCAATAAGTACAAAGTTTTCTGGCCCAAAGTATGAGTCAACTCTTTAGCAATCTTTATCCGTTGCGCTTCGCCGCCTGACAAAGTGGTGGCTGATTGTCCCAATTGCAAATAACCCAAGCCGACACTTACCAGGACTTTTAATTTATCCGCGATATAATAATTCTCGGCAAAAAAATCCAGAGCCTCGGAAATAGTCAGTTCCAACACATCCGCAATATTCAGCCCCTTATATTTCACTTGCAAAGTCTCCCGATTGAATCTCTGGCCGTGGCAAACCTCGCACTCCACTAAAACTGGGGGCAAAAAATGCATCTCAATTAAATTAGCGCCCGCCCCCTCACAAGCTTCACAGCGCCCGCCCGGACGATTAAAGGAAAAACGGGATAAAGTATAAGCGCGTTCTTTGGAAGCCGGCAACTCTGCGAAAAAATCCCGAATTGGGGTAAAGATACCAGTGTAGGTAGCCGGATTAGATCTCGGGGTGCGCCCAATCGGAGACTGATCAATGACCACAATCTTGTTAATATGTTCCGTCCCCTTGATATCGGTCACGCCCTCCAATTGCGGCCGGCCTCTTTGATTTTTTATTCTGGTGATATTGCGATAAATGACATCATACAATAACGATGACTTGCCCGATCCGGAAACACCGGTAATACCAACCAAGCGTCCCAGCGGAATGGCGGCATTAATATTTTGCAAATTATTAGCTCGGGCGCCGATGATTTTCAACTCCCCATGGTTTTGGCGACGCCTCTTTTGTGGCACAGCTATCTCTTTCTTCCCTCTTAAATATTTCAAGGTCAAAGACTCCTTGAAGTTATCGGCATTGTTGTCGCCCAACAGTTCTAAAGTATCGCCAATGGCCACTATTTCTCCGCCCTGGACTCCAGCCTTAGGGCCCATATCAACTAAATAATCCGACTCTAAAATAGTCCGCTCGTCGTGCTCCACGATAATCACGGTATTATTCTTGTCGCGTAAAGCTTTTAAAGTATCAATCAAACGATCAGTATCTTTTTCATGAAGTCCAATCGTCGGCTCATCTAGAACATATAAAGTTCGAGATAGTTGCGAACCGATTTGAGAGGACAAACGAATCCGTTGGGCTTCACCGCCGGATAAAGTTTCCGCTTCGCGATCAATTGACAGATAATTTAAACCGACCCGCAGCATAAACTGCAAGCGATTAATAATCTGGTTGACCACCGCCTCGGCGATAAGGAGTTGCCGTGAGGTCAGCTTCTCTTTGTATTCTATAAAAAAATTATAAGCTTTAGCCACGCTCAGATGAGTCACCTCGGCGATATTCTTACCGCCGATTCTCACGGCTAAAGCTTCGGGTCGGAGCCGAGTTCCGCTACACTGGGGACAAATATCATCGGCCTCAAAACCGATGGTTCCCAAGCCCGAGCAAGAGTCGCAAGCGCCATGCGGCGAATTAAAGGAAAATAGGCGGGGCTCCACTTCCGGGAATGCGAAACTATCGTTGGGACAAGTCCAATTGGAAGATAACAAATATTCTTTGTCGCCGGATTGAGCGATAACCAAACCTTGGCTATAGGCTAAAGAATTCTCCACCGCCTCAAACAAGCGCGTCTCATCGCTTAACATTATCTTGTCAATCACAATTTCAATGCTATGTTTTTTGTTGGCCGAGAGTTCTACCTTCTCCCGCAGCGAGTGCACTTTGCCGTCAATCCGCGCCTCGCCATATCCGAGGTTTAAATAATCATATAATAATTGATAATATTCGCCCTTGCGATCCAGCACCACCGGACTTAATATCGTTACATATCCCGCTCCCGTTTCTTTGGCGCGCGAAACGATAATATCAATCATTTCTTCCAGCGATAATTTTTCAATTTTTAAACCGCAAACCGGACAAAAGACTTCGCCCAATCGAGCGTACAGCACGCGCAGATAATCATAAATATCGGTCAGAGTGCCGACGGTGGAACGTGGATTATGCGACAAAGCTTTTTGATCAATGGAAATAGACGGTGCGAGACCAATAATCTCATCCACCTCCGCTGCTTTCTTCTGACCTAAAAACTGCCGCATATACGGCGACAGAGATTCCACGTATTGTCTCTGGCCTTCGGCAAAAATGGTATCAAAAGCCAAGGAAGATTTACCCGACCCGGAGACACCCGTAATCACCGTCAATTTATTATGCGGTATTTCCAGGTTAATATTTTTCAAATTGTGCATTCGAGCCCCTCGAATGATTATTTTTTCTTCCATGTTATTTGGCAATATAGGCTTGTTTGGGATTTAGTCCTGAAGACAATAATAAAGCGTCGCTATTTTTGAAATAAAACATTTTGATGGTTGGAAGCCAATCTAGGTGGTAATAAGCGGCAAAAATCATCTTGCCGATATCGCCATGAGTAACCAATAAAACATTACCGGATTTATGTTTCCTTTTGATTTCCGCCAGAACCTTTTTAGCCCGCCCCAAAAGCTGCGGGAAAGTTTCAGCGCCATAAGGATTCAAAAAATAATTAACCTCTTTCGTCATTATTAACCGCGGGGCGCATAAAATCACAATATCCGAAGTTGGTTTGCCGGTCATAATCCCAAAATCTCTTTCAATTAAATTTGGCAAAACCTTGGCCGGTTTTAGTTTTAATCCTTGAGCGATGATAGCCGCTGTTTCTTTGGCGCGCTTCAAAGGCGAAACGTAGAAACCGGCGAAATCGATTTTTATCTTCTTTAAAGTTTGGGCTAATTGTTTAGCCTGCTGCCGACCTAAAGCGGTCAACATTTTATCCCGATGACCGTTTAAAATCAACTTGGCATTATCCTCGTCTTGACCATGGCGCACGATGTAAATGTTTAACATAAAAATATAAATTATTTATCTTCGGCTAATTCCAGAAGATCTTCAATTTTTTTAATGATAGTCTTCGGCGTAATATGATGTTTCTGGTTATAAGCCACCTGTCTGATTCTTCTCCTATTAACCTCCGCTATCGCTTTTTTCATGGAATTAGTTTCTTGGTCGGCATAAAGAATAATCTTGCCCGAGACATTGCGCGCCGCCCGACCCATAATTTGCATGAGCGACGTCTCACTCCGCAAAAATCCTTCCCGGTCAGCATCCAGAATCGCCACCAGAGTCACTTCCGGCAAATCCAAACCTTCGCGCAGCAGATTAACCCCGATCAAGACATCAAACTGACCTAGGCGAAAATTCTTTAATATTTCCATCCGTTCAAAAGTCTTGATGTCCGAATGCAAATAATTACTCTTAAATCCCTTGCCCCATAAGAATGAATCCAGATCTTCGGCCTGTTTCTTGGTGAGAGTGTTGACGATGACCCGTTCGCCCTTTTTAGCTAAAACCTCAATTTCGGCCATAATATCGTTGATTTGACTGTAATTTCTCGCCTTGTCAAACACCGGCCGAACTTCAATCTCGGGATCAATCAACCCGGTCGGACGAATAATCTGTTCCGCAATTTGCTTAGAATTCTCTTTCTCAAAAATACCCAGAGTCGCGGTGGTAAAAATGACGCGGCCGATGCGCTGTTTGAACTCCGGAAAACGTAAGGGGCGATTATCCAGCGCCGACGGCAATCTCCAACCGTATTTTATCAAAGTCTCCTTCCGCGACCGATCGCCGGCATACATGCCCCCAATTTGAGGAACGGAAATATGACTCTCATCAATAATCGTCAAAAAATCCGGCCGGCCGTCTTTCCAGGGAAAATAGGCCAACAATGAATCCGGCGCTTCACCGCTTAACTTCCCGGCCAAATGGCGGGAGTAATTTTCAATGCCATGGCAATAACCGATGGTTCTGAGCATTTCCATATCATATCGAGTCCGCCGTTCTAAGCGTTCCGCCTCCAGATATAGCTTGTTGTCATTAAAATATTCCAATCTTTCTTTCAGCTCCTCTTGGATGCTTTTAATGGCCGTCTCAATTTGCGGTTTGGTGGAGACGAAATGTTTCGGCGGAAAAATCACAATTTCATTCAAGTGCTCCAAGATATTTTTAGTCACATTATCAATCACATTAATATCGGATATTTTTTGGGCAAACAGCTCTAAGCGATAGATAATATTTTCCGACTTGGGTCTAATCTCAAAAACATCACCTCGAACTCGGAATTGACCGCGACCAACCGGTCCGCTCGTTCGCTCAAACTGGATTTTGACCAGTTGGGAAATCAAATCGGCCCGAACCATAGTTTGACCTATTTCCAGATGTAGAGCGGATCCAATATAACTATTGGGAACGCCCAGGTTGTAAATACAGGAGACCGAAGCGACGATAATGACATCGCGGCGAGACAACAAAGCCGAAGTGGCTGCATGCCGTAAACGATCAATTTCTTGATTAATCATGGCTTCTTTTTCAATATAGGTGTCGGTAATCGGTAGATAAGCTTCCGGTTGGTAATAGTCGTAGTAGGAAACGAAATAATGGACATCATTTTCCGGAAAAAAGTTCTTGTATTCCCGATATAATTGCGCCGCCAAAGCCTTGTTGGGAGCAATTACCAGGGTCGGCTGTTCAATTTTTGTGATCAAGTTGGCCACGGTAAAAGTCTTGCCCGAACCGGTCACACCTAAAAGAGTCTGATAGTCATAGCCCTGCTCTAAGCCTTGAAATAGCTTAGAAATAGCCTGAGCTTGATCTCCGGCCGGCTTGAAGTCTGATTGGAGCTTAAATAGTCCCATATAGATTAATGATGATAGTTTTTCCCGTTTATAATCGCCACTGAGCGATATATCTGCTCTAGGAGCACCATTTTAGTCATTTCATGTAAAAAGGTCAGCCGGGACAAAGATAGCCTCTCATAACGCTCTAATAGTTCCTTCTCTAGTCCCAAAGAACCGCCGATAACAA
>Ga0066637_10002225_pt1 | contig 12898 bp, 10 predicted proteins | sample CryGeyCG2014_020_FD_62737 | JGI IMG/M metagenome (GOLD analysis project Ga0066637, IMG submission 62737) | Groundwater microbial communities from aquifer - Crystal Geyser CG08_land_8/20/14_0.20 | ecosystem: Environmental > Aquatic > Deep subsurface > Groundwater | place: USA: Utah: Grand County...
ATGGTTTTGATAATGGGCGTTATTTCCGCGGCCATTATCCCGGTTTTCACTTTTTATTGGACCAAAGACAAAGAAGAGGCCAAAAAATTTTTGGGCAATCTCCTGAATCTGATGTTCGCGGTTTTCTTTATCGTTGCCTTGTTTTTATTTATTTTCGCCCCTCAACTGGTTTCCGTGATAGCCCCCGGTTTTTCCGAAGCCAAAAAAGAGATGACCGTGCTGTTGACGCGGATAATGTTCTTAAGCCCGATAATTCTCGGCCTCAGCAATATCTTAAGCGGCATTCTCCAGGTTTTCTCAAGGTTTTTTGTCACCGCGCTGGCGCCGATAATGTACAATCTCGGCATCATTTTCGGCATTTTGTTTTTTGTCCCGGCCGTCGGGCTGGTTGGGCTTGCCTGGGGCGTGGCTCTTGGCGCTTTTCTGCATTTGATGATTCAATTACCCATATTTTTGCATCTTGGCTTCAGGCCGAGAAAGATATTCGCGCCGATGAACGAAGGCATCAGGAGAGTTTTTTATCTTATGCTTCCGCGCTCCATTGGCATAGGGGTTTCCCAAATTAATTTTATGGTAATGACAGCCATCGGTTCCACTTTGGCCGCCGGTTCAATCGCGGTTTTCAATTTAGCCAATAATTTAAGCAGAAGTTTTATTATTTTGCTTGCCGTGCCCTTTTCCACTGCCGCTTTTCCGGCTTTGGCAACTGTTTTTTCCGAAGGCAAAAGAGATGAGTTTTTGAAAAAGTTCTCCACGAGCTTCCGCTTGCTTTTATTCCTGATTATCCCGGCTAGCGCCATGCTTTTTATCCTGCGGGCGCAAGTGGTAAGAATAATTTTCGGCACTGGCCGTTTCAGCTGGACTGACACCCGATTGACCAGCGCTTGTTTGGCTTTATTTTCTTTGAGCTTGTTTGCTTATGGCTTGGGTCTTTTGCTTTCCCGGGCATTCTATGCAGTCCATAACACCAAAACCCCGACCTTGATAAGCGTGGCCACGGTGCTGATAAATATTATTTTATGTTTTTCTTTTGTTTACACTCTGAAAAACCCGGGTTGTTTTCAGGATTTTATGTCCGGGATTTTGAAATTGCAGGGGCTGGAGAATATGAGCATTGTGGGATTGCCTTTGGCGTATTCTGTTTCAGGAATCGTCCAGTTTGTTCTGTTGTTCACTTTTCTGCATAAAAAATTGGGAAGCGGTAAAAAAAGAGAAATAATAAAAACTGCCCAAAAAACAATTTTAGCCACCTTGCCGGCTGCGGTTGTTGCGTATTTTTCCCTCCGGTTCCTTGCTTTGTTTGTAAATACCGCAACTTTCACCGGAATTTTTATCCAAACAGCGGGCGCGGGAATCCTGGGGCTGTTAGCGTATCTTTTGGCGTCGTTTTTGATAAAATCGGAAGAAATGGGATTATTAAAAAATTTTTTGAAGCGCTATCTGGCGAAAGACAAATTCCAGGAAATCCCTGAAGAAAATTAATTCATATTAGACATAATTATAAACGCCCATAAGGGCGTTTTGATTAGGCAAAAACAGGGTTTTTTGATAGAATGAGATATTGTTATGAATCAAAATATCCGCAATTTCGGGATTGTCGCCCACATTGACCACGGCAAGTCAACTTTGGCTGACCGTTTTTTGGAATTGACCCGCACCATAAACCCCAAAAAAATGCAGCCCCAATTTCTGGATATGATGGAATTGGAAAGAGAAAAGGGCATTACCATCAAACTTCAGCCAGTGAGGATGGAATACAAGGGCTATGTCTTAAATATGATTGACACGCCGGGTCATGTTGATTTCACCTATGAGGTTTCGCGCAGTTTAGCCGCCATAGAAGGAGTGATCCTTTTAGTTGATGTCTTAAAAGGCATTCAGGCCCAAACCCTGATGAATTTGGAATTGGCGAGAAAAGAAGGGCTGGTTATTATTCCGGTGATAAATAAGATTGACCTGATAGGCGATGACGAATTACGATTGGCTGATGTGGTGAACGAAGTGGCAGGACTCTTGGGAGTTGATAAAGAGGAGATTATAACAATATCTGCCAAAAGCGGCGCCAATGTTGAGAAGGTTCTGGAAACGGTTATAGAGAAAATCCCGGCTCCGGAACGGAATGCCGCGGCGCCGTTAAGGGCCTTGATTTTTGATTTCCAATATGATTCTTTCAAAGGAATAATCGCTTATTTCCGGGTAAGGGAGGGGACGATAAAAAGAGGGGATGAGATTTTTATGATTAATTCCGCGACCCGGGCTCAAGCCAAAGAAGTAGGTTGGTTCAGGCCTGACCGTTTTCCCCGGGAACAGATTGAAAGCGGGGAAATAGGGTATGTTGTTTTGGGCATCAAAGAGCCGGACAGAGTGAGAATCGGAGACACCATTACTTTTTATGAGGGCTGTCAGAAGATTGAGCATCTGCCCGGGTATAAAGAGCCGAAGGCGGTGGTTTTTGTCGGAATTTTTCCCGAGAACGCTGATGACTGGGCTCTATTGAGGGACGCTCTGATGAAATTGCGGTTGAGTGATCCGTCATTGAGTTTCAAGCCGGAATCAAAATCCGCTCTCGGCCGGGGTTTCTTGTGCGGCTTTTTGGGGCTTTTGCACGCCGAGATTGTTATTGAGCGCCTCAAAAGGGAATTTAGTTTGGAACTGATGACCTCTGCCCCCTCTGTTTGCTATTTATTGGAGTTTGAGGGGGGCAAAGAAGAGATGGTTTGTTCGGTTATGGACTGGCCGGACGAATCAAGAATTAAAATTGCCAAAGAGCAGTTTTGCGACTTGAAAATTATTGTCCCGATGAAATTTCTGGGCAATACTTTGGAACTGATTGAGCGGCGTCAGCCGAACATCCATCATTTGAGCGCGGATAAAGCGCTTCTGTCCTGCGAAATGCCGTTCAGAGAGCTGATGGCGAATTTTTATGACAAATTAAAAAGCGCTACCCAGGGATACGGCTCTATGGATTATCATTTTTTGGATTGGAGGCGGTCGGACTTGGTCAAGCTGGAGGTTTTGGTTTTAGGGAAATTGGAAGAAGCGCTTTCAACTATTGTGCCGAGAGAAAGAGCTTTTCAGGAAGGCCGGGCGGTCGTGGAAAAATTGAAAGGCATTTTTCCGCCTCAATTATTCCCGGTTCCTTTGCAGGCAAAAATAGGGGGAAATATTATCGCCCGAGAGACCGTAAGAGCCAGGCGCAAAGATGTGACTGCTCCGCTTTATGGGGGAGATGTTACCCGCAAGAGAAAGCTCTTGGAAAAACAAAAAAAAGGAAAGAAAAAGCTCCGGAACAGAGCCGTCTTGAGGGTCCCGCAAACCGTGCTTTGGAAAATGTTCAGGACAGAATAAGAGACAGGGGGCAGGCAGTTGATAAAAAAGAATTTTAGGGGTATTATCTAAATAGAGCGGGCAAGGATAAGCTAAAAATCATACTCAAAGATACGAGGACCGCCAATATTATCCAAACCCACCGCGCAAATTGTTTGCCTTTGACTTTCATCTCATTTCTATGATAGCAAAAAAGAGGAAATATACAAAGCATACCGGACAAGAAAAACTCTTAATCGGACTCCTGATGCTCTTAGATGTTCTGATTATCGGTTTTCTGGTCTTCGGCAATCTTAAACTTTATTCCGAAAACAAGGAAACGAGCAGCCGGTATATTGACCTTAACAAAGAGCTGGAATATCTGGAGAATAAAAATCAAGAATTGAAAGAGTTATTTTCCTACGCCAGCGAAGAGGATTATACCGAAGCGGTATTAAGGGAAAAAGGGTTGTATAAAAAAGAAGGGGAAGGAGTGATAGTGATTACCAGAGACATTCCGCCGCTGGAAGAGCAGGGGCAGGTCAAAGAGCAGCAAACAACAGAAAGCGCTTCAGTCTGGCAGAAAATTTTTGATTTTTTCGGCAGTATTTTCAGGCGGGATTAGTTGAGCGGTTCAACGCAACCTTCCCAAGGTTGTAAGGCGGGTTCGACTCCCGTATCCCGCTTAACTCTGCCAGCGTAGCTCAACGGCAGAGCAACGCCTCCGTAACGCGTAGGTTGTCGGTTCAAATCCGACCGCTGGCTATAATAACCTTCATTAAATTATGAAAGAAGAAATTTTAGTAAAAATAGAGGATATACAAAATAAGCTCCATCATCTGATGGACTGTCTTTGAATTTGAGAATAAGAAAAAAGAATTGAGTGGCCTTGAAAAAGAATTATCCGGCGTTTCCGAGTGGAAAGACCAGGCAAGATTAGTGGAAGCCAGCAGAAAAATGTCTTCCTTGAAACAAGAAGTGGAGCAGTTTGAACAATTCCAAAAAGAGGCGGAGGATTTGGCAGAACTGATAGACCTGTCTTCCAAAGACAAGGATTTCAAGCTGGCGCAGGAGACCGCTAAGATGGCGGCAAAGCTTTTTCAAAAATTAGAAGCAAAAGAGAGCGAGGTTTTTCTTTCCGGGCCCTATGATAAAAATAACGCTATTTTGACCATAAACGCCGGCGCAGGGGGCAATGACGCGGAGGACTGGGCCACTATCCTTTTGAGGATGTACGAAAGATTTGCAGACCGCAGGGGGTTTAAGTATTCCACCTTTTCTCGCAGCTTTGGCCAGCCGGGGCCCGAGGGGAGAATGGGGACAAAAGAGGTGGCTCTGGAAATCAGGGGCAAAAACGCTTTTGGATTGTTAAGGGGTGAGAGCGGAGTGCATCGCCTGGTCAGGATATCGCCGTTTTCCGCAAAACAATTGAGACATACTTCGTTTGCTTCCATAGAAGTGATGCCTGAATTAGCAGAAGAAATAGCCAGAGAGATAGAAATCAAAGAAGAGGATTTGCGGGTTGACACTTATAGGGCCTCTGGTCCGGGCGGGCAATATGTCAACAAAAGGGAATCAGCCATAAGAATTACCCATTTGCCGACAAAAATAGTTGTAAGCTGTCAGGTGGAAAGAACCCAGGGGATGAACCGCAAAAAAGCGATGGATATTTTAAGGAGCAAGCTTTTACAAAAGAAAGAGCGGGAAAAAAAATCAAAAATGGAAAGAGTCAAGGGCGTTTCCAAAAGCCCGGAATGGGGGAATCAGATTCGCTCTTATGTTTTTTATCCGTACAAGATGGTGAAAGACCATCGGACAGGGGTTGAGACCAGTCAGTTGGAAACAGCGTTGGACGGCAATCTGGACCAATTTATCGAAGCCGAGCTTCGTCTGACATAATGATAAGATAATGATAAAATATAAAATGATTATTTTTGAAAATATCAGCAAAGTTTATAAACCGGACACTGTGGCTTTGAAAAATGTCAGTTTTCAAATCGGAATCAGCGGGAATGAGTTTGTGTCAATTGTCGGTAAATCCGGCGCAGGCAAAACGACTCTGATTAAACTGCTTTTGCGGGAAGAAGAGCCGACTGGCGGAAGGATAATTTACGGAGGAAAAAATATCGCCGAGATAAAAAACAAAGAGTTGCCGCTATTCCGCCAAAAAATCGGGTGCGTGTTTCAGGACTATCGGCTTTTGCCCAATAAGACTGTTTTTGAGAATGTGGCGTATGCTATGGAAGTGATGGGAGCCACGGATTATGAGATTTTGAGGGATGTGCCCCGGCTTTTGGAAATCGTGGGGTTGCAGGACAGGGCAAGGAATTTTCCCTTAGGGCTTTCCGGCGGCGAGAAACAGCGCACCGCCATTGCTCGCGCTTTGGCTATAAGGCCGGAAGTGATTATCGCCGATGAGCCCACTGGCAACCTTGATCCTTACCATACGAGGGATATAATCAATCTGCTGGAAAAAATATGCGAGCTGGGAACGACTGTCATTCTTTCCACCCACGACAAAGCGATAATCAACAGCTTGGAAAAGCGGGTGGTTACCTTAGATAACGGCGAACTTATCCGTGATGAAGAAAAAGGCAGGTTTATTTTGTGAATATGTTTACATTTTTACGCAGAGTAACCCGTTTCGGGTGGCATAATTTCTGGAGAGCAGGAGGCCTGAATGTGGCTACGGTTTTTGTGCTGATTGTAACTATCACTTTGATTACTTCCCTTTTCATATCCGAGGGCGCGGTCAAGCATATCATCGCCCAAATTAAAGAAAAAATAGATATCAGCGTTTATGTGAAGCCGGAAACGACTTCCGAAACAATGGAGAAAATAAAAGACAAGCTGGTTGAATTGCCGGAAGTTCAGGCAGTAAGCATTGTTTCCAAAGAAGACGCTATGGAGCAGTTCAGGGAGAGGCACGAAAACGACCCGGTTTTGTTGGAATCGCTGGAGATTGTGGGGACGAACCCCTTCTATGCTTCGTTGAATATAAGGGCTAACGACCCGGAGCAATACGCCGCCATCCTGGAAGTTTTGAATAACTCCTCTCTCGACGATATCATCTACAAGGTGGATTACGTGGAGAAAAAAACAGTTATTGAAAAACTCTCCGGCTTTATTTCCAATGTGAACACCGGCGGGCTGTTACTGGCTCTGGCCCTTGGAGTGGTGGCGGTTCTGGTGGCTTTTAACACCATCAGGGTGGCGATTTATGACGCCAGCAAAGAGATTTCCATTATGCGCTTGGTGGGCGCGCCCAATCGCTTTATAAGGGGGCCCTTCATCGTGCAGGGCATGATTGCCGGCGCCATTGCCGCCTTGGCATCGTTCCTTATTCTTCTGTTATTGAGTTATTCCCTTGCCGACAAAATTAGTTCGTTGACTAACGGTTTCAATGTTTTTGCCTGGTTTGGAACGCGAGCATTTGTCTTATTTTTTATTCAGTTGGCGAGCGGAATTGCCCTCGGAGTAATCTCCAGCTTAATCGCCATCAGAAAATATTTGACAGCCTAATTTCTGCCAAGTAGGATACCAGAGCAGGTAAAATCATGAAACATTGCGGGGTCGGCTAATGGTAGGCCTCAGCGCTCTGGACGCTGCTATCTAGGTCCGAATCCTAGCCCCGCAGCAGTCTAGTGCTCGGTTCGAGCGACCGACAAGCATCAAAAAATAGAATTGACATCATTTTTTATAATTTTTTACAGCTCTAGATAATAGTACAAAAAGCCCGCCATAGGCGGGCTTTTTGTTATCCCGCTCCAGAATTGAAAAAACCCGCAAAATGGGGTATGGTGAAACTAGACTTTCGAATTCTATTGAGGTTCGGCCTCGATAGGCTCGATAGAAAATAGACTTGACCCCATTTCTCCATTATTCAATTAAAAGAATTTGCTAAGATTTATAAAAAGTCGCTAGATTATTTTATCAAAAAATAATATGGATCTATTAACACTTAGAAAAGAATTACAGAAAATAAAAAAGTTTGGTTTTGTACCAACCCATCGAACTGGCGATACGGGAATTGGAAAAACACTTGAGGATTTATTAAACATTAAAGAAAACAATATACCACTTCACGATATTGCCGGTGTTGCTGAACTAAAAGCATGCCGCAGAAGCGCAAAATCAATGCTAACGCTTTTCACTCTAGAACCGCTTCCTAAGGGCGGAGATAGAGACAGAGTATTGCTTGATAATTTTGGATATTCAAAGCGAAATAATAGACGCTCGAAAGAATTGCACTCTACGCTTTCTTGCAAGCGATATAACAATCAATCACTCAAGCTTTCGGTTTCTGGTGATAAAATTCGAGTTCAAGGCAAGGGCAAACGATTGAATATTTATTGGGATACGGAATCAGTACAAAAAAAGTTTGGGAATAAGTTACCTGCTTTAGTATATGTCCTCGCCGATACAAAAGAAGAAAAAGGAAAGGAATATTTTCATTTTAATGAAGCTTATTTATTAAGCGGATTTGATTTTGACTTATTTCAAAAAATGGTCAAAAAAGATCAAATTGTTGTAGATTTTCGGATGTATTACAGACCAAATGGAAGTGTCAGAAACCACGGGACCGGTTTTAGAATCAAAATAAACAAGCTTTATAACTGCTTTAGGAATAAAGACCAACTAATTTAATTTTTTCGGAGAATTACAATACTCTCTTTATTCATTGTTTCCTCTAATGCCCCAACAATATTTGTTGGCGAATTTTTTATCGGCATTCTTTTCCCCGGAATGTTCCTGATAAAAATATCTTCGCAAGTAAAGCCAATTTTTTCGCTTAATTCTGCGATTATAAAATCAGTCGGTATTCGTACTTGTTTTACGAGTCGATTGCCAACGACTAAGCAGAAATATCTTTTGGACTTTAGTATTTTATAAGCCTGTTTTAAACAATCATTTAAACCAATATAAAAACTTAAAACATCTTTAGCTCTCTTCTCGTCTATTTTCGCAATTTTATTTAAAGAATCTTTTAAATAATTTGAATTCAAAAAATGTTCCAGTGTTTTTGTTGCTTTTCCGCCGAGTAACTCATTGTCTACGCCAGAGGCTTTATTTGGATCCTCAAAAATATCTATCCATTGCGCGGAAAGGCGAGAAAATTGGCCGTAAGCAACAGTGGTTCTAGAATCTCCATAAGGCGGAGAGGTAATAATACAATCAATTGAATTATCTTTTATGCCGTTGTTTTTTGAAGAATCGCCATAAATTATTTTGGTCCAAGCATTTTTATTTACATCTTTGTAAAAATTAGTCATTCCCTTAATATTAACCTCTGTTTTCTTTTTGAAAATTCCCAGAACATCAGGGTTATAATTTTCTAATTTTTCTTTTTTTATTCTGACGAGCTTAAACTCACCGTTTTTTGCGTTAGAGGACAATCGCACAGTTTCGCTAAATGAAACCATAAGATAATTTCGTATATTCTTGTCTTTTATTTTTAAAATCGCTTTTTTTATTTTTGCTAATTGAATAATAACTTTCTCTTTGAACCAAAAATCTATATTATTAAATTCAGGCCTTTTTATTCCTTTGTCTTTTATTTTTTCGATTTCGGGAAGAAGCTTAAAGTATTCATTCGTAAGAGTAGAAGGATTAATTGGCGTTGTTTTGGCTTTTGCCAAAAAAATCGCTAAAGGATTTAAGTCAATACCATAAGCGTTTCTTCCTAAGAGTTTGCTTTCAACTAGCGCGGTGCCAGACCCGCAAAAAATATCACAGACAGTCCCGCCTACGTGACTATAATTTTCTAAAAGTCGTCTTGCTACCTGTGGAATAAACATTGCTGGATATGTATGTATTCCGTGGGTATATGATTTTGTTTTTTCACCCCCATAATCCCATGAATAATCTATTCTTCTAATATATTTTTCATCTTTAACTTTTTCTTTTTCGATTTGCGTTTCTAAATTTCTTATGATTTTGACTACAACGCCTCGTGTTTCTACTTCCCTGCGATAAATTGGCAACATTGCTTGGTTTGCGGGCTGCAGTCGGATACGCGTTTTCTCTCGATAAAGCTTTTTTAGAGTGGCTTCGTTATCATCAATAATTGCCACTACTGTTTGGCCGTCGTCGGCAGTCGCTTGTTTGCGGATAACAACGATATCACCATCAAATATGCCTTCGTTAATCATGCTGTCGCCCTGAACGCGCAGAGCATAGTGTTGCTCATTTGACGATACGTCTTTTTTGGAAACCGTAATTATTGAATTATCTGTTTCTATCGCCTCGATTGGCTGGCCAGCGGCAATGGTTCCTACAATTGGAATTTTTATCATTTCTTCTCTATCGATTATATTAATTGCGCGAGGCTTATTTTCTTCCTTGGATAGATACCCCATGTCGCGAAGTTTAGAAATATGAAAATGCGCTGTGGAAACAGAAGCAAGCTTGAATTTTTTGCATATTTCTTCAAGCGAAGGGGAGTAATCTTTTTTTCTTTGGTAAGACCCAACAAAATCCAGAACCTCTTTTTGTCGTTTTGTGAGCATAGCGCTTGACTAAATTTATATTAATCCTATACTTAAAGTATAATAGAAAATAAATAGAAAGTCCATAAATAGTTATCCACAACAAAAATGGAAACAGGTGGAAATAGGTGTCAAATCTATTTTATTTTTAGTCGTTAATTTAGAAAAATAGACTTGACACCATTTACTCATTTACCATTTACCATTTACCGCCATTTACCGTCACCATTTACCCATTTACATAAATAGGCCTGGCGCTAGTTTGTAGATTACAATGACTACAGAAACATTAACAATATCCGATTGGATTCAGTTAATTATTGCCGTGAGTACTTTGTTCGCAGTGATAATTGCGCTATCTTCTGGTATGGGGTTTTGGCAGTGGTTAAAAAGGCCGAAAATAAAAATCTCTTTTGACAGAGAATCAGATAGATGTTTCAGGTGGGCAATCCGAAGCACAGACAATATTCAGGACGAAGGGCAACGCGAAGACATTAAACGTTATTATTTTAGATTGAAAGTTAGTAATAGTGGTGGTTTGGCAAAAAATTTAAAAGTCCGAGTTGAAATATATAATAAAGAATGGAAGAAAGTAGAAAGATTCGAGCCTTCCACCTTGCGCTGGGTAGGGGGCCAAGAATCTAATGACTTAACAAGGGGCGAAAGTGAGTATATCAATTTTCTCTCTCAAGTAGCCGACCCCGCAAGACTTACTAATAATTTGAGGATTGAAATTTATAATTTTGAGTCGAGGGGGATTGCATGGGATAGGCCACTTGCATGTTATAATTATCAAATTATTATTTATGGCGAGAACATAAATCCTAAGGTTTATATTGCTCAATTTATACCTGACGAGAGCGAGGGTAGTCCTGGGAGTATTTTAATAAAAGAAAATGAGTGAAAATGGGGTCAATTCTATTTTTGATTTTTAAGGAGTTTAGCCATGAACTTACTTGACGATACAGACAAAAGATGAGACACAAAAATATATCCTTAAGTAGTGTCTCATTTGTCTCATTTTGTGGTAAAATATAGGTGACCGAGAGGGGTTATTTCTATATCAAAACAATCCCTTAGAAACCCTTACCGGGCTTGAAAGGTGGCGGTTCTAAACCGAGGAGCCGGCAGGATTGTGCGACCGAGGGGCTTAAGGGTTACAGGGTTAAAAATAGTACACGTCCCCAATTAACAGGATAAAACTTAGCATTGACACAGGCAGTCAAACATCTATAATGAAAATATATGAAAAAACCTTCTAAAACAATTTATCGCTTTCCAGTCATTATTGAAAAAGATGAATTAGGTTATCTCATTGGCAAGGTCCCCTCTCTAAGAAGTTGTTATACGCAGGCCAAAACTCTTTCAGAACTATATGAACGACTTAAAGAAGTGGTGGCTCTGTGTTTGGAAGTAGAAGAAAAAAATTTTGGAAAAAAGATTAAGCAGAACGAATTTGTCGGAATGCAACAGTTAGAATTTTCTCGTAAATAACTATCTATGCCCAAACTTAATCCGCTTCCAGCCAAAAAGATGGCGAAGATTCTTTACCGTCTTGGTTTTCAGGAACTTCGAGTAGGGGGTAGCCATCATTTCTTTATGAATCCGACTACCAAGAAAACGGCTTGCATACCGATTCATGGAAATGAGTATCTTTCAATTGGCATCATAAAGGAAATTATTAGAGATATTGATCTCTCAATCGAAGAATATGAAAAGTTAAGACAAAAAATTTAGCGCCAATATTTTTGAGTAACTTTTTTACAGCTTTTTAAAGAGCTGTTTTGTCTTCCCCACAAAAAAGTCTTGGGATCAGACCCTGGGATAGGGTCTGTAAAAAACTACAAACGCCCCTATTTAATCATTCACAAAAAAATAAATTACTATAATATGCCCAAAAACACAACTAATCTACCATATTTTAAAATAACATCAACTGTCTCAGAAATTAAAACGACAAAATTTTTGCGAAGAAAATTCTTTCCAAGAATAAGAGAAAAAATTCCCAACCACTATTTGATCCAATCTGTGCCCTTTAAAAATCTGCAAACCATCAAAAAATTATCAAAACGATATCCGTATTTTCTTCGTCTGGATATCTCCCTATATTATCCTTCAATTAATCATGAGATCCTACTTAAAAAACTGTCGGAAATATATGAAAGCATCTCCCAGAAAATCCTATCAAGACACTTGAAACAATGCATTAAGAATGATATCCCTGCATTTTTGCAGAAATCTCCATATAAAAAAGGGCTACCCATTGGTTCTTCTCTCTCCTATGTTTTAGCCGGAATCTTTCTTTTAGATTTAGATTTCAAAATCAAAAATCCTTTTTTAAGATATAACGATGATTATTTGATATTTTGTAAAAGTAAAAGAGAATCTGAATTGATTTTAAAAAATATTGTAATACCAACATTAAATGGTTTAAATTTAGAAATTAACTATAAAAAATTAAAATCCGGCAAATTTTATAATGATAAAGTTGATTTTATTGGTTTTGAATTTTTTGCCGGGTATTTCAGAATCAAACAAGAAAAAATAGAAGAATTTAAAAAAGAGATTGTAAAAATAACTCGTCTTAACAGAAAAAAATCAAAAGAAGCAATAATAAGGTTATTAAATAACAAAATCTTGGGGTTTGGCCATTATTACAAATTTGCATCTTGCAAGACTGATTTTAAAGATCTTGATTCTTCTATAAGAATGCGATTAAGAAGATACTTATTGACACAGAAAGCATTAAGCGCGCAAGAGGGCAATTTGGTATTAACAAACGAAGCATTGCAATCCCTTGGCTTGAAGTCATTGATGAATATAAAACTTAAATTTGATGGTAAGGGTACTATAAAGACAAAAAAACCGATAGAAATTGGTCTCAAAAAATCTAGGACCGATTGGCATAAAGTTGAAGATTTATCAGATAAGTATTACAAAATCCAGATTTTAAAACAATTAAACAAACTAACCACTTTAACAACGTTACAAAACAAAAGATTATTAAATATTGGGAAGAAATTGGAAAAGTTAATTTAGATAAGATAAAAGTCGCTATCTTCAGAATTGTTTCGCCTGCGTTTTCACGAAAAAGCCCGAGGGTT
>Ga0066637_10002227_pt1 | contig 12895 bp, 12 predicted proteins | sample CryGeyCG2014_020_FD_62737 | JGI IMG/M metagenome (GOLD analysis project Ga0066637, IMG submission 62737) | Groundwater microbial communities from aquifer - Crystal Geyser CG08_land_8/20/14_0.20 | ecosystem: Environmental > Aquatic > Deep subsurface > Groundwater | place: USA: Utah: Grand County...
ATTTTTTAGGCTCATCGCCATGAAAGGATGGCGATGGATAAAAAGAAAAGCAAGAAGTATTGAAAAATTAAAAGAGGTGATGAATAGATTTGTGTTTGTTAAAAACGCAAAAGTTTAGTAAATGAGGTGCTATACGGATATTTATGCAAAATTTGGAACTGCAGAACAGTTTATAGAAGCAAGCTGGGAACTTGAAGTTGTTTAGAAGTAAAAGATTTACAATTACAACATTTTTTCAAATTCTCCTCTTGAGATTTGTAAATCTTTTTTGATAATTTTTGTTAATAAACCTCTTCCAATATCTTCTCCTGGATGATTTGGAATTACAGTTGTTCTTCCATCTTGATGTTCAAAAAACATATGACTTCCTTCTTGCCTTATAAACTTAAAACCAAGTTTCTGTAATAGTTTAGCTAACTCTTTTGCTGACAAAAGAGGCAGTTTAGCCATTCTAAACCTCTATTTGCTGCAGCCCAAAAAATCTCCCATTGAGTTCAGGTTTTTTACATTTTAAATAGAGAGAAATGGCCTCTTTAGTTCTCTTTAGAAGTTCATCTAAATTTTTTGCTTGTGTATGGCAGCCTGGAAGTTCAATTACTTCTGAGACAAAAATTCCATCTTCATCTTGTTCTATAATTATATTAAAAGCCACCATAATCACTTTAATTTGATTGAATATATAAAGTTATCGCTAACTTGAAATTTTGGAGTTTAAAGTTGTTTGATTAAAACTCTCCGAAGCTTTTAAAAATGCCTCTCGCATTGTATCTTTATGTTTGAGATGCTTATCAATCCAAAAAGAGCTGAAAGAAGAGGCTGGGAAATGTTTATAATAGGGGTGGTTTACGCCTCATTATCTATTCTTTTGGTAAACTGGATTTTCTCTCAGGACCCTGTGCTTGCAAAATATTCTGGCATACTTGTTGTAACATTTTGTGTTATGTTTTCCTTGCCTTTTATTTATTACACAATCAAATTAGAAGAAGAGAAAGATATAAAGATGGACGGGGTTTTTAGAATTTTGAAAGAGCATAGCAAAGCTCTGCTTGCTTTTATGTGGCTTTTTTTAGGTTTTGTTGTTGCATTTTCATTTTGGTATCTAATGCTTCCTTCTGACAATAGTTTCAGAGCGCAAATAGAAACTTATTGCATGATTAACAGACCGGCAAATTTTAATGAGTGCGTGGAGCAGTATGGAATAAAAACAACTGGAAGAACAACTGGTTTTATGACTTCGGGAGAAAAATTAATTGCAATTTTTACAAATAATGTTTATGTTTTAATCTTTACTTTAATCTTTTCATTAATTTTTGGGGCAGGGGCTATTTTTGTACTTGCTTGGAATGCTTCTGTTATATCTGCTGCTGTTGGAATTTTCTCTAAGACAGGTATTTCTGCCTTGCCTCTTGGAGTGGCGCGTTTTATGATTCACGGCTTTTTTGAGATAGCTGCTTATTTTACCGGGGCGCTGGCCGGGGGTATAATAAGTATAGCTATAATCCGCCATAATATAAGAAATGAAAAATTTTGGGATGTTTTACAAGACTCATTAAATTTAATAATCCTTGCTGTAATTTTGTTATTTGTAGCAGCTTTAATAGAGGTTTTTATTGCACCTATTCTATTCTAATTAAATTTAAATACTCACAAACTTTTTTCTAAAAGTTGATTAAAGAGCAAAAAATGACAAAGCTAATTTGTAAAGGATGTGGATATAGAATTGATGGCAACAAAGCAAATAAGAAATGCCCTTATTGCAGCAAAGAAAGTTTAGAAGAGGAGAAAGATGCAGAAGAGCTTCTTGAAGAAGTTAATAAAATTATAAAATAAAAAAGTTTTATTTTAAAGGTACGCTGTAAACATAGCAATTAAAAATGCCAGAAGAGAATAAAGAAGAGAAGAAACAGAAGAGAAGCGAAGAAGAATTAGTCGAAGAAAGAAAAAAGAAACTAATTAACTTTGCAAAAAACGGAAATTTGTGGGTTGTTGGTTTGTTGATTATTGCTTTAATTTTAGGTTATTACATCAGAACTCTTCCTATGAGCGACCATAATCCTAATCAGCAGGGGATACAACCCGGCTTATGGGATATAACAACTGACACCTGGACTCTCGGTCCAGATTTAGATCCTTTTTTATTTTTAAGATATGCAAAAGAGATAGTAGAAAAAGGAAGTTTGTCAGAAATAGATGCGATGAGAAACGTTCCTTTAGGTTTTAATACTGCAACAGAATTGCAGATGGTTTCTTATATGATTGTTTTAACTTATAAGCTAACTAACTTATTTGGAAGCTACAATATTAATTTTGCCGGCGTATTTATGCCTGTATTGTTGTTTTTGCTTACAATAATCTCTTTCTTTTTATTTGTAAGAGAAATTTTTATTAGAAAAGATTCTACAAAGACAGAAAAAAATAAAGCAAGCTTAATAGCAATAATCTCTACTTTATTCATGATAGTTATTCCTGCTTTCTTATCAAGAACTGTTGCTGGAATTCCTGAAAAAGAGTCAGTAGCATTCTTTTTTATGTTTCTTACATTTTATTTGTTTTTAAAAGCATGGAAATCTCAGAAATCAGAGATTTCTGACGACTATCAAAATTCTAAAGGAATTTTGAAGTCTGAAAAGATAAAATTTGCTATTATATTAGGAATTTTGTCTGGAATTTCCACAGGATTGATGGGCTTGACTTGGGGAGGAGTTTCATATATTTTTGTCACGATTTCTGTTGCAAGTTTAATAGCTTTTATTTTAAACAAATTCCACAAAAAAGAAATTATTATCTATTCTTTATGGTTTGCTTTTTCGATAGTAATCTTGCAAATATTTTCAAGCAGGTTTGTGTTAAAAGAACAACTAACTTCTCTTGATACAGGATTGGCGTTTATTGTGGTTATAGTTTTTGCAGTTCATTTTGCCATCTGGAATACCAAACTATCAAAAATAAAATTTTTACGAGAAACAAAACTTCCGAAAAATATATGGAGCTTAATTTTTAGTGTAATTATTATTATTTTGCTTATAGTTGTTCTTCTTGGATTTGGATTTATTTTAGAAAAGGCAAAAGCGATTAATCAAATGATGTTCACCCCAGTCACAGGCAGGTGGCAAGTGACAGTGGCTGAAAATAGACAACCTTATTTCACAGAGTGGGGAGCGAGTTTTGGACCTTTTATAAAAGGTGTTCCGATTTTATTTTGGTTATTCTTTATTGGCTCTGTTGTATTATTTAAAGGTATGCTAAAAACTCTAAAAAAAAGAGATGCTTGGACTCTAACTGCTTTGTATGTTTTATTCTTCTTTGGTTTGGTTTTTTCAAGATATTCTGGAAGCAGTACATTTAACGGGGAAAATTTTATTAGCAAAGCATTTTACTATGGTTCTGCTTTGTTGTTGATTGGTTCGTTAGTTTATTATTATATTAGATACCATAAAGAGAACAATCAAGGATTTGAAAAAATAGATTATGATTATTTATTGTTGTTCTCTTTATTTGTTTTATGTTTGTTTACAGCAAGAAGCGCAGTGAGGCTTATTATGGTGTTGGCACCAATTGCTCCGATATTTTTATCTTTTTTGATTGTGCATTCCATAGGCTCTTACAAAAAAACAAAGGATGAAACTCTAAAGATTGTTTTTGTTTTGTTAATTATAATTCTTTTAGTCTTGAGTGTTTTCACGTTTTGGGTTTTTTATAAACAAACAAAGAACGAGGCATATAGTTTTATTCCCTCTTACTACACTCAACAATGGCAAAAAGCAATGCAATGGACGAGAGAAAACATACCTAAAGAAGCTGTGTTTGGCCATTGGTGGGATTATGGTTATTGGGTGCAAACCATTGGGAACAGGGCAACAGTTTTAGATGGAGGAAATGCTATATCTTATTGGAACTATTTAATGGGAAGGTTTGTCTTAACAGGAGACAATGAAAAAGATAGTCTAGACTTTCTTTATAGCCATAACACCACTCATTTATTAATAGATTCGACAGATATAGGCAAGTATGGTGCATTTTCCCAAATCGGAAGCGATAAAGATTTTGACAGATTCTCACAGGGGCCTATAACAATGCTTTCTGATTCAAAGCAACTCCAAGAAACAAGAAATGGAACTTTGATGGTTTACAATATGCCTACAGGAGACGGAAGAATTTCTATTGCTGCAATTGAAGAAGATATCATCTATGAAAAAAACGACTCTAAGCTTACCTTATTTAAAGAAAATTCTGGAATAATGGGAATCGTAATAAAATATTCTGGAAAAAATGACTCGGTTATTTTTGAACAGCCAGAGGCAGTGTTTACGAGCAACAACCAGCAAGTAAACATTCCTTTGAGATGTATTTACTATAATAACAAATTAATTGATTATGGAAAAGGATTAGAAGCCTGCGTCTATATCTTGCAAGAAGTATACTCTTCAAACCAAGGACTTCAGGTTGATAATTTTGGGGCTTTAATGTATATTTCGCCGAGAGTTTTAAGAGGATTTTTAGGGCAGGTTTATCTGCTTAATAACTCTCTTGGTAATTTTCCTAATTTTAAGCTCGTGCATACTGAACAGAATATCATCATAGACATTATAAACTCGCAAAACACAGAAATAAAACTAGATGAATTTGTTTATTATCAAGGCATACAGGGACCTATAAAAATCTGGGAAATTCATTACACAGGAGAAGAAAAAGTGAAAGAAGAGTATTTAGACACAGACGCTTCTAAATATTTAAGCTGGAAGTTATAAAATGGAGCCGCTATTGTTTATACCAATAATACTGAGCTTTTTTATGACTTTTTTGGTCTTACCATCCTGGATAAAAAGAGCAAGAAAAGCGGGCTTAGAAGGAAAAGATATAAATAAGTATGGAAACCCAAAAGTAGCAGAAGCTGGCGGGGTTGTTGTGGTCGCGGGGTTTATTATAGGAGTTTTAGCATATATTGCATTAAAAACATTTTATTTTAAATCAACTGAAAGTTTAATTGAGATTTTTGCTTTAATCAGCTCGATAATGATTGTGGCTTTTATGGGGATGATGGATGATATTCTTGGATGGAAAATAGGGCTTGGAAAAAAGTTAAGATTATTTTTAGTCTTTATTGCCACTGTTCCTCTAATGGTAATAAACGCCGGTTCTTCTGAAGTTGGCATCCCGATTATCGATGGGGTTAACATTGGCTTGATTTATCCTTTGATATTAATTCCTTTGGGAATAATAGGAACAACTACTACTTTCAATTTTTTAGCAGGATATAACGGATTAGAAGCTGGACAAGGAATTCTAATTATCGGCGCATTAAGTGTTGTTGCATATTTTACTGGAAATCCTTGGTTGAGTTTAATTGGTTTGTGTACACTTGCTTCTTTGGTGGCATTTTTGATTTTTAATAAGTTCCCCGCAAAAGTACTTCCAGGAAATGTTTTGACTTATCCCTTAGGGGCGCTGATCGCGATATTTGCGATACTTGGAAATTTTGAGAAGATAGCTGTTTTCTTTTTTATTCCATGCATAATTGAAACTTTTTTAAAATTAAGGGCAGGGATAAGATTAAACAAAGAATCTTTTGGCAAGCCTCAAAAAGATGGCAGTTTGGATTTGCTTTACGAAAAGATTTATGGTTTGGAACATTTTGCTATCTGGTTCTTGAAAAAAATAAAAAAAGATGGAAAAGTTTATGAAAAGGAGGTTGTTTACTTTATTCATTTGATACAGATAATAGTAATAGCTTTAGGTTTCGTTTTGTTTAGAAAATTTATATTCTAAAATGTTTAAAAAGATTTTAAAAGACGAGTTGATCAGAGGAAGCTTAACCTTATTTGTAATGATCGGGGTTTTTAATTTTCTAAATTATTTGCAGCATTTTTTTATGGCAAGAATGCTCGGTCCGGAGGAGTATGGCTTATTTGCAGTTTTAATGGCAGTAACTTTTATTTTCACAGTCCCTAGCGAAGCAATACAGACATTTGTTTCTCGCTTAATCTCGAAGTTTAATCAAAAAAAAGAGTTCAAAAAAATGAAATTCGTATTTTCTAGAACTCTTAATAAAGGAATGAAATTGGCTTTAATCTGTTTTGTTATGTTCGTTCCAATTGCTATTTTTCTGTCATACTTTCTTCCGCATACTACCTTTTTCCATTTGATTTTTACTGGAGTGATTATATTCGGAGTGTTTAGTGTGCCTGTTATAAGAGGGGTGTTGCAGGGGAGAAAAAAATTTAAGAAATTGGGGTGGAGCATGATAGTAGAATCAGTTTTTAAATTGATAATTTCAATTTTGCTTGTTTCTCTGGGATTAAAGACTTACGGGGCAATGGCAGGGGTTATTTTAGGTTTATTTTTTAGTTTTTTGATTTCATTAGCTTTTATTAAAGAGGTTGTAATCCAAAAAAAAAGTGAAATAAGAATCAAAAGTATCCAGAGCAGTGCAATTATCGTTACGATGCTGATAATCGCAGTAATGCTCAGTCTGGATATTATTCTTGCAAAAAGGTTGTTTTCTGACGAGCTTGCTGGAAAGTATGCTGTAGTCTCTATGCTAGGAAAAATGATTTTTTTTGGAGTTCAGCCTATAAGCAAAGCTATGTTTCCAATTGCTTCAGAAGACGCTGACAAAGGCAGGAAAAAAAACAAGACTTTTTATAAATCGATGATTTTAATTACCATTCTATGTTTAATTTCAGTTACTATCTTTTTTATTTTTCCTAGATTATTAATAAAAGTTTTTTTTGGCCAGCAATACATAGAGGTGAGTAATTTAGTAGGGATTGTAGGCTTAGCTTTAAGTTTTCTTGCAATTGCTAACTTAGTCTTACTCTACCACCTTTCTCTTAGCAGAATAAAGAAACCTTTACTCTTAATAGTGTTTCCGATACTACAGTGCATTTTCCTGCTTTTCTTTCACAGAACAATTGTACAATTCTCTCTTGCTTTATTGTTTTCTGATCTTATCGTTCTGGTTTTTAGTTTATCTATACTCTCTAAAAGATAGGTCAATCACAATCTAACAAATCAAATAGTCTTCTTGAATAATTATATATAAAAGAACAATTATATTTAAATACAAAATTCTTATGTCTGCTGTATGAATTTGAGTATAATTATCCCTGCGTATAATGAAGAGAACAGAATCAAAAGAACGCTAGAATCTTACGGAAATTTTTTCAAAAATTTGAAAAATAAAAAGGAAATAGGAGATTTCGAAATAAGTGTTGTTTTAAACGCTTGCACAGACGGGACAGAAGAGGTTGTTAAAAAATTAAGAAGGGACTATAACGAGATAAATTGCACAAATTTAGATAGGAAGGGAAAAGGACTTGCAATCATTAATGGATTTAATGGGGCTTTAAAAGGGAACTGGCATTTGATAGGGTTTGCCGATGCTGATATGTCAACTTCTCCTGATGTGTTTTATGAGCTGGCTAAAAATATTAAAGGTTATGGCGGGGTAATCGCCAGCAGATACCTAAAAGGAAGTGTTGCAAGCCCGAGACAATCTTTTAGGAGGATAATCGCCAGCAGGGTTTTTAATTTTCTTGTCAGGGCTATGTTTAATCTGCCTTATAGAGATACACAACTCGGAGCAAAATTATTCACGGAAGAGGCAATAAAAAAAGTTTTACCCAAATTAGGCACCACAGACTGGGCATTTGATGTTGATTTGCTTTATAATACGAAAAGATTAGGCTTTAAAATAAAAGAAATTCCTACATTATGGAAAGATTCTAAAGAAAGCAAACTGAAATTAGGAAAAGTATCTGCCCAAATGCTCCTTTCTATTTTAAGATTAAGGTTGTTAAAGTCTCGTTTTAGAAGGGTTTTAAAAGTTATTGCTCCTTTAACAGGAAGAATGTGGAGATTATTGAAATGAGCGAAGAAGAAAAGGGCAGTGAGAAAAAGAAATTAAACAGCGTAATAGACAGGTTCTTGGATATTTTCTTTTCTAAAGATAAAACAAAGCTTTATGTTCTTCTGCTTTTCATACTTGCGTTTATATTAAGAATAATTGGGGCCAAGAGATTTGGACTGAGTGCAGATGATGCAAATCATGCGGTGAGACCTGTTGGAATTTTCGCTTCTGGGAAAATGGTTATATGGGACCAGTCTTCTGCTTTATGGTATTACATCCAGGCGGTTTTTTACAGGATTGTCGGGGCTACACAATTAGGCTCCAGGGCTGCCCCTGCTTTATTTGGGGCTTTATTTGTTGTTTTAATGTATCTTTTTGTCAAGCAAATTTTCAAATCAAAAAAAATAGCGCTTATCGCTTCTTTTTTTACTGCTGTTTCGCCTTTTTTAATTAAAAATACACTGGCTGAAATGGATGTTGCGGTTATGTTTTTTGTTATTTTTTCTTCTCTCTACATATTAAAATTTGGAGAAAGCTATAAAAAAAGCCATCTTTTTATTGCTTCAATTTTAATTGGAATAGCGATACTAATAAAAATTTATGCGTTATTTTTTGTTTTCTCGTATTTTTTATATCTAATCTATATTTACCGCAAGGACAAGGGAGGAAATAGAAAGCCGGCGAAAAATATTCTTCTTTTTTTAATAATTATTTTTATTTTTTGCGTTCCGACTCTGACGCATAATTATCTATTATACAAAGATAAAGGTTATATGGATTTAATTTTTACAAATTTTTTGAAACTTGGGGTGGATAAGGCAGAGAAATTTTATGGTTGGGGTGCTGGATGGATGCCGTATACTGATTTTAAAGGTTTCTTTTTTGGGAATCAAAAAAACTTTGAAGGATGGGAAGGAGGTTTATATAAACTTCCGGGGTTTATTATTATTTTATACTTTGTTTTTGAAAATGATCCTTCACTTTTAATTTTTGGAATTCTGGGGTTTCTGCTGTTGATTTTGAGAAAAAAAGGTTATGCGGGGTTTTTTCTTGTCATGCTTCTTCCTGCTTTAATTTACCTTGGCGCGAATATCCCTATGTCAAAACATTTTGTATTTGTGCCTTGCCTTTTTATTCCAATGGCAGCTTATTTTTTAAATGATTTGCATAATAAAACCAAGAAAATTAGACTAAGATACCTGCTCTTAATTATTTTTATAATTAGCTTATTGATGCTGGGGATAGGCTGGGGCAGCCTAAGGTCTCATTTTTACGATAAAAGCGCAGACAGCCAAATTATAGAATATAAAAAGGAAATTCCTGCTAACAGCCTGGTTGTTGTTGATTCAAGAGTATATAGGGGTTTTATCACCTGGATGTTTCATGACAGATATTACATTGAGTCTGGCTTGTTTTCTTCTGCTTTAGAAGAAAGCAAAAAATATGGTTCTGCAACAGCTTTGGATGTTTATTTTATTGAGTGTGTTAAAGATGATTGCGGTTGGGGAACGATAAGCAGCCAGCCGGAATTCAACCAGAGTATGGAAGAGATAGTTAGCTGGTTCAGAAATAACTCGAAAATTGAAAAAGAGATGAGCCAGGTAAACAGAAACAAGTATTATTTTCCGATGATAATCAAAAGAGAAGAAGAAATGGGTTATAGGGTATATCATGCAACTTTGATGATAAACCCCGCTATTCTTCCGATAGCAAAATCGACGCATAATTGGTTTATGTATCCGGTTGGTTATGATGAATCAATTGGTGAAATATTTGACGATTATACTGTTTATAGCCTTCCGGACAAGCTGCTTGATAAAACAGCCCGTTTCATATTTTACACTTCCATTATCCTATCTTTTTTAGCCATTATCCTGTTATTTTATTTGCTTACAATTGATGAGGATGAAAAAGGGCATTAAAATAAAGCATTTGTTTATTGAAAATGGGAAAGAGGTATGAAAATAAAGCATTTGTTAATTGAAAATGAAAATTAAAAAACTATCTATCATCATCCCGGTTTATAATGAAGAGGGTACCATTGGAAGAGTTATTAAAGAGGTGAAGAAACTGAAGTTACCAATAGAAAAAGAGATTATTGTGGTGGATGATGGTTCTGCAGACAGGAGCTTTGAAAGAATAAAGAGATTAAAAGGAATAAAAATATTAAGACATGAAAAAAACAAAGGCAAGGGCGCTGCAGTAAAAACAGCTTTGCGTAAGGTGACTGGGGAAATAGTCCTAATTCAAGATGCAGATTTAGAATTAGATCCTGCATATATACCCGCTCTAATCAAACCAATCTTAGAAAATAAAGCCCAAGTTGTGTTTGGCTCAAGAAACGCTTCAAAAAAAGGCGCTTGTAAGGACCGGGGTAGGGATCCTATTTTCTATCTTGGAAGCATCTTAGTAAGTGTATTAACCAATTTGCTTTATGGTACAAAAATTACAGACGAGTACTGTGGCTATAAAGCTTTTAAAACAGACTTAATAAAAAGTATAAAGATAAATAATGACAGATTTGAATGGGAGGCAGAAATAACGATTAAGATTACAAAGAAAAAAATTCCAATTTATGAGGTTCCGATAGTATCCAAAAGATCAAGAACTGCTAAAGAGGGAAAAAAGCTAAAGAAGATTGATGGTCTAAAGGCAATAATGACAATAGTTAAGTACAGGTTTAAGGATTAAAGCAGACTAGTTCCATAAGGAGCATAATATTCGGCTCCTTTGTCTATGTAACTTTTCCAGGCGGCTGGATTTTGTTTATAGAAGTCTACCATTTTCCTAACTCCCTCTTGTATACTAATTTTTGCCTTAAATCCTATCGCCTCTATTTCAGAAGTATCTATACGAACTTGCTGTGGTTGCGCAATTTCTGGCGGTAAAAATATAATTTTACCTTGGCTTCCAACTTGTGTTATTATCTCCTTCGCCAGTTCTATAATCTTAAATTCATTATTCCCGCTTATGTTGTAAGTTTTGTTCCACTTATCTTTTATTGCCAACATTATTCCATCGACAAAATCATCTATATAGGTGAAGTCCAGACTTTTATTTTCATCCCCATAAATCTTTAAATCCTCGTTTTTAAAAGCTGCGGTGAGCAAATTGTTTATCAATCTCGAGGTTTCATCAAACATAGGCCCATAAACAGTAGAAGGCCTTACAATAATATAATCTATATTATAGCAATCATGGTAAGCTTTAACTAATTCTTCAACATAAATCTTGCTTGCAACATAAGGATTCCTTTCTTTACTTAAAACTCTAGAAGTAGAAGCAACTACAATTTTTGGTATTTTATTCCTTCTGCAAAACTCCAAAACTGCAAAAATTCCGTCGGCATTGTTTTTGTGCGGCAAAATTGGCTTGGCAATAGCCTCGTTTATCCTGCATTGCGCTGCAAAATGAAAAAATATGTCGATTTTGTCGTTTAATTGCGTTTCTTTAAATAACAAGTCCATAACATTAAATCCTTCCCGCTGATCTATCTGCAAAACACACTGGTGCCCCTCTTTATCTAATCTTTTTTTTAAAAAATCTCCTATAAGCCCTTTATGGCCGGTTATAGCATAGTTCATTTTTCTCCCTAGTTTTATAGTTTACAAGCAATTTCAGGGTTTAAATTCTTTATTGTTTTTTATTATCTATAGTAAAAGCCATAAATAATCTGCCAAGGGCTTATGACTTTTCCTTGATGTCAGAATCTTATAGATTCTGAGCACTACCAAAAACCAATAGTTTTTGAAGTGCCAAAGGCATAACTGGTAAATTATCAATTTCCTTTGGTATATTTTCTCATTAATAAAGGTTTATATAATCTTTGTTTGTATAAATAAAGAGGGTAAGGAAAAAAATTAAAAGATTGAACTCCTTAAAACGTAAATTAAAAGATGAAAATCTTAATTTTTAGTTGGAGAGATATAAAAAATCCTGAGGCTGGGGGATCTGAGTTATATTTCCACGAGCTCTCAAAAAGATGGGTAAAAAAAGGGCATGAAGTAACAATGATCTGTGGCGGATGGAAAGGATGTAAAAAAAATGAGAATGTAGAGGGAATTAAGATAATAAGGACTGGAGAAAAATTAAGTTTGTATCTTAGTGCGCCAATTGCCTATTTAAAATTAGAAAATAAACAAGATATTATTATTGATGTAGAGAATGGAATTCCATTTTTTGCTCCTTTGTTCTCCAAAACAAAGAAAATACTCCATATTCATCATGTTCATAAAGATGTATGGTCTAAAGAGATTAAAATGCCTTTTGCATATGCTGGCTGGTTTATTGAAAACAAGATTATGCCTTTAATTTACAGAAATATAGATATAATAACTATATCTAATAGCTCTGCAAAAGAAATAAAAAAAGAATTTAATGGAAAAGTTACAGGAATTGTAAATCCTGGAATTGATTTCTTTAGTTACAAGAAATTCAAGAAAAGTAAAAATCCCTCGCTATTGTTTTTAAACAGAATAAAAAAATATAAAGGGGTAGATGTTTTGTTGATGGCGGTAAAGGAATTAAAAAAAGAGTTTTCTAATTGTGAGGTCTGGATTGTTGGGAGTGGTGATTTTTTAGATGAAATGAAAGAATGTGCAAAAAAAGAAAAATTAGATAATGTCATATTTTTTGGAAGAGTAAGTGAAGAAAAAAAGAGAGAACTTATGCAAAAAGCCTGGATTTTCGTAAATCCTAGTTTTAAAGAGGGATGGGGTATTGTGAATATAGAAGCTAACTATTTTGGAACACCAGTGATTGGAAGCGATGTTGGTGGGATAAGAGACTCTGTTATCAATGGAAAAACGGGATTGTTATTTGAGTATGGCAACTGTAAAGAGCTAGCAAAGAAAATTAAACTGCTCTTAAAAAATAACAAATTAAGAAAAAAAATGGAAAAAGAATCTTTAAGATGGGCAAGTAATTTCAATTGGGATTTGAAGGCAGAAGAATATCTAAATATACTCACTAAGATTTTTCAATCTTAATGCCTTTATATTCAAACTTAAATGGGATTATTTTAATCTCTTTTGGAAGACTCTTTGA
>Ga0066637_10002241_pt1 | contig 12863 bp, 15 predicted proteins | sample CryGeyCG2014_020_FD_62737 | JGI IMG/M metagenome (GOLD analysis project Ga0066637, IMG submission 62737) | Groundwater microbial communities from aquifer - Crystal Geyser CG08_land_8/20/14_0.20 | ecosystem: Environmental > Aquatic > Deep subsurface > Groundwater | place: USA: Utah: Grand County...
ATAGTTTAATTGGCAAGAATACACAATTGACTAAACGTGAAGGTAGTGATGTTGAAGGTTATCGTATGGTGATTGGGGATAAAACAATTATTGAAATTTAGTATTCTAATTCAAACAAACCGGTTGTCTGGCCAACCCTACCTAGGAAGAAAATTTTTCTTTCATGTGGATTAACGCCAATTTGTTTAATTTCCGTATCATGTAAAAGTTCATGGCTAACATAATAACCTGGATTAAACCCGGTTATTTTATTTTCCGATGTCAAAGCTAAGACTCCATATTTATCCAAGGGCCAAAGCTGAATAATTTTATCACTCGTCCTGGTCAAGAGGCTGGTACTGCCGTCTTCATAAATAGTCCACAATTCCCACCAAGACCATGTCTGCCATTCAGCCGTGTTTTGGTTGTAAAAAACATGTTGGGTCGGCAGTATTTGGCTGTTGGTTATTTCTCCATCTTTTAATTTAAAAACATAAGTATGCCAATCACTTTGGGCAATAATCCTGTTATTATTTACATCTATAATTTTTCTAATTTCATCTTTATCCCTTAGAGCAAATTTTGTTTCATTATTTTTTACTAAATTTTTATTGCTATAACTCCAAATGTTATTATTGTCTATAAACCAAATATCACTGGGGACAATATTAAGGCTACGTTGTTCATTGTTGCTAAGGGATTTAAACTGATTATTTTGTTTGATATAAACAGTGGAATTAAAAGTATTTTTAGACCATTGATAATCTTCGATTGGCGTAAAAAAAGTGTATGTTTTGGAATTTTCCGGCGTCAGAGGATTAAATAATTCTAAAGTCTGTTGTTTATTATTATTTTGAGTTTTTATTAAAGCGAAATTAGCATATGGTGACCAAGAAATTTCTGGAATTTTGTCAATTTTAGAACGGATGATAGAAAATAATTCATTATTGCTTGTATTTAGAAGATGGATTTCATAGATATTGTCAGCTTTGGTCGTAATTAAAATATAGGCGCCATTATAACTAGTTTGCATATCCACTATAGCTGTTTTTAGATTTGTAGTTACAAGAATAGGCAAGGCTTGTTTGAATAAAGTAATATTTTTAATGTAAGTGGTTTTTTTGCTTTCTACAGTAATATCTTTTTGCCAGTCTTGATAGCCTGATAAAGTTAGTTTGACTGTGTAAGTACCAGGGGCGCGATTAGTCAGGCGTAAAGGCAGATTTTTTTTAATTTTAACATTATTTAAAAATACCTGGGTTTTGCTTGGCTCAACATCAATGCTAATCACGCCAGTCTGTCTAATTTGCTGAGTGCTAAAATCATAGCGATAGCCGGTTGTGTAGAGGATAATAATGGGAGAAATAATAAAAAAACAGGCAATCAAAAAAAACATAATGCCTCGACGTACTGTTTTGGTTAATTTTGTCTGCGGATAGACCATCTTGCCTAAAGTTTAAATTTATGTTACAATACTACCGTAATTTGTTGACAAAAGCAAGTTTTTATGAGTAAATTTGTTATTCAAGGCGGACGACAACTAGAAGGCGTTTTGGAGGTTAATGGTTCAAAAAATGCGGCTTTACCTATTTTCTGTGCCACACTTTTAGCTCCTGGTAAATATATTTTGGATAATGTACCTAATCTACGGGATATTGAGACCATGAGTAAAATGCTAGAGGCTTTGGGTTTGTTAGTGAAAAAATCAGCTGAACATACTTACAAGATTATAAATAATGGTATAAAAAGTGTAGAAGCTCCTCATGATTTGGTTGGTATTATGCGGGCCAGTTTTTTAGTTATGGGGCCTTTATTAGCTTCGCAAAAAGAAGCGCGTGTATCTTTGCCTGGTGGTTGTGCGATTGGTGCACGGCCAGTTAATTATCATTTGGCAGGTTTTGAAAAATTTGGTGCTGAAATTAATATGGATCATGGTTATGTGGGAGCTAAAGCAGATAAATTAATTGGCACAGAAATAGATTTGCCATTTCCAAGTGTGGGGGCGACAGAAAATATTGTTATGGCAGCGGTCAAGGCCGAAGGCAAAACCATTATTAAAAATGCGGCTAAAGAGCCAGAAATTACTGATTTATGTAATTTTTTAAATAAAATGGGGGCAAAAATTACTGGTTTAGACACAGATATATTAAAAGTTGAGGGTGTGGAAGAATTATATGCCTGCCAGTATGAAATTATTCCAGATCGTCTGGAAGCTGGTACTTTTATTATCCTTTCAGCCATTACTGGTGGTAAAGTGCAAATAAAAGAAGCTAATCTGGGTCATTTAACTGGGTTTATAAAAAAAATGGAAGAAATTGGAGTAGAAGTTATTTCCAATGGTAAAATAGTAGTTAGTGAATTAAAAGCTGTTGATATAGTTACAGAACCATACCCGGGTTTTCCAACAGATTTGCAAGCTCAGACCATGGTGTTATTGAGTTTAGCCAAGGGTAAAAGCATGATTAAAGAAACTATTTTTGAAAATCGTTTCATGCATATTATGGAATTGAACCGTTTGGGTTGTAATATTGTTGTTCATGGCCAGACTGCCATTATTCAGGGTGGGGCTAAATTGTCGGGGACAGAAGTTACAGCGACTGACATTCGAGCTGGGGCTTCATTAGTCTTGGCTGCATTAATTGCCGATAGCACTACAGAGATTGATGAAATTAAATATATTGAACGTGGTTATGAAGATTTAGTTGGACGATTAAGTGCCATTGGTGTTAAAATTGAAAAAAAATAATATGGATCAAATCTTAACAAAAAACCTATGGAAATAATTAATCCTCACAAAAATAAAAAAATCATTATGTGGATTATCCTCGCGGTAGTGATAGTCTTTTTCTTCAGCGTTGCTTCAGCTTTTTGGGTAGTGGTTGAGGCTGGTGAAACAGGGGTGCAGTCATTTTTTGGTAAAGTCAGAGATCAAGAGTTTCATTCTGGTTTTCATCTTAAAAATCCTTTAGTTAAGGTAACTAAAATGAATATTCGTACCCAAGACTATACTATGTCTATTACTCAAGGTGAGGGACAGCGTTATGTCTCTGACGTAATTACAGCTCTAACTAAAGAAGGATTAAGTGTTGATTTGGATATTACTGTACTCTATCACTTAATTGAAGAAAAAGCTTCAGATATTTATCGTGATGTTGGTTTGAATTATGATGGAGTTATTATTCGTCCGCAAATTAGGTCAGTGATCCGTGAAGTCATTGCCCAATATGAGGCTAAGGATATTTATTCGGCAAAGCGTTTAGAAGCTGCCAAAAAGATTTCTGAAGTTTTAAAAATTAAATTAGAACCGCGGGGTATAGAGTTGGAAGACGTTCTATTACGCCACGTGCAATTGCCTGATGATTTAGCCCAGAGTATTCAATTAAAATTACAAGCTGAACAAGAAGCCCAACGTTATGATTTTGTTTTGCAGGCTGAAGAAAAAGAAGCAGAGAGAAAACGCATTGAAGCCGCTGGCCAGCGCGATGCCCAGGCGATTATCATCCAGAGTTTAACAGAAAGATATCTACAATATTTGTATATTCAGAATTTAAGGGATAGAGAGGGAACTATCTATGTCCCGACTAATCCCAATAATGGTGTACCATTGTTTAGGGGGATATAATTTGTAAGTAGCCCATTAGGCTGTAATTTCAAGTCTCAGAGGCTAACCCTTGACAAAAATTTTTAACTATGGTATGATATTATACAATTGGGTAACTCAAGTTCCCAAATAAAGGTCATTTAACTAATTTCTCAACAAATTTGGGAACAAACAAGTATATATATGGATAATGGTAACAGACAAATGTTTGATGTGGATTTAGATTGTGCCAAGTGTGGCACCCACATCTCACAGTTGCCTTTTCAACCATCTGGTGATCGTCCTGTTTATTGTGCCGACTGCAATCGCGCTTTTCGTGAAAGCCGTCGTAATAATGATAACCGTGGTCCTCGTCAGATGTTTGATGTAGACTTGGATTGTGCTGGTTGTGGTCAAAAAATTACCCAGCTTCCTTTCCAACCTACTAATGATAAGCCAGTTTACTGCCGTGATTGCATGGCTGCTAAACGCAATAGCTAATCAATTATTCAACCCCGATCAAATCGGGGTTGATTTTTTATTTATTTTTTGTTAAAATAAGTATATATGGAGAAAGTTTTAGTTGCTATGTCTGGTGGCGTCGACTCTAGTGTCGCCGCCGTTTTGTTATTAAAACAAGGTTATGAGGTTACGGGAGCATATATGATTAATTATGATAGTGGTGAAGGCACTGATAGTCTGGGTGAATCTTGCTGGGTGCCAGATTATCGTGATGCCACGCGGGTGGCCGCTAAACTCGGTATTCAGCTTTTGAAATTGGATTTTCGTAAAGATTACAAGGAAAAAGTTTTAGATTATATGTTTACTGAATATGCTGAAGGCCGGACGCCTAATCCTGATGTTTGGTGTAATAAATATATTAAATTTGGGGCTTGGTTGAAAAAAGCTAGAGAATTAGGTTTTACTAAATTGGCTACAGGTCACTATGCCCGAGTGGAAGATAATAAATTATTCCAGGCCAAGGATAAGGACAAAGACCAGACATATTTTCTCCACCAACTCAATCAAAAACAATTATCTCAGGTAATATTTCCTTTGGGTGAATATACAAAGTCTGAAGTAAGAGTCTTGGCTAAAAAGTATGATTTACCAACTGCAGAGAAAGAAGAGAGTATGGGCATTTGTTTTGTGGGTGAGGTGCCGATGAAAGATTTTTTACAGCAGAAAATTAAAATAAAAAAGGGCAAAGTAATATTATCCAATGGTGAAATAGTAGGGGAGCATGATGGCCTAGCTTTTTACACGATTGGACAGCGTGGCGGTCTCAATTGTCATCCTGACCTTAAACGAAGTAAAGGGGGAGTATCCCTTAAACATAATATAAGGGATTCTTCTCTTGTCATTCAGAATGACAATGCTAAGCCTCTATTTGTTATAGACAAAAATATCAAAAAAAATCAACTAATCGTCGGCTATGAAAATAATCCACTTTTACACAAAAAAGAAATTACAGTTGTAGACGTAAATTGGATTAGACAAAAACCTGTTTTTCCGCTAAAATGTGAAGTAAGGTTACGTCATCGTCAACCCTTGCAAAAGGCAGTTGTTGTCTCCTCCTTACGAAGGAGGAGTACTCCGACGGTACGTCAGAGGGAGGTATTTATAAAATTTGTTCAACCTCAACGCGCCCCCACACCTGGGCAGTTTGCAGTTTTGTACAAAGATGAAATTTGTTTGGGTGGAGGAATAATAATTGATTAGTTTATTAAAACTAGGTAAAATATTAAATAGTATGGAATGGGTATTTGAATTACTCACAAATTATTGGTATATTTTTGTGCTGGTAATATTACTAGTTATAGTCGGAGGCAAGTACTTTCATTAGTTTATGATTACTGCCAAAGAACTACGACAAAAATATTTAGATTTTTTTGAAAAGAAGGGACATGTAGTGATTCCTTCAGCTTCTTTAATTCCAGAAAACGATCCTAGCATATTATTTACCACAGCTGGCATGCATCCTTTAGTTCCTTTTCTTTTGGGTGAAAAACATCCTGCTGGGAAACGTTTGACTAACGTGCAAAAATCTGTGCGCACTGGAGATATTGATGAAGTTGGTGATATTGGGCATTTGACTTTTTTTGAAATGCTGGGCAACTGGTCTTTAGGTGATTATTTTAAAAAAGAAGCCATTGCCATGAGTTTGGAGTTTTTAACTGAAAAAAAATGGTTAGGTTTAGATTCAAGAAAATTAGCCGTATCAGTTTTTGCTGGTGATACTGACGCCCCCCGTGATAAAGAGTCAGCAAAATATTGGCAAGCTGTGGGTGTACCAAAACACAAGATTGCCTATTTGCCTAAAGAAAACAATTGGTGGGGTTTGACTAAGGGTCCTTGCGGTCCAGATACTGAGATGTTTTATTGGCTTGGCCAGACTGAATATCCACCCGAAGCTAGCAATCCAGGCAATGATGAAGCCAATTGGCTAGAGATTTGGAATGATGTTTTTATGCAGTACTTCAAAGAGGTTGATGGCAGTTATCAACCTCTAGCGCAAAAAAATGTTGATACTGGCATGGGTTTGGAACGCACCCTTGCAGTTTTAAATAATTTAGATGATGTTTATCAAATTGATACTTTATGGCCGATTGTAGAAGAGCTAGAAAAAATTTCTGGTAAAAAATATGGTAAAGATCAATCTATAACAATATCTTTACGCATTATATCAGATCATTTGCGTAGCGCTACGATGATTATGGGCGACACTATGGGCATTGGCCCGGGTAATCTTGACCAAGGATATGTGGTTCGTCGCTTGATTCGTCTAGCCATTCGCCATGGTAAAAAAATAGGCATTGAAGATTATTTTTGCACGCGAATAGCAAGAGTTGTGGTAGATATATTTAAAGATGTATATCCAGAAGTTCTTAAAAATCAAAATTTTGTTTTAACAGAAATGGAAAATGAAGAGGATAAATTTAAAGCTACGTTAGGGCAGGGCATTAGAAAATTTAATAAATTAGAAAATATTTCAGCTAAAGAGGCTTTTGATTTGTATCAATCATATGGCTTTCCTTTGGAAATGACTCGAGAGTTAGCTGAAGAAAAAGGTTTGCAAGTGGATGTTGAAGGTTTTAAAAAAGAATTTGTCAAACATCAAGATATTTCACGCCAAGGTGCAGAACAAAAGTTTAAAGGTGGTTTAGCCGGACATGGAGAAAGGGAAATAAAATATCATACAGCTACTCATTTATTACAGGCAGCTTTACATAAAGTTTTAGGAGAACATGTTCAACAAAAGGGGAGCAATATTACTTCCGATAGATTGCGCTTTGATTTTGTTCACCCAGATAAATTAACATCAGAACAAAAACAAGAGGTAGAGAATTTAGTAAATAGAGCTATTGTCAGAGACTTGCCCGTGAGTTGTGAAGAAATGAGCGTGGCCGAAGCCAAGGCCAAAGGTTCAATTGGCTTGTTTGAAGATAAGTATGGTGAAAAAGTAAAAGTTTATACCATCGGTTCAGGTGATGAAGTGTTTAGCAAGGAAATTTGTGGTGGGCCTCATGTAGCACATACTGGTATCTTAGGCCATTTTAAAATTAAAAAGGAGGAATCTTCTTCTGCCGGTATTCGGCGCATTAAAGCTATTCTTGAATGATTAAAAGAATTTTCAAATATTTTTTGGGTATAAGATTTGAATTTATTAAATACTTTGTTATTGGTGTATCAGCCGTTATTTTAGACATGATGAGTTTGGTGTTGTTTAAAGAAATTTTTGGTTTACAACCAGTAATGGCTGTAGTTATTAATCAGTTTTTTTTACTAGTTTATGTTTTTTGTTTAAATAAATATTGGACTTTTCGTGATAAGACCATGCCCAAACGACAAGTAGTAAGATTTTTGATTTTAGTTTTTTTTAATTATATTATTGCCGTCTCAGTTATGTATATTTTTAATCAATGGTTAGAGTTTGATTATCGGCTTGTTAGGTTAGGTACCATAGCCTTGGCTGTATCATGGAATTTTTTGTTATATAAATATTGGGTCTACAAACAATGATTTTGCCTTAAATAAGCTAAAAAATACTTATTCACACCCTCTGGTGGTATTTTGCCTTGACAATTTATTTAATTTCAGGTAAAATATTGCCAGTATAAATTTATCTAGTTCATGACAAAAAATAGTGATGTGGTAGAAGTTCGGGGGACAGTTGAAGAATTGTTGCCGGGCGCTACTTTTCGAATAAAACTAGAAAACGATCATGAGGTCATTGCCCATTTAGCTGGTAAGATGCGCATGAACCGCATTCGTCTAGGAGTAGGCGATGAAGTTAAGATGGAACTAACTCCTTATGATTTGACCAAGGGTCGTATAACTTACAGATTCTAAACAGGAGTATCAACCAGTGCGGTGTAGCTCATAGCCCTGCGATAAGGCAAAAATGTCATTAGGGTGAGTGTTAAAATCGCCTCAGTGGTTGGTATGTTTTTTTGAACTCTATGAAGGTTAGAACTTCTGCAAAAAAACGTTGTGCAAAATGTCAGACAGTCCGTAGGGCTGGAGTTGTTTATGTTATTTGTGAAAATCCGCGTCATAAACAACGTCAGGGGAAAAAACAACGTAAAAAATCTGCTTAAACTATGCGTGTTGCTGGTATCTCAATTCCAAAAGAAAAAAGAGTGGTTATTGCTTTAACCTATATTTATGGTGTAGGCAAGACTAGTGCTCAAAAGATTTTAAAAATTGCTCAAGTAGATGAAAATATTCGCGTTAAGGATTTGACTGAACAACAACAAGATACTATTCGTTCGATTGTTGAGAAACAATATAAGACAGAGGGTGATTTACGTCGAGAAGTAGCTAGTAATGTTAAACGTTTAAAAGATATTAAATCTTACCGCGGTTCTCGTCATGCCAAGAAATTACCTTGCCGTGGCCAAAGAACTAAAACTAATAGTCGGACTTTGCGAGGTAACAAGCGCAATCTAGCGACTAGTGGTAAAAAACCAGTGGCTCAAAAGACCTAATTTATGGCTAAAACAGCTAAAAAAACTAAAAAGAAGAAAAAAGTTATTAAACAGGTCACTCATGGCCGAGCATATATTCAGGCAACTTTTAATAATACCATTGTGACTTTGACTGATCAAAATGGCGATGTTTTAGGCTGGTCAAGTGCTGGCTTAGTTGGTTTTAAAGGTCCGAAAAAAGCTACGCCATATGCTGCTCAACAAGTAGTTAAGAAGGCCGTTGAAGCTGTGGCTCCCTATGGTTTGAAAGAGGTTAATGTTTTAGTTAAAGGTATTGGCGGTGGTAGAGAAGGCGCTATTCGCGGTTTGAATGCTAATGGCTTGCAAGTTTTATCAATTAAAGATGTGACGCCAATTCCACACAATGGTTGTCGTCCGCCAAAAAGACGTAGAGTATAACTATGGGTAAATATATTGGTCCAAAAAATAAGATTGCCAGACGGTTTGGAGTTAACCTAGGCTTAAAGAGCAACTCTAACAAAGTGGCTCGTCGTTTAAATCAAATGCCAGGTGTTCATGGCCCTAAAAAAAGAAGTAGCAGGGTTGGTTCTTCTTATGGTAAGCAATTAATTGAAAAGCAAAAAGCTAAATTTATCTATAATATTCATGAACGTCAGTTTCGTCGCTATGTTACAGAAGCCATTCGTTTGGAAGGTGATTCTGGTGTTAATTTACAACGTTTGCTTGAATTACGTTTAGACAATGTCGTTTATCGTCTTGGTTTAGCCATTACTCGCGCTCAGGCTCGGCAAATGGTTAATCATGGCATGTTTGCTGTTAATGGCAAGAAATTAAATATCCCTTCACATTTATGCAAAGTCAGCGATGAAATTAGTTTACGGGAGAATAAGCAAAAGAAAAAATTATTTGAAGATTTAAGTGAAAGATTAGCCAAAGTGGATTTAGCTAGTTGGCTGTCTTTAGATCTGCCTAAAAAGACTGGCAAGATTCTAAATATTCCCAATGAAAAAGATTTTGACAAAGTTTTTGATGTTAAATTGATTATTGAATATTATTCAAATAGGTAAACTTATTTTTAAATACCAATTTTATGGAGGAGATATTATTACCATCAACCGTTGAATTTTCTGAAGGTGACAGCCCTAATTTGGGTAAGGTTTTAGTTATGCCTTGCCATCAAGGTTATGGTACCACGCTAGGCAATGCTTTACGCCGAGTTTTGCTTTCATCTTTACCTGGAGCGGCTGTAGAATCGGTACGCATTGCCGGTGTCCAGCATGAATTTTCTACAATTGAAGGCGTGCATGAAGATGTCGTTGAAATAATTTTGAATTTAAAACAAATTGCGGTTAAATCTTTTACAGAAGAGCAGGTTACGTTAAGTTTGAAAAAGAAAGGCAAAGGCGAGGTTAAAGTCGCTGATTTTGGTAAAAATTCTGATGTCGAGATTATTAATACAGATTTAAAACTTTTAACTATTACTGATGCTAATACGGAAATTGAAATGGACATTATTATTGGTAATGGACGGGGTTATGTTCCAGTTGAAGAAAAAGATTCCAAGGGTTTAGATTTAGGCACGATTTTGATTGATTCACTTTACACGCCAATTCGTGATGTGGGATATAATGTGGAATTGACTCGTGTTGGCGATATCACGGATTATGAAAAATTGACTTTGAATATTGAAACCAATGGTGCAATTGCTCCTAAGGAAGCTGTACAACAGGCTACGAAGATTCTTATGGATCATTTTGCTTTAGTTTTGGAGGCTGCTGATAGTGGTAAAATTGAAGAAGAGGTTGTGGAAGTTGAAGAAGAAGTAAAACACAAAAAGCGTGGTCGTAAGAAAAAAACTGAAGAAGCAGAAGTTGAAACAACTAAAGAATCTAAAGAAAAATAATTTCATATATGCGTCATAAAGTAGAAAAGAAAATTTTAGGCAGAAAGAAAGCTCCGCGTGAAGCCATGTTTAGAAATTTGGCTGAAAGTCTGATTTTATATGGTTCAATTAAAACTACTGAAGCTAAAGCCAAGGCTTTGCGAGGTATAGTTGAACCTTTGGTGACTACGGCGCGAAAAAATACTTTGACTGCCCGGCGTCAAGTTTTAAAGGTTCTCTACACAGAAAAAGCTGTGAAAAAGCTTATGGAAGAAGTTGGTCCTAAATATAAGGATAGACAAGGTGGTTATACTAGGATTACTAAATTAGGCAGACGGTCTAGTGATGCCGCCGCCACGGCTCGTATTGAATTTGTTTGAGCTTATGACTAAAGAAATTACAAGAAAGAAAATTGAATTAGATGCTACTGGCAAAGCCGCTGGTCGTTTAGCCACTCAGATAGCAATGATTTTACGCGGTAAAACCAAGCCAGGTTTTGTGCCCCATATTGATAGTGGTGATTATGTGACAGTAATAAATGCTAGTAAAATTAAATTTACCGGTAAAAAATTAGTGCAAAAAGATTATTATCATCACACTATGCATCCCGGTGGCTTGCGCCGTACCCCTATGAAAAAGATTTTTGACAAAGATCCCACCGAAGTCATCCGACGTGCTGTCTATGGTATGTTGCCAAAAAATAAATTGCGAGATGGTATGATGAAACGTTTAACTATCAAAGCTTAATATGCCTACAAAGACAGACAAAACAATTATTAGAGCCCTTGGTCGCCGTAAAACAGCCGTTGCTCGTGTGCGTTTAGCTCATGGTAAGGGTGAGTTTGTGGTAAATGGCAAAGATGTTAAAGAATATTTTCCTATTGCCTTTTGGTATGACAAAGTTATAGCGCCTTTGCAAAAAGTGAGTAAAGAAAAAACTTTTGCTATTTCTGTAAAAGTGGTTGGCGGTGGTATTAATTCCCAGGCAGAAGCTATTCGTCATGGTGTGGCTAGAGCTTTAGTAAAATGGAATGAAGAATTAAAGCCATTATTGAAAGCTGAAGGTTTCTTAACTCGCGATTCTCGTGGTAAAGAAAGAAAGAAATTTGGTAAGCATAGAGCTAGACGCGGACACCAATGGAGAAAGCGTTAATTTAATGGATATATTAAATCCCCGCAAGGGGATTTTTGTATTGTCTTTTCTCTAATTTTAGAGTAGAATATATCTCATGGAATCCCAAACTATTGCTAAAAATACTGCCTACATGACCGTGGCTTCAATTGGGCAAAAGATACTCTCTTTTGTCTATTTTACGTTAATTGCAAGGCAGATTGGCGCTGAAGGTACTGGTAAATACTTTTTTGCTTTGTCTTTTACAACTTTATTTGTGGTTTTGGTTGATTTAGGCTTGAATAATGTTTTGATTCGCGAAGCTTCACGTTTAAAGGAAAAAATTCAGCAATATTTTTCCAATGTTATTTTCGTCAAGATTTTTTTAAGTATTCTTACATACATCGCTGCAGTCGTTACCATAAACCTCATGGGTTATCCCATAGAAACCAAGCATTTAGTTTATCTTTCAGCTATTACCATGTTGTTTGATTCTTTACATCTTTCTATCTATGGTATACTGCGGGCTTTGGGAAATTTGAAATATGAGGCTATAGGTGTAACGGCCAGCCAATTAATAACTTTGATTTTAGGCACGACTTTTTTGTATTTAGGTTTTCCTTTGATTTGGCTGATTGCGGCTTTTACTTTACCAAGTTTTTTGAATGTTTGTTATGCCAGTATAATTTTATATAAAAATTATAAAATTAAGTTAGTGCCAAAATATGACAAGGAGATTTTAAAATTTATTGGCAAGCTGATTTTACCCTTTGCTTTAGCCGCTATTTTTGCCCGTGTCTATTCATATATTGATTCCATTTTACTTTCCAAACTAATTGGCGACATAGCCGTGGGTTGGTATAGCATACCATATAAGATAACTTATTCTTTTCAGTTTATTCCTCTAGCATTGGTAGCTGTACTCTATCCACGCTTCAGTGAATATTTTATGTTTAATAAAGCGCGTTTGGCCTATATTTTTGAACGTGGTTTAAAATATTTGTTAATCATAGTTTTTCCCATTACTGTGGGCATAGGTGTTTTGTCCAAAGATATTATTCTTTCTATTTACACAACTGAATATGAAGCTTCAATTTTGCCTTTACAAATTCTCTTGGCCGGCCTAGTTTTTTCCTTTATCAGTTTTCCCATTGGCGCATTTCTTAATGCCTGCAATCGTCAAATCACTCAGACAATAATTGTTTTTGTGGTAATGGTGGTAAATATTATTTTAAATGTAATTTTGATTCCAATTTATGGCGTGGTCGGTGCAGCCGTGGCCGCTTTGGTGGGTAATATTTTTCTAACTATATTGGGCTATATGATTATACCAAAAATCACTAAAATTTCGCATATTTT
>Ga0066637_10002242_pt1 | contig 12862 bp, 15 predicted proteins | sample CryGeyCG2014_020_FD_62737 | JGI IMG/M metagenome (GOLD analysis project Ga0066637, IMG submission 62737) | Groundwater microbial communities from aquifer - Crystal Geyser CG08_land_8/20/14_0.20 | ecosystem: Environmental > Aquatic > Deep subsurface > Groundwater | place: USA: Utah: Grand County...
TTTTGAATAAAATTGTTTATTTTTTCCAGTCCCTCTTTTGCCGAGTTCAAAGAATTATCATTAAAATCAATCGGACTTCGATAATGACTATTTAAATAAAAGAATCTTATTGTTTGGTAGTCATATTTTTCAAGAATCTCTCTGACAGTGGTAAAGTTTTTTAATGATTTACTCATTTTAACGCCATTTGTTTTTAAAAATCCGGTGTGCAGCCAGTATTTAACCATTGGTTTTTTCCCTGAAGCGCCTTCCATTTGAGCTATTTCAGCTTCGTGGTGAGGAAAGATTAAGTCTTGGGCGCCACCATGAATATCATATTGTGGCCCAAAAATTGTTCCCGTAATGGCAGTATCCTCAATATGCCAGCCTGGGCGACCGGCGCCGATTTCTGTTTCCCAACTTGGTTCATTTGTCTTAGAAAATTTCCACAAACAAAAATCATTATGATTTTTTTTATCTATACTCTCGTCAATGCGCGAGACTGAATCACCTGTTTCAAGCGATGTCCGTCCGGAAAGTTTGCCGTAATCGCTAAATTTCTTTATATCATAATAATAACCGTCGCTTGTTTTATAGGCGTATCCTTTTTCCAACAGAGTTTTTATTTGTTTTACTATTTCTGCGATATAATCAGTAGCTCGGGCATATTTATTAACCGCGCTAATACCAAGTTTTTTCTCGTCTTGATGATAATACTCCTCAAATTGCTCAGCCAGTTTTAAGGGTTCAATATTTTTTTCTTTGCCACTTTTTATGATTTTATCGTCAATATTGGTGATATTCTGAAGGTAAAAAACATTATAACCAATATGACGCAAATATTTAACAATAACATCAAATTGGATGTAGGTTTTGGCGTGACCGATGTGCATGTAATTATAAACAGTCGGCCCGCAAACAAAAAAATTAATTTTTTTATCTTGGCGAGGAGAAAAAATCTCCTTTTTTTTAGTTAAGGTATTGTAAATTTTAAGCATGTGATATTTGTTAACTGATTAAAGTTTAAACGAATTTAGAGCCAATTTCTTTTTTTAAAGTAAAAAATTAGACTAACGAGAACCGCAATCATAAGCCCGATGATTGCCCAAAATGAAATAGGGCTATTTATTAGTGGCATAAATTTAAGATTCATACCAAAGATATTTGCAATCAGGGTAATTGGCAAAATAAGGAAAGAAACAATAGTTAAAATTTTTATTATATCGTTAAGTTCAAAAGATATAAGTGAATTGTTTGTATTTTCAATGGCTTCAATATTCTGTTTTAAATTTTCTAAAACATTCCAAATGTCTCCGTTTGTTTCTAAAATTTCATCAAAATAAAGCTTTAAATCGTCTGTTTTAATAAAAAGATTATTTTTTTTAAGTAGTTGTGAAATGACGGCGCGGTGGGATTGCATTATTCTCCTAAAATTAACTATGTTTATTTTTGCTAATAGAATTTCTTTTACCATTTTTTTTTCATAACCCTTAAATATCAATTCTTCAATATTACCAATACTTAGGTTAAAATAATCTAAGATTGGAACACAATGAGAAAATAATCGTTGCAAAATTCCGTGAATTAGAGCGGCCGAATCTCCGGTGAAATATTTCTCTTTTTCGGTTTGGTCAACCTGGCAAAGATTGAAGAAATTAATAAGAGGCAAAAGTTCTCCTCGGTGGACAGTAAGAAGATAATCACGCCCAATAAAAAAATCTATTTCCGATGAGACTATTTTTCTTGTTTTTCTATTATAAATAGGGAAAATTAAAACCAGGAAGGCATAATCTGAAGTAAGATCAAATTTTGGCCTTTGGATGGAAGAGAAACAATCATTTAAATGCACCGGGTGAAAATCAAAATTTTTTTTGAGATATTCCATTTCTTCTAGAGAGGAGCGAGAAATGTCGATCCAAGAAAAATTATTTAGTTTTATTTTTTGAATAATAGGCAGGGTCATATTGGTTTAATTAAAATTAATGTTATAGCTACTTTATTTTACATCTTTTTTAATATTTGCCAAGATCGTCAAAAGTGTTAAAATATAAAATCCAAAAGAGAATGCATAATTATTGTTAAATAGGGAGTATATTTGTTTTTAATTATGGAATACTGTTTTTTTTCTTTTAAATTTTATTTTGTTTGTTTGATTATCTTAGGATTGATTTTTATTTTTTCCTGGGGTCCGTCGGCCAAGGTGGAGGTATTGGTGGCGACTGAACCATTGGTAATGAATTTAGATATTAACATTGATCTAGCCGTTACTGAAGTCCTTCCTAACTTAAATACAATACCAGGGAAAGAGGTTGAATTAAAAAATTTTGTATCTTATTATGACTGTTATTTTTTAAAAGACTTGGTAAATAATTCTAACGGAACGGCAATTATTTTTTTTCGGAACGATTTGATAAAATTGGTAGAGAACAAGGCTAAAAATTTATTGGCTGATTCTTATGGCCAAAATGTGTCACTTGATTACAAATCTTTGATTATTGAAAAAGAAAAACGGTTAATCGCCTTGCGTCCGCAAAATTGGAAAATAGAAGTTTTGGGGAAAAATTTTTTGGCCGGTCAGGCAAAAATTTCTTTATTTTTGACGGAAGAGGCGATAAGGGATTACGACTTTGAGTCGTTTAAACAAAAAATAAAATTTAGTAAAGTTGATTTTGTTGAATCGGAGTTGAAAAAAATTTCAAGTATTAGAGATGTTCGCATAAAAATATGGCCGCCGTTTTGGAAAAGAATGTCGCTTTTCCCGAAAAGAATTAAATTTTCCGCTCAGCCATTGAACAAAATGCCTTGACAGTAATTTATTAATAGTGTAAAATGTGTATATCTTGCATGATATGGTCAAAGATAATATCTCACAATTTAAATATTAATTAAACTATGCCCGACAGTCAACAAGTTTCAAAAGACTTTTTAGTTATTGAGGGATTGGTAGAAGAGTTATTGCCGTCGGCTAAATTTAGAGTAAAGCTTGATAATGGTAATGTAATTTTAGCTCACCTTTCAGGGAAGATGAGAATTAATAAAATTAAACTTTTGCCCGGAGATAGAGTAAGGCTGGAAATTAGTCCTTATGACTTAACTAAAGGCAGGGTGATCTACCGCTTTTAAGACTATTAAAATTATGAAAGTTAGGTCGTCGGTTAAAAAAATTTGTCGGTTTTGTAAAATAGTCCGCCGTGGCAAGCGGATTTATGTAATTTGTAAAAACCCGAAGCACAAACAAAGACAGGGTTAAATGTTTCATTAAAATCAAATTAATTTTATATTTTTATTATGGCGAGAATAGTTGGAATAAATTTACCGCCCAACAAGAGAGTTGTAATAGGATTAACCTATATTTTTGGTATTGGTCGCAAAATATCAAACGAAATTTTAAGAAAAACAGAAATAAGCGTTGATAAAAAAGTAAAAGACCTTACAGTCGCTGAAACGGAAAAATTAAAAAAGGTTATTGAGAGCGACTATAAGACAGAAGGATCTTTAAGAAGAGATGTTTTAGCAAACATTAAAAGGTTGAAAGAAATAGGTTGTTATCGTGGAACCAGGCATTCGCGAAATTTACCAGCTAGGGGGCAAAGAACAAAAACAAACAGTCGGACGGTGCGTGGAAATTCCAGGAAAACCATGGGTAGCGGTCACCGGCCAGCTACCAAAAAGGTATAAATTTTTAAATTTATGGCTAAAAAAGTCAAAACAATTAAGTATACACCCAAAGGGAGGGCTTATATTCAAGCCACTTATAACAATACCATCGTTACCTTAACCGACACGATTGGAAATGTCTTATCTTGGTCAAGCGCTGGTCGCTTAGGCTTTAAGGGCCCCAAAAAAGCCACACCTTATGCCGCGAGTATTATTGTTAAGGATGTGGTTGACAAAGTCAAAGACACGGGGCTCAAGGAAGTGCAAGTTTTTGTCAAAGGCGTGGGAATGGGAAGAGAGTCGGCTGTTCGCTCGCTTTACACCAATGGGTTGAACATCGTTTCAGTAAAAGATATTACTCCTATACCGCATAATGGTTGCCGGCCACCAAAAGTAAGGAGGGTTTAACACTTTAAATTTTTTAAAAAAATGAAAGCAATACCACAATGTAAAACATGCCGTCGAGAAGGAAAAAAACTTTTTCTAAAAAGCGATCGTTGCAATTCAGCTAAGTGTTCTATTTTAAAAAGAAAATATCCGCCTGGAATGCATGGCCCCAAGGGTTATCCTCGGCTTTCAGATTACGGGCGACAATTAAGAGAAAAACAATGCTTGAAAAGGGTTTATAATATCTCAGAAAAGCAGCTTAAAAATTATTTTATTAAAGCCAAAAAGATAAAAGGCAACACCGAGCAGTCGTTTTTAAGATTTTTAGAGAAAAGACTGGATAATGTTGTGCTTAGAATTGGATTTTTTTCTTCGCGACGCAAGGCGAGACAGACTGTTTCTCATGGAAATATTTTAGTTAATAGCAGAAGAGTTGACATTCCTTCTTATCAAGTAAAAATCGATGATATAATTCAACCAAGCGGAAAGCAGTCGGTGATAGAAGAAATTAAAAAACAGATTTCTTCTCAAAATCAAGAAAGTTTGTCTTCCTGGTTAAGTTTAGACAAAAAAACCCTGCAGATAAAAATATTAAAAGATCCAGAAGAGGAAGATTTACCAAAAGAATTTGAGACAGAGTTGATTATTGCTTTTTATAGCCGATAATAAATTATTAAATCATTATAACACGAGAACATAAAACATGAGAACATAAGAATATTATAATAAGTTTTATTTGAGAGAAATGTTCTAATATTCAAATGTTTAAATGTTCGAATGAGTTTATATGGAAAATCTTTTTTTGCCACAAAAAGTGGAATATCAACCCGACAAAGAAAACGAAAATAAGGGTCAAATTATCATTGAACCATGTTGGCCCGGTTACGGCACAACTTGGAGTAATGCATTGAGAAGGGTTTTGTTGGCTTCTTTACCAGGAGCGGCAGTTACGGCGGTTAAAATAAAGGGGATAAAATACGAATTTTCCACTTTAGCAGGAATGCAAGAAGATGTTTTGGATGTCGTTTTAAATTTAAAATTGCTTCGGTTAAAAATTTTAAGCGACAAACAAGAGCCGATTAGATTAAATCTTAAGGCTTCAGGAGAAGGTCCGGTTAAAGCCGGAGATATTGAAAAATCTTCTGACGTGGAAATTGTTAATCCCGATTTAGTCATTGCTAATTTAACGGAGAAAAAGGCTTCTTTGGAGATGGAGATTTGGGTCGATCGCGGTTATGGTTGGATTCCTTCGGAAGAAAAATCAAGAATTGGACTTGATTTGGGAACGATCGTGGTTGATTCAATTTTTAGTCCGGTTTTGCGAGTTTCAGTCAATATAGACAATATTCGCGTTGGCAAAAGAACCGATTTTGATAAAGTAATTGTGGGAATAGAGACTGATGGAAGTATCTCTCCGTTTGAGGCGTTTTTAACATCAGCACGTTTATTAAAAGAACAGTTTTCGTCTTTAATTCAATTAGCCGAAGACATTCAGCCCAAGGAAAAAAAAGAAGTAAAAATAAAAAAACAAACAAAAATTAAGAATAAAGCCGAAAGCAAAAAAGTTAAAAAAGAAAAAAAAGCTAAGAAATAAATTAATTAGGATATTTGAATATGCGTCACAGAAAAAAAGGTAAAATTTTAGATCGTAAGATTGGTCCGCGACGCGCCTTATTAAAGGGGTTGGCTTTGAATTTGATTGAAAAAGAAAAAATAAAAACTACCGAAGCCAGGGCCAAAGCGGTTAAGCCCATTGTTGAACGTTTGATCTCTCGAGCTAAGGAAAATAATTTGAATAATTATCGTCTGCTTAACTCATTTTTTCAAAATCGGCCGGCGGTTAAAAAATTACTTGAACAGATAGGTCAGCGCTATAAAGAAAGGAATGGCGGATATTGTCGAATAATTAAAATCGGAACTCGTCGCGGTGATGCGGCCGAGATGGTTATTTTAGAATTAGTTTAACTTATGAAAAAGATTATTAATAGAGAAATATACAACATTGACGCTAAAAATAAGGTTTTAGGACGGCTGGCGGTGAGAGTGGCCGGTTTATTAATGGGTAAAGGGAAAAGTGAATATGTTCCTTATTTGGATTTAGGAGACTCAGTAATTATTAAAAATGTTAGCGAGATTAAAATTACCGGTCAAAAATTAAAACAAAAAAATTATTACCATTATAGCGGCTATCCTAGCGGATTAAAAACCAGAAAGATGAAGGATGTAATGGCTAAAAATCCATCAGAAGTTTTTACTAAAGCGGTTTATAACATGTTACCGCACAATCGTTTGCGAAGGCCCATGATGAATCGTTTAAGGTTTCAATAAAAATAAAACAACAAACAAAAAGGAGGACGTTTTGAAAGTTTTAGTAATAACAAGTGAGATGAAAAAAAGTTCCCTTAAATTAATAAAGGAACTTGTTTTATCTAACAAGAAATTGTCAGGAAGCAAAATTTTTTTCTGTTGTCCTGAAAATTTTAGAGAAGAGATTGACGAGGATTTTGATGTCTTTGTCGCGGACAGCCGAGTAGGAAGTTTCGCCCAGATAAAATATTGGGCGAAAGTCAAAAATAAAAAATTTTTAGTGGCAGTTTTTGAGATTATAAGAATCAAAAAATTGCCGCTTTACGCCGGCTATTCTCCGAATTAGTTAATTACGCGCGACGTCTGCCCACGTCGCGCATTTTCTTTTTTTTGTTTTTTGCTAAAATAAGAGGGTATGAAAAGAGCTAATCTTATTTTTTCAGTGTTCTTGCTTCCTTTGGATTTTTTAATGCTGATTACGGCCGGCATCTTTGTTTATTATTTAAGATTCAGCGCCCTGGTTGTTTTGCGTCCGGTAATTTTTGAAATACAATTCGGATGTTATTTGCTTTCTTCGGCGGCTATTTTTTTGGTTTGGTTGATAGTTTTCGCTTTGACCGGTCTTTATAATTTGAGCGAAAGGAGGCATTTTTCAAAGGAATTTTCAAAAATTTTTCTCGGCTGTTCAGTTGGGACAATGTTGATAGTCCTTTTTATTTTTTTCAATCGAGAATTTTTTTCTTCGCGTTTTATTGTTTTGGCCGGTTGGTTAATGACGATTATTTTTGTCAGTGTCGGGCGGGTTTTTATTCACTATTATGAAATAAGGTCTTATCGCAAGGGAAAAGGATTAGAACCGATTTTAGTTTTTGGTTCTGGCCGAGAAGCGGATCAAATTAATGATTATATCCAGAAAACGCCGGAGCTTGGTTATAAAGTAATCGGGCGAATTGGCAATTTAGACGATTTATTCGCGGATTGGCTTGATAAACTCGGACAAGTAAATCAAATTATTCAAGCTAATCCTGGCTTAAACAGGAATGACGTGTTTAAGTTGGCTGAATTTTGTAAAGAAAATCAAATTGTTTTTAAATATACGGCCGATATTTTTGATGCTCTGGCCAGTAATGTTAAAATGGAAACAATCAATGGTATTCCGGTTATTGTTATTCAGAGGACATCTTTAGAGGGTTGGGGAAGAATTGTTAAACGTTTTTCTGATATATTTTTTTCTTTTTTCATTTTATTGTTGCTTTTGCCGGTTTTTTTGATTTTAGGGTTGATTATAAAAATTGATTCCAATGGTCAGATTTTCGTCGGATTGGAACGAATTGGCGAGAGGGGGAAAAAATTTAGGCTTTATAAATTTCGTTCAATGATTAAAAACGCCGCAAAAATGAAAAAAGAATTAGTCAAATATAATGAAAGAAATGATGGCCCATTATTTAAACTGAGAAACGACCCGAGAATAACAAAATTTGGAAAAATTTTGCGTCAATTCAGTTTAGACGAACTCCCGCAATTGTTTAACGTTTTGAGAGGTGAGATGAGTTTGGTTGGACCGCGCCCGCATGAACCAGAGGAGGTTGCTTTGTATCGTAATGACTATAAACAGTTACTAACCATTAAACCTGGAATAACGGGTTTGGCGCAGATTTCAGGGCGCTCAACTCTTAGTTTTAAAGAAGAGGCAAGGTTGGATATTTATTATATTGAAAATTGGTCTATTATGTTTGATTTACAAATAATATTTAAAACGATTCCAGCGGTAATTTTAAGGAAAAATGCTGTTTAAAAAAAGTAAAAAATTAGAGCCGGTTATCGGCCTGGAAATTCATTTGGCGCTTAAAACAAAAAGTAAGCTTTTTTGCAATTGTGTTAATCGAGAATCTAATGATATTGGCCTGCCTTCTAATCTTGAACCAAATTTAAATATTTGTCCTGTTTGTATGGGTCACCCAGGAGTTTTACCAGTTTTAAATCAGCAAGTCGTTTTAATGGGTCTAAGGTTAGGTTTGGCTTTGAATGGTGTTTTGGCAAAAAAATGTTGGTTTGATCGCAAAAATTATTTTTATCCCGACCTACCCAAAGGGTATCAAATCAGCCAATACAGCCAACCATTGATTAATGGAGGTTATTTAGAAATTAATTCAGGCAGGGAAATAAAGAAAATCACTTTAGAAAGAATACATATTGAGGAAGACACAGCTAAACTTTTTCATTTATCAAATGGGGAAAGCTTACTTGATTTCAATCGCGCCGGCGTACCACTTTTGGAGATAGTGACTAATCCGGATTTTGGATCTCCCGGCGAAGCCAAAACTTTCCTTCAAGAATTGCAATTAATCGCCAGATATTTGGGGATTTCCGACGCTGATATGGAAAAAGGACAAATGCGTTGCGACGTCAATATTTCTCTTCGGCCCGAAGGAGATAAAAAATATTACTCCAAGACGGAAATAAAGAACTTAAATTCTTTTAAATCAGTCGAAGATTCTCTTATTTTTGAGATTAAAAGGCAGACTGATTTATGGAATAAAAATAAAATTCCAAAAATTCAAAATACTCGCGGTTGGAACGAAAATTTAAATACTACTTTTGAACAAAGGGAGAAAGAAGAGAAGAACGATTATCGTTATTTTCCCGAACCAGATTTACCGCCCTTATATTTGGAAGATTTTAGCCAGAATTTATCTCGTCTTAAAGATGAAATTGGAGAATTACCAAGGCAAAAACGGCAACGACTTATTGATGATTATGCGCTTAATCGAACCGAAGCAGAATTTTTGACTAATAATAAAATTTTGGCTGATTTTGCCGAACAAACGATTCTAAAACTAAAATCGTGGATTAGTTCTTTAGAAACGGTTGAGGGTACGGATGAAGAGATTTGGAATGAAAATAAAAAAAGTTTAGCCAAAATGGCGGTTAATTGGCTAATTAATCGCCTATTGCCATTAGAAGATAAGGAGCGCGGTTCTTTGTCTAAGGTGGGCCCGGAAAGATTTTCCGAATTTATAATTTTTGTTTATAAAAATAAAATTCCCGGCAATGTAGCGCAAAAAATTTTAGAAAAAATGCTGATGGTTGAAAATGGGGTTGAGGAAATTATAAAAACTTATGATTTAGGAATCATTGACGATGAGGATTCTTTAACGGATGCAGTCAAAGAGACGTTAAAAGAATATCCGGGAATAGTTGAGAAAATTAAAAAAGGCGGAGTAAACGCCGTACAATTTTTAGTTGGTCAAGTTATGAAGAAAACTAAAGGCAAAGCTGATCCTAATTTATTGAAGGGGATGATAGAGAGAGAAATTTTTTAATTATTTTTTCGGCTTGGGGCTGCGTTTTTATCCATTTAATTTCTTTGTGTGAAGAAAACCAGGTTAATTGGCGCTTGGCATAATGTCGAGTGTTTTTTTTAATCAATTCAGCGGTTTCGATTAAAGATAATTTTTTTTGCAAAAATAAAGCAGTTTCTTGGTATCCGATTGTTTTCAGGGAAGAGGGGACATCAGGATATTTTTTAATCAAATTTTTTGTTTCTTTAATTAATCCCTTTTTAATCATTTGTTCAACCCTTTGATTAATTTTAAGATAAAGCTTTTCCTTGGGGACATTGATTCCGATTTGGCAAGTTTTAAATAATCTTTTCCCCCTTTTACGCAAGTCGGAAAATAATTTTTTTGTTTTCAGACAAACCTCTAACGCTCTGATAATTCGACGCGGATTTTTTTGATCAACAAATTTTTTTGCCTCGGGGTCGAGAGAAATTAATTTTTGCCAAAGAAATTTTACCCCGTGTTTTTTTAATAAATTATTCAATTTATTTCTTATTTTTTTGTCAGGATGAACTTCAGGAATATTTAAATTATCAACAACGGCACTAATATATAATCCTGCGCCTCCGACTAAAAACGGCAATTTGTTTCTTAAATGGATGTCTTTAATAATTTCAATGGTTTTTTGTTTAAAATTGGTAACAGTGAATTCTTGATTTGCTTTAATAATATTAATCATATAATGAGGAATCCCACTAATAATGATAGGTGTCTTCCACCGTTCTTTATTTTTTTCTTTTGGTCTATTATTTTTCCCGCCAGAGGCTGGTCTGTTTTTGGCAAATATTTTTGTCAATTGTTTGTCAGTTGGCGGAGTGAATTTGTTTATTTCTGGCTTTGCCGTGCCAATATCCATTCCTTGATAAAAGGTTCGACTGTCAGCGGAGATTATTTCCCCATTGAATTTTTTTGCCAACTTAAGCGCCAGCTCTGTTTTCCCGCTGGCTGTCGGACCAAGCACTACTATAAGTTTTTCTAATTTTTTACTTTGAGGCATTTGTTTATTTTTTCAGAGTGTTTTATAATAATATCGTATGAATTTGTTTGTCAATTTACTCACTGAACTTACCCTGCAGAAATTATTTGTATTTCTGATATTGTCCGCCGGGCCGATTTTGTTTTGGATTTTTCTTTGTTTAAGGTTTGATCGTTTTGCCCCCGAACCGCGTCGCCAGATAATTAAAACTTTTTTTTATGGAGCTTTGATCGTTGTTCCAATTACCTTCTTGGCCAGTCTTTTTACTAATTTAGTTCAAAATATTTTTTCAACCAAACCGATTTTTGTTATTTTTATTTTGTCATTTTTAGTAGACGGATTTATTGAAGAAATAGGCAAATATTTTGTTTTAAAATGGAAAATTTATTTTTCGCGTCATTTTGACGAGTTGCGCGACGGCTTTATTTATGGTATGGTTGTCGGACTTGGTTTGGCTTTTATTGAAAATATTCTTTATGGTTTTTCTTTCTCAGACATTTCTTCTGGTGTTGGTACGGTGTTGTTGAGAGGAGTCACCAGTGTTTTTATGCATTTTTTGACCGGAGGTATTATTGGTTATCATTTAGGGCTTATAAAATTCAAGTTTTATAAAAACCCGAATTTAATTATATGGCGTGGTTTAATAATAGCTATTTTATTGCACGGTTTATATAATACTATTGTGAAATTTGGTTGGTGGTGGAACCTGTTTCCTTTGGCGACATTGCTGATTACGGTATATATTTTGATTTTGATAAAAATAAAAAAAGTGTCATTTAAAGTTCACCTTCCAACCCCCAAGGGATAACCTGTTTAATTTTTATTTTATGAAAATCGCCGATATTAATTTGTTTTTTGTTTGAGTTGCGGATAATCACACTTTTAAAATTTTGACTTAATCCCTGATAAAAACCATTTTTATTGAGGTTTGTTATTAAAACGTCAATTTTTTTATTTAAATATTTTTGATTATTTTTTAAAGCGGTTTTTTTAAGAATTTCGTTAAGGATTATTAATCTTTGTTTTTTTTCTTCACAAGAAATATCGTCTTTTAATCGATTGGCAGCAGTTAATGGGCGGGGCGAATATTTAGCCAGATAGGCCATATCAAAGCCGATTTGACGCATTAAATTGGCAGTTCCGGCGAATTGTTTTTTTGTTTCACCGGGAAATCCGATTATAATGTCAGTTGAAATGCTGATGGTCTTAATTTTTTTACGAATTTTATAAATAAGTTTTTTATAATTTTTAATAGTATAGCCACGATTCATTTTTTTTAAAATTTCATCATTTCCGGCTTGGACTGGCAAATGAAGATAAGGCATTATTTTTTTCCCCGCCGACATAATTTTAATGAGTTTATCGGATAAATTTTTAGGATGACTGGTAATAAAAGTAAGCCAAAATTTTCCAGGAATATCATTGATTAATTTCAACAAATCGGCGAAATCAATAAATTTTTTGGTATTAACTTTTTTTATTTTTCCCTGATAAGAGTTTACATTTTGTCCAAGCAAAATTATTTGTTTAGTTCCGCTTTTTATCAAATTTTTTATCTCTGAGATTATTTCTTCAACCGGTCGGCTGATTTCTCTTTTGCGAGTATAGGGGACAACGCAATAAGTGCAAAAATTATTACAGCCGGTCATAATCGGCACATAAGCAGAAAAAGTTGATGAATAAACAGGACGGATTGAAAGATAATTTTTAATTTTATTATTTTTTATTCCTAGCCAATCAAGAAATTTATTAAGTTCGTTTATTCTAAAAATAAAACTAAAGAAGTTTTTAAATTTTCTTTCGTCAGGTGGCAGATAACAACCGGTCAAAACTGTTTTAAGGTTTTTTTTATTTTTTTTCAATTCAAAGAATTTTTTCTTTAAACCGTAAATTCTGTCTACGGCCGATTGTCTTATTGAACACATATTAACCACAATTAAATCAGCTTCAGTAATTTTATCAGTTGGTTGGTAATTATTTTTTTGCAGTATTGCGGCAATTCTTTCACTGTCGCTTTTATTCATTTGACAACCGTAGGTTATAATGCAGTATTTTTTTATCATATAGATAAGAATATCATTGCGTAGAAAGATCCAATTACGCGAAATAAAAGCCCTAATCCGGCCACATTGAAGAACGGATTAGGGCTTAAAATCTTTATTTAGCAAGCCAATTTTTTATCTTTTCCCATAATCCCAATTTACCCAAAGATCCT
>Ga0066637_10002251_pt1 | contig 12845 bp, 10 predicted proteins | sample CryGeyCG2014_020_FD_62737 | JGI IMG/M metagenome (GOLD analysis project Ga0066637, IMG submission 62737) | Groundwater microbial communities from aquifer - Crystal Geyser CG08_land_8/20/14_0.20 | ecosystem: Environmental > Aquatic > Deep subsurface > Groundwater | place: USA: Utah: Grand County...
CCGGTCGTCAATTCATTAAAAATGATCTTTTCCGCGGCTCTTCCGCCGAGAAGAATGCTCAGCGTTCCGAGAATATAGGACCGTGAATAATTATGTCGTTCGTCGATTGGTAACTGGTGCGTGAGCCCCAGTGCTCTACCGCGCGGAATAATCGTGACTTTGTGAATCGGATCGGCGCCCGGAATGTTGATCGCGACGAGTACGTGCCCAGATTCGTGGTAGGAAGTCAGATTCCGCTCTTTGTCGGAAATGTAAAGGCTCTTGCGTTCGACGCCCATCATCACTTTATCCTTCGCTTCCTCGAAGTCGGACATTTCGACCTCTTTTTTATTTTTCCGAGCGGCGAGAAGTGCGGCTTCGTTGACGAGATTGGCGAGATCGGCGCCGACAAGTCCGGGTGTACTTTTAGCGATGATTTGCAGATTAACATCTTTCCCAATGGGAATTCGTTTGGTGTGAACTTTTAGAATGCCTTCGCGCCCGATGACGTCCGGAACATCCACAACGATTTGCCGGTCAAAACGTCCCGGCCTGAGCAGTGCGGAATCCAACACATCCGGACGATTGGTCGCGGCGAGAATGATGACGTTCGTGTTTTCATCAAATCCATCCATTTCGACAAGAAGTTGATTGAGCGTTTGCTCGCGTTCGTCGTGCCCGCCGCCGATTCCGGCTCCCCGATGGCGACCGACCGCATCGATCTCGTCGATAAAAATGATGCACGGCGCGTTCCGTTTTCCTTGTTCGAAAAGATCGCGAACCCGAGATGCGCCAACGCCAACGAACATCTCGACGAAATCGGCGCCACTGATACTAAAAAATGGAACGGCGGCTTCGCCTGCGACGGCTTTCGCCAGTAATGTTTTCCCTGTTCCGGGCGGACCGAGCAATAATGCGCCTTTTGGAATTTTCCCACCAAGTCTTGAAAATTTGGCTGGAGATTTCAGGTATTCGATGATTTCCTTAAGTTCTTCTTTGGCTTCGTTACAACCGGCGACGTCATTAAACGTCGCTTTCGGCCGATCGGATGTCCAAAGCCGCGCTTTGCTCTTTCCGAATCCGAAAAGACCTTTGTTGTTTTGCCCTTGCATCCGGCGAATGAAAAAAAGAAATATACTGATGAAGATAATAAACGGTAAGATATTTACTAAAAAACTTGCCCAATTGCCGGTTTTTTCCTTAAAAGTGTATTTCAGTCCAACAGCGTCCCAGTCTTTTAGCATCGTATCGTTTACGAAAGGGAGAGGGACCATGAATCTATCCGCATTGATTGTGCGCTTACCGACCGTTAATGCTGTTTTCTGTATCAGTACTCCATGAAATTCCTTGTCGATGATCGTCGCTTCTTTAATCGTCTTAGTCGTCAGGAATTCCTTGTATTGTGGATAGGTGATGACGACTTCCTCATCGCCGCTTTTACCTAAAATTTGAAGGAGAAGTATTGAACTGACAATGATAACAAGCCACATAAATGACGTTTTGGAGGCTTTTTTCCATTTAAAATCGTTACCAGGCTTATCCATTTTCGGCTGGATGGGTGTCTTACCGCCTGGATTGGAAGTATGTTGCTTGTTTTTTCCGTTGTCTTCGTTATTCGTGTTATTCTGTGATTTTTTCATATATAATTGTGATACCTTTTTCTATTTAAAAGCATAAATGGATTTTAGGTTTCTGAGTTTTTGTGCCAGATCCAGTCCGTAACCGACAACAAATTTATTCGGAATCTTGAATCCGAGATAATCGATCGGAAAGTCGATATTAGTCAACTCCTTTATGAGAAGCGCGGCGAACCGGACGGAGCGCGTGTTGCTTTCCTCCAACCGCCGTTTAATGAATTTAATAGTTAGTCCCGAGTCGATGATGTCCTCAATGACGATCACATCCCGGTTTGTGATGTCGCAACTGATGTCTTTCAACAGGAGAACCGTACCGCTGGATCTCGTCTCGTCCATGTACGAGGAAATCTTGATAAAATCTACCTCGCCGTTGATGCTGATTTCCCGAAACAGATCGGACATGAAAATGAAACTGCCGTTCAGGACTCCGATGAAAATCGGAATTCGGCCTTCATAATCAGAGGAAATCTGCGCCGCCAGTTCGGTGATGCGTTTTTTGATTTCTTCCTCTGAGATGAGTATTTGCAATTCCTGTCCGGAATATTTTCCAAAATTTTGGCCGAGTATCATCTTATCTGTCATATATCATTCTCCATATAAGTTAGTTTCAGTATGTTTTGAGTTCGGTGAGTGATGCGATATTCGTTTGCGATAGCCAAACCGCATACCCAGATGATTCCGCGATGACCTGTTAGCAAAGGAATCCTATCTTTCTTGATGACAGGAATTTTGTTATTTATAAAAATATCGCTTACTTTTTTGATACCGGAGAAGCCGAAAGGTTTCAATTTGTCTCCGTTTTGCCATTTTCTGACGGTGATTTCTTTTTCGATGAGATCCCTATCGATAAATTCAATATTTCGGTGATGATCTTGCGACCGAAATTCTTCGATTGATGAAACCTGGCAAGAAATCTGAAATGATTTTGTTTGAAGCGTTTCGCCTTCCCGTAGAATTTTGCCGTCCCAGTCATCCGGTTCGCGCTTGTAAAGAACCAAATTGTCTCGATCTACATTCGCAAAAATACTATCGGTCATCTTTAGCCATTTACCGGTTAAACCGTTCTGAATCATTGTCACTATCTGTTCCATCGCCTTATTTCCGGGTGCTTGGTAATTGGATTCTAACTGATACAAACCCTGTCTGATGATCTCTTTTTCAACAGCGATAAAATAGTTTTTTAGACGAGATATTTCAAGCACAATCTCATGCGAGGATTGGCGGACGATTGTTTCGGTCAGAGCGTTCACTGCGTAACGGGTGATTGCGTCATGCACTTCCGACAGCATCTTTGCCATTTCATTCGTTGTTTTGATTAATCCCGGATTCAGTTCCTTGGTAATTTTCGGAATGATTGAATTTCGGATAATATTTCTCAAGCAACATTCTTGGAAATTCGTAGAATCTTCTCTGAACTGGAGATGATTTTTTTCCGCGTAACCATAGATTTGTTCTTTCTGAGAAAAAAGTAATGGACGGATGATATTGCCGCGCTTCAAGAGAATGCCTTCCAACCCTTTCAAACTACTGCCTCGAAGAAAGCGGAGGAGCACCGTTTCTGCCTGATCGTCCGCTGTATGCGCGGTTGCTATAATGGAATTTTTATATCGTTCCGCGACTTCGGAAAAAAATGCGTAACGCAGTTCGTGTCCGGCTGTTTCATCTGATAAATTGTGTTCTTTTGCATAATTTTTTACATCGACGGAAGTCGTGAATAATGGAATTTTCATTTGTTCACAGAATTTTCGGACGAAAGTCTCATCTCCGTCAGATTCGGTGCTTCGAAGTTGGTGATTTACATGAACTGCGATAATTTGAATATTGAATTGGTTTTGATAAATGGAAAAAAGGTGAGTCATAACGACTGAATCCGCACCTCCGGATAGTCCAACGACGACAGTCTCAACGTTTTCCAACAGGTGATGTTTTTTTAGGAAATGTTTAAACTCAATAATCAACTTTTGCATTTCTTATGCCGGAACTGATTTGCGTTTTAAATAAGGATTGCTTCGGAGTTCTTCGCGGATTGTTGTTTGTCGTCCGTGACCGGGATAGACTGTTAAACTTTCAGGAAGAGCCGATAGTTTTTCCAGACTTTCCTTCAGCAATTTCCATGAGCCACCCGGTAGATTGATACGGCCAACCGATCCGGCGAAAAGCGTATCTCCGGATAAAAGTGAGTCGCCGATCTGAAAGCAGACGCTTCCCGGCGTATGCCCCGGTGTGTGGATCACCTGAAACTCTAATTTCCCAAATGTAAGCGTTTTTTCCCGATCAATCCATTCGAGGTTATTTGGCAAGTCGAATTCTCCGAATCCAAGCATTTGTCCAAGTATCGTAGAAGTCTCCAGCGTTTGACGATCGTCTTGGTGAATGTAGCATGGAACGGGAAATGACTTTTGGATAGCGCTGATCGCGGAAATATGATCCGGATGAGCGTGTGTACAGAGAATGGCGAGCGGATTCAGTTCATTTATTTTGATGAAGGAAAGGATTTTTTCCGGTTCCGCTCCCGGATCGACCAAAACCGCAGAGTTGTCCGTCTCGTCGGAAATGATCCAGACGTTTTGATAAAAGGGATTCGTAATGATAGAGTGAAGGTTCATTTTAATTTTTATCAACTCCGATTCAATCGAAAGTCATTGAAAGATTTACTCCGGGTAAAATCTTATTTTTGTGGGGGATCAGTGTTGGTGCTATAGAAAAGGAATTAGTTTCCTTCGTAGCCGAATTCGCCTCGGAACGAATATCGATGACCCGGCTCGTTAAATAATAACCGCCAAGACTTCCGACGATAGCGGCGACATCATAAACTTTTGCCTCATCTACTTCGAGGATGACGGGAATTCCCGCCGCAAAGAATCCACCGGAAATCGCGCCAAGAAACATCAAGATGGATTGACCTGTCGTATAGTCTTTCTTCAGGATGAACCGATCCATCGCAATGGCGCCGCCAATACTTCCGGCCGCCTGTACTAAACTTTGCATTTTTAAATCATCAGATGCCAGTGATAATAAATCATATACAAAAATGCCATAAATCGATCCGGTTAATCGTCCCCAAGTGAGCATTAATCCATCACCGAATGTGTATTGCCGGTTGCGGAAGAATTTATTTTCGAACCATGTACCGAGCGGATAACCAAGGGTGTAACATAGCATATGGCATTTCTCCCATTGCTCACGGTCTTTTTCGTACGCTGTATATTTCCGATTATAGTCCTGCTGATATACTTTCAAATCAACATTCGGATTCCAATTATAGACCGGTGGTTGTGGCTCTGTGGTGAGTAGGTAGAAAACTGAACCTGATGTTTGTGCCCCAATTTCGCCCCATTGCGTCATCGCCCATGATTGACCGAGTGATGGTTTCCATTTTTGATAATAGCGATCTCCAAGAACGGCTCCAGCCGGAACGGAGGCCATCATAATCAGACAACTCATTTTAGTAAAATTATCCGGTTCAATATATTGGGTCAGCACCGTGCCGGTCAACATTCCAACCAGTGAACCGTAGCGGATCATCTGGGACCGGGCATAAGAGATTTCCATTTTCTTTGTCAACTGGTAGGTTGCCCAGAAAGCCGCACTTAGGGAGATCATTTCTCCGGCGACGTACCATTTGGCATCGTCTGCATCGAGAACATACGGAATTCCCCAGCCATATAATCCGACACCATACAGCATATTTTGCAGAACGAGCGGCCACCGACCCGATTGATCAATCATTTTGGGAAGGTTCAGAGGGGCGACAGTTTTAATCGAATCGACTTCCAAATCGGCAAGTCCCAACGATTTTTGGAGTGTCTTCAGCATTGCCGACTCTTCCGTCGTCAGTTCGCCGTCGCTCAGCGCCGCCCGGTACGAATCGCGAAAAATGTTCGTTCGGGTTGTATCAGCCGTTTGAGCCGTTGCCGACGTTGTGGAAATCGTGATTTGAAGAAAAAAGATCTCCAAAATTGAAACCAGATGTCGAGAAAATAATGATTTCATTTCATATCTCCTTTCTATTTTTAGAGAAGGATTATTCTAAGAAGTTCCATTCCACTCCGAAGATTTTGAGATTGTTTCGATATGGCATTTTGCCAAGCGTTGAGAAAAACCTTCCTTCCGCGTTATAGATCACGTAAAAAATATGAAAATCATCTATATTTCCGCCAATACGGATATTAAAATTGAGTCGTTCATTAGTATAATATCGCGTGCCGCTGATTCCTACACTGCGCAATTCATCAAACCATACCAAGGAATTTCCACCATACTGATATGTAAATTCGCCTGCCAAATACAACTTCAGATTTCCGTGAAAAAGCGGAATCGCCTGCGCCATCTGTCCCCACGTTTGCATTTGTAGAAAATCATCAACGTCCGGCGATGGCAGAAAGGTGGTTTTGGAACGAAGCGTCATTTTCCATGGAAGCAAGAGTGATAAGTCTTCAGTAAAATAGGCAGTGTTCAGCGATTTGACTATAAATTGAATTATCGTGTCCGAATTGGAATTTTGGTAGGGAATATTGAAATCGGAATTGACGAAACCGAATTCGCTGACCAATCCGATGAATTTGGAGCGATGATCCGCCGAGATTGAAGCGAGCCAGAATCCAAATCCTTCTTTCGGCGGTTTGTTCAGGCGTGTGTTATTAGGATTTGTGAAGAAGATGTTCGGGTAAAACACATAATCTCGTAGAATTTCAGCATGAAGTCCCAGCCGATTATATAGATTGCGGCGGGCAGACAAATTCCACGTCACCTCATGATTTACGAATCCCGGCGTCATCGAAATAAAAGTTCGTCCAAGCGGACGCTCTAACTGGATGTTACCGGTCAGCGTTGTCAATTTTTGGGAAGTGAACGATTCAGAGTAAACGTTTTGTACGTCCGGCTCGAATGAGAAAACGAGGCGGTTTTTTCCGCTGGTCAGCGTCTTTACAATCAAACCGGAATACTGGTAGCCCGTCGCATCGAACCACCACCGGTCTTCCGAAGCGTGATTGCCGTATAGGAACGACGAAACCTGCGCACCGATCGCAAAAGAATCCGAAGCCGTTCCGCTCGATGCGATAAACGACATGCCAGCCCGGGACTCTTTCAATTTTCCTCCATATCCCCAATTCAGATAGGAAATCCCGCTCACAGACCCGACAACAGACGGTGCCGTTTTCCCGGGAATATATTTTTGGTATGACGCGCCATAGTCGAACTGCCAATCATTCCGTCGTGAATGAACATCAAACAAGAACGACTGCGATACACTTTCGCCATAGTTTGAAGGTATCGAACCGAGAAGAAATGATGCGCCGTCGTATGCCGCGTTACTGCCAAAAAACCGCCATCGAACGTCGTTTCCGATTCCGCCGTTTAGATGGAGCGCGAAATCCAAAAATCCATAATCACCTTTGAAATAGTCAAAACCGGAGGCGAGTTTACCAGAGTCTGAATAAACCGGCGAGAATGTCGTCGTTCTGCCGGATTTGTCGAATTTCGAGATAGAATGTCGAATATTGAACCATGAAGTCGGCAACTGCCCAAAAAGCGGATCTTCTATTTTCAGTCCGTTCATGCGAAAAAATATTGCGCCGGACGGCAGATTCAGAAGCGAAACCGCGCCGTTAGTCCCATAATCGTCCGACGGGAGTGAAAACCAACTCGAGCCGGAAAACAATCGGTCATACAACATCAAATCGGGGATGGCTTTTGTTTGCGTAAAGCCTGCAGATTGAACGATTGTAACCGTCAAAAATACATTTATCAATCTGGTAAGCGAATGTTTGGTCATTTTTTTTCGTCTGAGTGAAAGTAGGAAATTGCCACATAAACTTTCTGCGATGCAATCGGAACGATGAAGATGAAAATCAATGTGTTGATAACGAGATGAACTACGCTGAAAGCAATTCCGGCAATTAATGTTGTTCCAATTGCCTTGAGATTGAATCCGGCGGAGATCGGGAAGGCTACTGAAACGAGAATATCGTAGAGAAGAGTCAGCGTTGCGCCTAATAGAGCGATAATACACACGTGAGTCGGATTTGGTTTCCACGAAAGAACGAAATTGCCAAAAATTCCGCCAGCCGCTCCGATGATTCCCACCGAAATGATTTGCGCGATCAGCATGGGAGGGAACAGAATTCCGGAACCTACCGGATTTAGAGCTGAAAAGAGAAATTCTCCGACGCATCCGATCAGAATTCCACGTCTCAATCCCATCAATACGCCAGACATAAAAACCATAGCGGTGATGAGTTCGACGTTTGGAATGAAGGCAAGAGCATAACCGACGCCAAGGATTAGACCGATAAAAATTCCTGTAAATGCGATATTTTGCGTGTGTTTATCCATAAAATCTTAAATCATTCACCTTTATAGAGACTTCTTTTGAAATAATTGTTGCGCGATGTCCAATTTCCGTCAGAAGAATCCGCTTCGATTTCGTGTTTCATTTGAAACAAGCGCGTGTCTATTTCATCGATGTAGTAAACGATAAGAGCCTCAGGGAAAAGAGGTTCTCGCGGCGATTGCCATTCCAATTTTCCGTGATGAGATAGAATGATGTGTTCGAGTTTTAGCAATAACCGCTCCGGGAAATTGGCAATCTGCGCGGCCGCTTCGCGTAACATGTCTCTTCCGATAACGATGTGTCCCAGCAAATATCCTTCATCGGAATATGAACCGACCGTCGTGAATTTTAGTTCAACGAGTTTTCCGATGTCATGCAGTAAAATGCCGGTAAGAACGAGGTCGCGGTTGAGTTCGGGATAAGTATCACAGACGTGAAAGGCTAAATTGCACATTGAGTGAACATGTTCAAGCAGTCCGCCAAGATAAGCATGATGAAGAACCATTGAACCGGGATGTCTTTTAAGTTGAGTTTCATATTTCTGATAAACTGACCGAGCGAGCAATTTCAGTGATTCCTCGCTGATGGATTCGATCGTTTCCTGAACGTCGCTCCACATCTGATTGATATCTTTACTGGTGATTGGGATCAGATCGGAAAGATCGAAACCGTGTGACTTGTCGATTTCTTCCGACGCCTGGCGAATCAAGTCGATTTTGATCTGAGGCAAATCGTTGTAAGAAACAATCTGACCTTTGACCGCGACGGCGTCTCCCTGATAGAATTTATCGTTGAACTCGGCGGCTCTGTCCCAGATTTTCGCATCGATTTTGCCCGTTTTGTCAGTGAGTTCAAGGCTGATGTAATCTTTGCCGTCTTTTGTTTTTTTCAACGATTTGGTCAGAACGCAAAAGTAACTAGAGATGGTCTCATTTTCCTGAAAATCAACAATAAATTTTTTATTCATTTTAACCTCTTCATTCACTTTCCAATAATAGGGAAATTATGGAAAATTATCTAAGGAAAAGTTCCACGAAACGCCGATGAAACAAGCGCTGGTTCGGATAATGAAACAGCCTGCCGAAATTTAGTTGACCCCGGCAGGCTGTCGATTGGATTTAAAATTAAAGGGCGAAGACTTTTTCTTTGCAGACGATGTTCATTTTTTCGAGTTCATTTAGTACCGGATTATAAATTTCCGGCAATACGGGTCCGTGAACGCCCGTCAATTTAATCTCTCCTTGAAGAATCATCCGTGTGGCGATCGCCGCCGGAAGACTTACCGTTCGCGCCATCGAAGAGTCCCCGCCGGGAATTCCGAAATCGATCAGCGTGGAAGTGATTCTTTCTTTTTTGTCGTTTGGATATTCGGCGATGAATTCATGGATCAGAATAATTAAATCACGCTCTTTTTCACCGAACGACATAAGTTTCAGGAATTGAGCTGTCATGACATCCAGCAATGTCGGTTCTGCTTCGGGTAACGGTTCGTCGCTAAAAAGTCCTAACCATTCCAGATTGTCCAAAACTTGTTTGGTAGCATCGGCGCTGAGGAATCTGGCTAATTCCACACGGGCATCGCAACCGTCGGAATTAATGAGAGTGAATAATAATTTCTTGAAGGTCATGCCTTTTAAATCGTCGCGTTTTTCATCACTCAGCAAGCCGAGTTTGGCGACGCAGAATAGTGTGTCGCACCAACCGATATTCCGGATCGTCCCGCGAATCATCGTTTTGATGTCTTTCAAACCATAGGTTTCAATATAAGGAAGGGAATTGCGGTTCGGATAAATTTCAAACGTTCCGAGTCCTTCAACTTCCAGCGGTTTGTGGTTTTTGAAGAGGTTTTTTCCGGGAATCTCAACGATCTTTCCATCTTCCATAAATTTTGCGTCATTTCTGCCAGCCATCAATACACCACGTGGGCTCCAGCTAAATTTGTAACCAAATGGATTGGTGTTGGCTTCTGGCGCGGGAAGTCCGCCGCAGTATGAACGAAAGCTGACGATTTTTCCGCCCTTTTTCTCGACACCGTGAATGATCCGCATGGCCGACATGTGGTCGATGCCAGGATCGACGCCTGTCTCGTTCAATAATAGAACGCCTGCCGATTTCGCTTGCGCGTCCAACGCTTTCATAGCCGGACTGATATAGGAAGTCGTGACTAAATGCTTCTTATATTCTATGCACATTTCCGCGACTTTAACATGATATGTGTAAGGTAGAAGAGAAATTGCCAGATCGCATTCTTTAACTAGATTTTTCAATTGATCTGTGTCATTGACGTTGAGTGCCAGCGCTGTCCCGCGGGGGTGACCCGCAATCAGTTTTTCCGCTTTATTGACGGTGCGGGTTGCAACTTTGACGGTGAATTCCGGAATGTCAAGTAGATATCTGACCAACGGTTTCGATACGAGACCGGCTCCTAAAACCAAAACTTTCTTCATTCGATTTTCCTCCTAAAATTAACAATTTGACTAATAAGATTTACCATGTTGCTATGCGTTTATGCTATAAATTTTTCCATGTATTTGAATTCTGGCGTGAATTCACCATTAAGTAGGATCGTCGCCCTTTTTAGTTCCGGCGATAATTGAAGCGTTTCGAACGAGACGGAAAAATCGGTCTTTGAGAGTGCCGGAATGAATTCTTTTAGTATGTTGCTGAAAATGGATGATGATTCTTTTGGCAATTCGCACGGTAAGTTATCGACCGCCAACACGACGACGCCTTTTCCTTTATGACCGTATTGGATTGTCTGTGAAACTGGCTCGTAAACGTAGACGGGATTTCCCGGATTCGAATCCTGAATGTTGCATTCGATCGAGCCTTCCACGTCGCACGTGATATCGCCGATGACTTTTAGCGGAAGTGAGCGATTCTCGAGTTCTGCTGTTTTGAGATATTTCTTGGTAACCAATCGCGGATACATTTTGTCCCAGTAAATCGCATTGACGATGACAGTAAGATAGGGCAAGTAATCGTCGAATTTCGATTCATATTTTTCCGGATGCTTGTAATAGTCCTGTAGGCCAAAAACCGCATCGGAACGTATCGGTTTGACTAAATGTTCTTCTTTGAAAACGACCTTATATAAATGATTAGGGCTGAAGTTCGGATTTTTCCACAGCGAAGCAATTTCGTTGGGTTTGATTTCGATGATAGGGAAGAGGTCTAAAATTTCCTGCGCGCCCCGAGAAACATTACCGTAACCGGTGATGCCGAAAATCAGCGGATGTGTTAAATGAGGAAGTCCATTTCCAACGATTTCATTGCCGATGAATTTCAATTTCGATTTTGCGTCGTCAAGATTAGCGTAGAATCGCGCCTGCTGAATTTTTGCAAAAGGGGTTCGAATGCCTTCAGACTGCAGACGTTGACCGAACGCCCAAAAGGTGTCAATCATACCGGCAATTCCGGCAAATCTCCCGAAAAAAACCAAGCGCCGACCGTTGTTATCGACGATCTTTTCATAATCGATAAGTGTGTCTCTTAGTTCGACCAAACGTTTTAGCATTGCCATATTGTAAGGTTGACCTTTGATCGTGTGAGAAAAGAAAATGTAGATTTTGGAAGGCTGGAGAAATTGGGTCGGAAATTCTTTGATACCAAAAACGATGTTGCAACCGGATAGATCTTCCTGAACAACTGCTCCCGATCGAGCGTAATCATCATCAGAATAAGTGCGAATCGACGAAGGTTGAACGATGAATTCCATCTCTGGATTCTGGAGCAACTCTGCGATTTGTTCGGGTATCAGCGGCGTACGCGCTTCCCATTCGTTCTTGTCTTCTCGTCTAATTCCAATTCTCATAATCTCTCATTCTTGTTTTTACACTTTAGAAATTTAAGGGTTTTACGCTCGAAAAGGAAAGGCTTTTCCAAAAATCAGTGGCAATTTGTGTAGGTTGACTAATTCAGAATTTATGAGTTATTTTTGCCAATAGCGGGAACGCCATTTTGACAAAAATCATAGATTGTAAATTGGGAAACTACGGGATTTGTAAAAATATCAAAGCCGAATTTCAGAAAACAAATCGGATTCTCTTACATGACTAAAACATTCTTTTTACAGGAAATCACGGAGTGAGATATTACTTTTGATTAAATGAAATATTATATAAATTTCATAAGGTTTATTTGTAATTTGACAACAAAAAGGAGTATTTGTGATTAAGCGGTTTCTCTTTTCTGGATTAGTGGCATTGTCTTTTTTCAGCTTCGCGTCAGCGCAAGGCAAGTTCGGCTTAGGCATCATTCTGGGCGAACCGACAGGAATCAGCGGCAAAATATGGATGGGAGAAAAGACGGCATGGGATGCGGCGTTAGCATGGTCGTCCAGCAATTATGGAAACGATAATGGAGCAATGCATGTCCATGTTGACTATCTGTTACACTACTATAGTCTGATTAATGCGCCCAGTGGCAAACTTCCATTCTATTATGGAATCGGTGCAAAGGTAACACTTGCGAATGATACCTATGTCGGCGTTCGAGTTCCGCTAGGCCTTGATTGGATTTTTGCTGGTCCGCCGCTCGACGTGTTTTTAGAGTTAGTTCCAACACTGAATATTGTTCCGGGTATGGATTTTGGAATCAACGCAGGAATCGGCATTAGATATAATTTCTAACTAAAACGCGAAGCGCAACGCTCTTTGAGCGTTTGACAAAATTGGGCTTTTGTCTGATAATCAGGCTAAAGCCCTTTTTCTTTTGTTAAAATTAAATCATTAAAAGAAAGTTTTTTTATCTTGAAACATCTGAAATTTGACAACTTCTTTATTCAAATTCCATTCTTCAATTTTACTTCGGCGAATTCTCCAAGTCGAATCTTCGATCTTCACCTCGCCGAAGGCGGGGTTCAATCTTCTCAGAGAATTATCCTTGCAAATAAT
>Ga0066637_10002254_pt1 | contig 12833 bp, 13 predicted proteins | sample CryGeyCG2014_020_FD_62737 | JGI IMG/M metagenome (GOLD analysis project Ga0066637, IMG submission 62737) | Groundwater microbial communities from aquifer - Crystal Geyser CG08_land_8/20/14_0.20 | ecosystem: Environmental > Aquatic > Deep subsurface > Groundwater | place: USA: Utah: Grand County...
AATTAAAACCTAAAAGTTTAACAGCGCTGACTATTGAATTAACCGCTGATGAATTTTCCAAGTTTATAACCAAGGCCGTTAACCATCTGGCTGAAGAAATAAAAATTCCCGGCTTCAGACCTGGCAAAGCCCCGCGGGATGTTGTTGAAAAAAAAGTCAGCTCAAAAGCGCTTTTGGAAGAAGCAGCCGAGTTGGCTGTACAGGACTCTTTTCCCAAAGCCGTTATTGAAAAAGACATTAAATCTTTGGGCGCGCCCAAAATTTTCATTGAGAAGCTGGCTGAAGGCAACCCGTTTATTTACAAAGCCGAAGTCGCGGTTTTGCCGGAGATTTCCATTGGTGATATTAAATCTATTAAACTTGAAAAAAAGCCGGCAGAGGTTAAAACCGAAAAAGTTGAGGAAACTTTGAAAGGCCTGCAAAAAATGCACGCCACTGAAACGCGGACCAATCGGCCGGCCAAAACCGGAGATCGGGTGGATGTGGATTTTAATGTCTATCTGGATAATGTGCCGTTAGACGGCGGCAAAGGCCAAAATTATCCTTTGACCATTGGCGAAAAAGTTTTTATCCCGGGCTTTGAAGACCAGGTAATCGGCATGAAAGAAAATGAAGTCAAAGAATTCAAGCTGACTTTTCCCAAAGATTACGTTAAAAAAGATCTGCAGGGCAAACAAGCGGATTTTAAAGTTACCTTAAAAGCCGTGTATGATGTGGCTTTGCCCGCCTTGGATAATGAATTCGCGAAAAAGTTAGGTAAGTTTGAATCCATGGAAGACTTGCGCGCCAAAATTCAGGAAAATTTGCACCAGGAAGCCAAAATGAAAGAAGAGCAAAAGTTTGAACAAGCAATGCTGGAAGCGGTTTTAACCAAGTGTAAAATCGGGGAAATGCCGGAAATTTTAGTGGAAGCTGAAACCGACAAAATGCTACATGAATTGGAGCACGCCATTGGTGATGATGGGGGCAAATTTGAAGACTATTTAAGCAACATTAAAAAAAACAGAGACGACTTGAAAAAAGAGTTTCTGCCCAAAGCCGAAACCCGGGTAAAAGTGGCTTTGGTTTTGCGAACTTTGGCGGAAAAAGAAAAACTTTTTGCCACAGACCAGGAGGTAGAAAATGAAATTTCCGCCGAAAGCCTGCGCTATACCAATCAGCCGGAAATTTTGAAGCGATTACAGTCGGAGGATTATAAAGACTATCTAAAAATGGTTTTGGCGAATAAGAAAGTAATTGACTGGGTAAGTAAACAAATTTCCTCTTCCTAAATATCCCCTCCTTTCACAAGGAGGGGTGCCCCGAGTGAAGCTCCCGAGTGTAATCGAGAGGGCAAAGTCGAGGGGCAGGGTGGTTTATGATAAAAATCTTCAATAATAAAATAGCCAAATCAAAGCGCCAGTCATTACGCAATAACATGCCCAAGGCTGAAATAATTCTTTGGTCGTATTTAAAAAACAGACAACTAGAAGGCTTTAAATTTCGCCGACAACAATGTATTGGCCCATACATTGTCGATTTTTATTGTCCAACAGTTAAACTGGCCATTGAAATTGATGGCGAAAGCCATTTCTCAAATACGGCTATGTTATATGATTTAAAAAGAGAAAAATTTATTAAACAATATAAAATAAATGTTTTAAGAGTCTTAAATACAGATGTTTATAACAATATTAATGGAGTATTACAGATTATCTTAGATGCACTTAATCAGATTTCCTCTCACACCACCCCTGGCCCCTCCTCGGACAGGAGGGGATAATTAAGAGGTAAGCACGCCCAATCTCCAAGGGAGAGGAGGGATATTTCAAATGATGAAATGATATACTATACACATCTATGTCACCCACGGCTGGTTTACTTGCCGCATTTATCGCATTTTTAGCCTGGGGCTTTGGCGACTTCGCCATTCAACGTTCAGTAAGGGCAGTCGGCGCTGTTCCGGCGTTATTTTTTATTGGAGCATTTGGATTATTTGGGTTATTGCCATTTGTCTGGTCTGATATTCCGCTTTTCTTTTCGCAAGGTAATCTGGACATGCTTCTTGGGTTTACCGGAGTCGCCACCTTTATCTACGCGATTTTTCTTTTCAAATCTCTAGGCCAGGGAAAACTTTCGGTCACAGAGCCAGTCATGAGTTTTGAGCTGCCGATCACCATAGCCATAGGCATTCTCATCATCGGCGAAACAATCAGCTCATTTCAACTATTCTTAACAATAATCATTTTTATCGGATTAATCATTACCGTAATCCACCGCGAACCCAGTCATTGGTGGCAATTCTTCCGCAAACATTCTTTTCTTGAACATAGAGTCGTCTTGGCCGGCATCGCCACTATCTTATCCGCAATGACCAATGTTTTTACCGGAGTTTTAAGCCAACAATCAAAACCATCGCTCGCCATCTAGGGCATCCATACCTCTTTGACAATAATGTGTTTGCTATGGATGATTATCCGAAAAGAAATTCGGTCGTCTTTTCTGCATGCCAAAAAACATTGGCGGCCAATCGTAATCCAAAGTATATTTGATAACCTAACCTGGGTCGCCTATGCCGCGGCTGTTTTAGCGATACCAATTTCAATCACCATTACCATTTCCGAAAGCTATATTGCCCTTGCCGCTCTGCTTGGGATTATTATCAATAAAGCGCGTTTGCAACGTCATTAATATATCGGCATTACTCTTGCGCTAATTGCGGCAATTGCTTTAGCTGCCGTAAGCGCAGCATAATGGCAGGATTAAATAAATAAAAAAACCCAGAATTTATTCCGAGCTTTCATAATCTGCAATAATCAGTTTTCCCTCTTTCCGGTCATACGAACCGCGCCCTTTATTTTTTCGGTGCACTCCGCCGGTTTTTCTTGGCAAAGGTAAACGGATTTTCGGTCTTTTCTTTTTCACTTCTTACTCCTGTTTTTATTTAGCCTAAAAAATTACACTATTTTTTAACTCATGTCAAGGCTGAAAAAGATTAAGTAACTATGATAAGCTTTTAATATATGCTTTTCGGCCTTCATGTCTCTGCCGCTGGCGGAGTTCAAAACTGTCCTAAAAACGCTAAATCCTTGGGTTGCGAAACCTATCAATTTTTTTCGCGTCCGCCCCAGGGCGGCCCGGCACCAAAATTGACCATCAGTATTGTTAAGCAATTCAAAAGCCAGAACAAAAAATACAACTTCAACAAAACCTATATCCACACCCCGTATTTTATAAATTTCGCTTCGGATAATAACCGGATAAAATACGGTTCAATTTCCGTAGTCAGAGAAGAATTGGAAAGAGCATCTCTTTTGGACGTAACCGCGGTTATGACCCACTTGGGTTCGGCCAAAGAACAACCGGAAAAAGCCGCTTTAAAAACCACCTTGGCCAGCCTAAAAAAAGTTTTGACTGGTTATAAAGGCAAAAGCGTATTTTTGATTGAAAATTCAGCTGGCGCTGGCAAAACCATGGGCGATACCTTGGAAGAACTAGCTTATCTTATAAAAAAGCTGGCTGGCAGTCCAGAGCTCAAAGCCCAAAGCTCCTCATTCGGGATTTGTCTGGACACTTGCCATGCTTTTGCCACTGGCTATGATTTGCGAAATAAAAAATTCTTGAATGAATTTATAAAACAATTTGACAAAAAAATTGACTTAAAATATCTGAAATTAATTCATGCCAATGACAGCCAGACAAAAATAGGCGAGCATAAAGACCGGCATGAACATTTAGGCCAGGGCGAAATCGGCCTGGCAGGCTTTGAGGAATTGGTAAAAAATTCCAAATTAAAAAAGGTTGATATGGTGGCGGAAACCCCTCACGACGGCCGGCATATTCAGGACTTAAAATTATTAAAACAATTTCGAAATAAATAAATATGGACACCCAAAAATTCCAGCCGGTTAGCCGGTTGAGATATTATATCATTGCGCTTTTCGGGATATTAACAGTCTTTTTTCTGCTGGCCGGATTTACAGATGTGAATGCCGGCTTATCAAAAGTTTGGCTGACCCAAAACCCGCTGCAAAAAGCCGATGCTTTGGTTATTTTGGGCGGGGGTATTAATGCCAAAACCGGAGAAATGTCCATAAAAACCGAGGAGAGAACTTTGTCCGGGGCTGAACTTTTTAAAAACGATGTTGCGCCGATTGTCATCGTGGCTGGCGGCAAGGTTGGCAAAAATCCATATCCCGAAGCGCCAGCCATGGCTGAATTGCTAATGTTAAAGGGCGTGCCTTTTGAAAGTATTGTTCAGGAGGACCAATCGGAAAATACCTGGGAAAACGCTCAAAATGTCATTGCCATAACCCGAGCGAATAATTGGAAAAAACTGATTGTTTTAACTTCAGATTTCCACACTTATCGCGCTTGTAAATTTTTCCGCGAGCAAGGCGTGGATATAATCTGCCGCTCGGCAGACAGAAATGTTATTAACCAGCATACTTTTAAGCGAAGAATCCTGGGCAGCAAAGCCGTGCTTCGGGAATTTGCGGCAAACTGCTATTATTGGCTTAAGGGGAAATAAAAAATATGCAACCAATCAAAGCCGCTTTGCAAGCTGCCAAAGCCGCGGACCAACTGCTTTTAAAAAACTTTCACCGGCTTCATAGCCAAGACTATAAAGCCAAGTCTGCCCATGAATTAGTAACGGCTACTGATAAGGCGGCGAATTTATTAATCCAAAAAATCCTCAAGAAATCCTTTCCAAAAATCGGCATTCTTTCAGAAGAAGGTCATAATCATAATTCAAAAGTCCGCTGGATAATCGATCCCTTAGACGGCACGACCAATTTTATTTTACACATACCTTTTTTCGGGGTTTCCTTAGCTTTGGCCGAGGGCGATGAAATTCTTTTTGGCATCATCACTTGCCCGGCTACCAAAGAAATTTTTATTGCCGCCAAAAATCAAGGCGCGAAAAAAAATGGCAAGGCTTTAACTGTAAACCCTAGCCGACCCTTAAAACAAACCATCATCGGCTATGGCTACAGCCACTCTGCCAAATCACTTCACGCCTCATTGACTTTGGCGAAAAAATTAAGCTATTGCGTCAGGGCCGTCAGGCATTCCGGCTCAACCGCTTTAGATATGGCTTATCTGGCTGCTGGCCGGCTGGACGCGGTAATTATCGCCAACCCAGTGAATATCTGGGATGTGGCCGCGGGCATGGTTATTGTAAAAGAAGCTGGCGGAAAAATTCTTGATCAAAAGGGCAATGTTTGGAAAAACCAAAATTCCGACCTTTATGCCGGACCAAACACCCTCCTGAATAAACTTAGAAGTTATGCCAAAACCTGTTGAACGGTTTATCAAAATCAAAGTCATTCCTAATTCAAAAGTAGATGCAGTCAAAAAATATAAGGACGGTTTTATTGTGCAAGTAAAAGTCCAGGCTAAACAAAATCAGGCCAACCAAAGGGCTCTAAGTTTATTAAAAAAATCGCTTGGCTGCCAAAGAATCCAGCTGGTTTCGGGCCAGCACAAACCAAACAAGATTATAAAAATTCTATAATCAAAAAACCAGAGACTTTAGCAGTCTCTGGTTTTAAGTAAAAAATTATTTTATTATCGCGTTACGCTGATGCTGGCGCTATTTTCCGCATGCGTGGCGCAGACTGTAATGCGATTATTAGCGTCTTTAAAAATATGATAGCCCGTGCCATTAGTGGTGGAGCTGGTTGGATCTGTAGGCATAGCGACTAAATATTTGCCATTAGTGGTCAGCGCGCTCAAATCCGTCAAACCTGTGCAGGTGCCGCTGGTTTTGCAAACTTCTTGCGTAGCGACTGCGGCAGCGCAGGTTGTACCTGAAGTAACCGCGGCAGGTACAACGCCACTGTTATCTATGGCATATTGATACACCCCGTTCAAAATCGTGGTAACATCCGACCTTCTCTGGGCATTTTTGGTGTCAGCCAGCTGTTTACTGGGGTTAATAGCCAAAATCACAATGCCGGCCAAAATGCCAATGGCGGCAACGACCAATAGAATTTCCAGGAGCGTGAACCCCTTGTGGTTTTTGTGTTGCTTCATATTTTTTTCTTTAATTTTAAAGAAAGCTTAATAAAAAACTGCTTTAAATATACACTAAAAATCCTTAATTAGCAACTTCCTGCCAGGAAGAGACGACTATCTTGGGGTTTATTGCGCTGACATTTACTGAAACCTTTCTGGTAATAACTCCGACTGTCGAGCTGGTTGCGATATTTCGATTTTGCCCGCCAAGATTGGTTATTGTATAAAGGCAGGAGTCAATTCCGATAATCAAGCCCATTGAGCCGGTATAATTCGGATTTATGGTGATGATATTTAAGGCGTGTTCAGCACAGGCATTTGCCAAGGCCTTGGCCTTATTGGATTGTTCAACTGCTAAACCCATCCTAGAACTGTTAAGGCCTAATAATAAGACTGAAACAGCCACTGCCGTGCCTACAGCGCCCAGAATTAAAACGCTTATTAGCGCAATAAAGCCTTTGGAACGATTTTTGGAAACAGATAAAGCCTTCATTGTTTAGGGTCTTAGTTGGGCAGAGGTAAAAAAGGTTTTGGAATAATCATATTCATTCCTGCCACCAGGATTTTTTGAAGCCACAGTAAAGCGGATTCGTAAAATTTCTGAAGTTGAGCTTGGCGACAAATTTTCAAACACCAGGCCGGTTACATCCACTCGGCTGTTGGTTAGTGCGACTGCTGTAGCCGAACCTTCCTGCGTCATTATTTGCCCTGATGACAAACTAAAAACCGTTGGGCTATTGGCAGGAACGCTGACATTTATGGAAGTATTATTGGCTGATGCGGCTTGAATTGGAAAATTAAGGCTGGTGGCGTTTCTGACAGTTTGAGTAATCATTTGCATAGCTTGCAAACCCTGCTGTTCAACTTCGGCAATGGTTTCGTTTTTGATTCTGGATTGTAAAGTCAAAAACATAAAAATGGAAATAGTAAAAACCACAACTGAAATCAAAGCAATATACAACAATAGTTCAACCAAAGTGACTCCAGGGCTACTTTTCAAAAAAGGTTTTTTGAGCTTATTAATTTTATTTTTTTGAAAATTCATGGTAAGCCGATTATATTTTATTGCGGCCTTATGACCTGCAATTCTTGGGTGTTAAGCATGCTGGCGATAAAAACCCGATCCAAATCCGGCGCGTAAATAACCTGCCGGGGCCGGGGACCGAGATTTAACTGACCATAAATTGTTGGCGTAGCAAGATTATTAGTATCAATGACCTTAAAATAATTACTGACATCCGTAGTCGCCATAAAGGCCAGATGATTGACCGAATCATAAGAAATTGAAATCACGCTGGAATTATTAACCTCTAAAGTGCTGGTTAAGGTCGGGGTTAACGGATTGGCAACATTAATTACATAAAATTCAGGAGCAAACGTGCTCAAAGTCCTACCTAAAAAGACAGAGTTGTTATTATAAACAATCGAGAGTCCGTTAGTGTTATTATCACCGTTGTTCAAATTCAAAACTCCTACTCGCGTCGGCGCGGTTTTATTGGTAACATTAAACACCTGCACTTCGGCATTATTATCCGTACTAGCGGCATAGGCATAATTTCCAGCAACCTCAATATCGTTCAATACGCCAGTAGCACTGGCAGTTCGGCCTACTGGATTGCCTGGGTTAACCGGATTAGCCTGAATATCAAATATCAGTAAGCCATTACCGCCATTCCTGGTCATGTATAAGTAACTGCCGTCAGTCGCCAAAGCAATGGCATCTGCTGTAGCATTGCCGCTGTTGGCCGCGGTCAGATCTACTGTGGTTAATTTGCCCGCATTACCAATGGTCGCCGGATCGCTAATATCAACAATCTGCAATTCGGAATTATTGTCACTTGAAGCAATATAGGCGTAATTCCCCACAACCACGATATGATTGGGATTGCCATTTAAATTCCTTTGTCCCAGCAGCGCAGGCACTGCCGGATTGGCAACATCAAAAATATAAAATTCCCGGCCAGCGCTATTGGTCCTGCCTAAATAAACTTTTTGATTGGCGTAAGCAATGCTGATCGCGTTTGCGGCGGCATTGCCGCTGTTGGCCGCGGTCAGGTCAAAACCCGCTTGCAAGCCCGGCAAAGCCCAGCTGCCGGTGGTTGACCTGGACCAATTGGTTAATCTGGTTGTTAAAGATACCTGGCCGGTTCTTTGCAGGTTTTGCTGCCAGGAGACATTTGAAACAATTTGCTTGGTATTGGCATCGATGGTGGAAATGGCAATTTGACGGGTAAAAATTTCATCTATATCGCTGGTTCCGCTAAAATTCCAAATCCCGCTTAAACTGGATAAGCCGTGATTGCCGTCTGTTAAATTACTAAAAGCCCCGTCGCGAATGCTCCGGCCGGCTTCCAAACCTTCTTCAGCCAATAAATTCGCCCGCGCCCGCGCGCCTGCCAAGGCCGTGCTTTCTTTGCCGTAAATATAGGTGCCGACAAATGCCGTAACCAAAAGCGCGAAAATTGAAACGGCTAAAATCGCTTCAATTAAAGAAAAGCCCGGTTTAATAATTGACCGTGCCCTTGGTATTGATGGTAAGCGTCTCGGTTTCATTATTGACAGAGGTTAAAGTCAGGGTTCCGGCGGTTTGGGGAATGCCGGTAAATTTGTTAAAGACTATTTCCGGCGTCCCGCTAATTCGAATGCTGGGAGGAATGGAAATTTCTTCATCAAAATTCGGATCCCGGCCCATGAAATTCTGACCTTGGAAAAGGATAATGAATCCCGGTCGGATTCTCACGCCCCAGGTGGTGTCATTGGCCACGGCTTGAGACAATAATTGAGCCCGTCGCAGGCTTTGGGCAAAACTGCTTACGGCAATATCCATGTCATTGCGGTTTTGCAGGGTTTGATAAATTGGAACCCCTGCCCCTGCCAATATGCCGATAACCGCTACTGACAATAAAACTTCCAGTAAGGTGAATCCCTTATTATTTTTACCGAAAATTTTTCCCTTCATCTTTTACTTAAGTATTAAAATTGCCCAGCATGCTGTAAATCGGCAAAATTACCGCCACGGCCACGGCCACTACACCCAGCCAAACAATTACCAGCAGAACTGGCTCCAGTATAACGGCTATGGTTTTGCTGCTATTCTCAACCTTGGCATCATAAATTCTGCCAATGTACAACAATGATTCGGCTAGCCGACCTGACTGCTCACCGCTTGCGATTAACTGCTGAATAGGGGCGGGGATTAACTTGCGGCTTTTTTTATAACTTCTAAAACTGTGCTGAAAAGAATCGCCCTGCTCAATGCTTTTTTGAAGATGTTCATAAAATTTTTGTGTGGCCCGCAAAGTCGTGGCTTGTCTTAAGGAAGATATGGATTCCACGATAGGCAAACCCGAGCCGAGCAGGGTCCCTAAAATAAAACCAAACCTGGCCAATTCAACTTCCTGAATCACTTTCCCGATCCCAGGGAATCGGAATAATATCTCCTGGCCAAGATGCTTGGTTTTGTAATTTACAAACAAGAAATACCATAAAATCGCGATTATTAATACGGCTATCGGCACAATAATTTTCCCATCAGCTTTCAAAACCTTGCCAAAATTAATCATGACCGAGGTAATCCAGGGCAGGTCTTGTTTTAAAGAAGAAAAAACATCAGCAAGCTTTGGCAAAATAAACCAGGCCACGCCTATGCCAATTACAATAGTCAGACTAAAAACAATTCCCGGATAAATCATGGCTGAACGGAGCCTGGATTTGAATTCCCGATCCTTTATTTGCTGTTGGACAATTACCTTAAGATTCTCGGTCAGTCTGCCGCTTTCTTCGCCTGTTCTGACCAAGGAAAGCATGTAACTGGGCAATAATTTGGTCGGCTCCAAAGCCCGCCACAAACTTGAGCCGGCGGAAACCTTCTGCTCTAAAGCGCTGATTATTTTGTACATTTTTTTTGAACCGATTTCCTGCTTGATGGCCGCAAAAGCCGACATAACATCCATGCCCGAACTTAAAAGCATGGCCAGGTTTTCCAAAACATATTCCCGGTCTTTTTTATAGCCCAAACCGAATAAATTGCGTTTTTCGCCGTCTTCGACTTTTAATTTTTCTGCTTTAGCCATTGTCCTTTTAATTGTTTGCTTCCGGCGGCGTGGCCACCCGAAGCAACTCCTCTAAAGAGGTCAAACCGCTTTTGGCTTTATCAATCCCATCTTCAAACAAACTTCTGGCGCCATGCTGTCTGGAAACCGCCCAGACTTGCTGGGTGTTGGGTCTTTGATTAATTAAATTTCTTAAATCGTTATTAATGGAAATAAATTCAAAAATACCCACCCGGCCTTTATAACCCGTGTTACCGCAATTTTTGCAGCCTTTGGAACGGTAAAGCACGGTGCTCTTGCCGCCAAACCATTTCTCGGAATTGGACAGAATTTTTTCCAAGTCCTGGCTGGAATAAGTAACCCGGTATCGGCAGCTTTCACAAAGCTTTCTGGCTAATCTTTGCGCCACTAATAATTCCAAGGTTGAAGCCAGCAAAAATGGCTCAATGCCCATTTCGATCAGACGGGGAATGGCAGTGGCCGCGTCATTGGCGTGAAAGGTTGATAATAAAAGATGGCCAGTGAGCGCGGCATTCACGCTGATTTCCGCGGTTTCCTGATCCCGAATTTCACCAACCATTATAATATCCGGATCTTGTCTAGCGATTGAACGCAAGCCTTTGGCAAAGGTTAAATTGGTCAGCTCATTTACTTGGATTTGATTCAAGCCCAAAACTTTATACTCAACCGGATCTTCAATCGTGGCTATGTTCACTTCTGGCCGGTTAAGCATGCGCAAAACTCCATAAAGCGTGGTGGTTTTGCCCGCGCCCGTGGGACCGGTAACAATGATCATGCCAAAGGGTTTCTGAATTGCTTCAAAAACTTTACCCAGATCTTTGGAGGCCACGCCTAAATCGGTCAGGGTGAAATTTTTCACATATTCAGCCAAAATTCTTAAAACTATTTTCTCGCCGTCCAGAGTCGGCGCAATGGAAATGCGCAAATCTATGGGCTTGCGATTATGAATAAAGCGCATGGCGCCGTCTTGGGTGGCAAAGTGTTCATCAATTCGCAAATGCCCCTGAACTTTTATGCGGTTTAAAATATTTTCGTAAATTTCTTTGGGAATCCGGCCGGCTTCGTGCAAAACTCCGTCGATGCGAAAACGAATAACCACATCTTTTTCCTGCGGGTCAAAATGCACATCCGAAGCGCGGTAAGACATGGCCTCGCCGATGATGGCTTCCAAAAGCTCTGGCGCGACTTGCTGTTTGGCTCTGATAATTTCCAAAAAACGGGCGCTTAAAGGTTTTTGATAATGCAACAAGGCCTGATCAATATCTTCAGGCAAAGAATAATTTATGATTATTTTTTTTCTGGGAAATAAAGTTTGTATTTTTTTGCTCAAATTTGCCTGAATGGGATTGTCAGTAGTTACGATGATTTCCTTTTTACCTTCAGCGAACAAAACCACCCTGAACTTTTTTGCCAGATTTTCAGGAATTTCCAAAACCTGCTCACGGGCCGGGGAATGAGAGCTCAAATTAGCGTAATTGAGTTTGTAAGCTTTAGCCATGGCCTGGCCCAGCGAATCTTTGGTTATCAAATCCTCCATAACCAAATATTCGGCCAAGGAAACATTATTGGCTTTGGCATAAGCTTCGGCTTTTCTAATCTCTTCTTCGGCTACATACCCCTCTTTCAACAAAATCGCTTTTATTTTTTGTTCCTCCTGAATCATGTTTTATTTTATTATCTGGTTTTTGATACATAAATTATAGCCTAAAAACCGGTTTTAGGACAGTTTAGCCTTGAAAAACCTTTGCGCTTCGGCTATGTTGAGAATACTATAAATTATTTACACGCGGGTATCGTATAATGGTAATATTACAGCTTTCTCCCGAAAAATAAGGAGCGAAGCGACTATATTTTTCGAGGATCCCGTACGGATATTTTTATACTAACTAGGCGGGCGTCGTATAACGGCTTATTATGCCACCCTTCCAAGGTGGAGACGCCGGTTCGACTCCGGTCGCCCGCTCCAGAAAAATTAATTATTCGGGATCCTCGCAACAAGATGGGCTCGTTTCACTCGCCTCATCGTTGCGGGACAAGCTGTTGTCGGGGGTTCGATTCCCCCTACCCGCTCATTTCGGAAAATCGCATTTTTGAAAGTGCAATTTTCCATTCGTTTAGGGCTTGAAAACTCACGATTTTGTTTCGGAGAGTCCAGTTCGAGCCGATTTTTTGCAAGAAGCTTCGCTTCTCTTCCAAATTTTCAGAATGTATTAAAGAATGGGCTTGATGAGCCGACAAAATGAAATTTCTCATTGGTTCGAGCCAATAATTTCCCTTTCGCCCAAAATCATTCAACTTTTGTTTCAAGCCTGCTTTTTGATTGAGCATTTTTTCTTTCTTCTCTTTGTATTCAGCAAGCGAAATAGTGTTTTCCAGTTGCATATCCAAAAGCCTTGAAACTTTGTTTTCAATTTCCAAAATTTCTTTATCAATATTTTGGGCGAAAGATTTGGAGTTTTGGCTGGCTTCTTTTTCTTCTTCAGAAAGTTTTGCCAAAATAGGCTCCAGCCAATCAGTTGGCAAAGCAACTTTTTGAAAAATCTCATTGATTTGCAAATGCAGGTCTTTTTCATTCACATATTTTTGTGTGCAATCAGTGTTTTTCTTGGTGCAACGGTAATGGCGGAAAACCAAACCGCTTTTTTTGATGTGTTGTTCAGCGGTGATGGCTCGTCCACATTCTCCGCATTTGAAAATTCCCAAAAATCCAAAGTTATGGTTTGGTTTTGTTTTTCTCGGTTTTCCTCTGTCCGCCATTAC
>Ga0066637_10002257_pt1 | contig 12825 bp, 12 predicted proteins | sample CryGeyCG2014_020_FD_62737 | JGI IMG/M metagenome (GOLD analysis project Ga0066637, IMG submission 62737) | Groundwater microbial communities from aquifer - Crystal Geyser CG08_land_8/20/14_0.20 | ecosystem: Environmental > Aquatic > Deep subsurface > Groundwater | place: USA: Utah: Grand County...
TACTGCCACCAGACTAACTGGACAGGGGACTCAACTTGTGATTATGTTAATTATCCTAATGGGATATAATATTTTCCCAACACTGATAAATCGCCCATCAGTAGTTATAATATTTCTGAGGTGGTTTCTGCTTTGAGCGGCAAGGCGGTTGTTCATGTTGTTAGTACTAATCTTGCAGAACATTATTCGTTTGCTCCTGGCAGTGATAGTTATCCTTATGGTGATACCCGTGAATTGGCAGATGGTTTGGGTCGAGACAGGGTTACGGGTGAGGCCGCAGCGAATACTGGTGGTAAGTGGCTGCTCTTAGCTGATTCTGGCGCGATCGACTTTACCTCTTTGGGGATTTCTGACTATATAGTAGTGGGCAGAAGGCTAAGATTTGATTATACGATTGGGAGCGGTGAAACAATATATGTTCACGTTCTGGTCGATTATAATCTTGATGGGACTTGGGATACTGAGTGGTATGGTACGTTGACCGTGAGTGCTTCATCTGCTGTTTTCAACAAAATTACAGAAGTGCCAATTCCTGCTCCTCCAGGTATAAAGAATTAATCCTTGATAACAGTTGGACGAAGGGGCTAGGATATTCTCCTAGCCCCTTTTTTATTTTTTGCCGAACCCTTGTGGTATAATTATTATCATTTTATAAAGGAGCGGGTAGATGCACTTTAACATTGACCATATTAGAAAACAGGACCCAGAGATTGCCCAAGCAATTGACCATGAGCTGCAGCGCCAGCAGAATAATTTGGAGATGATCGCCTCAGAAAATTTTACCTCCCGAGCCGTGCTTGAGGCTAGTGGCTCTGTCTTGACCAATAAATATGCTGAAGGTTATCCTGGCAAAAGATATTATGGCGGTTGCCACTGTGTTGACGTTGTTGAAAAGCTGGCGATTGACCGGGCCAAACAATTATTTGGCGCAGATCATGCCAATGTCCAGCCGCATTCTGGTTCCCAAGCAAATTTTGAGGCGTATTTTGCCTTTGTCAAGCCAGGCGACACAATTATGGGCTTAAATCTCTCCCATGGCGGCCACTTGACCCATGGCAGCCCGGTCAATGTGACTGGCTTGTATTTTCATTTTGTTTCCTATGGGGTTAAGCAAAACAGCGAAACCATTGACTATGATGAGCTGGCTAGGTTGGCCAGGGAGCATAAGCCGAAAATGATCGTGACCGGGGCCACGGCATATCCAAGAATTATTGATTTTCCTAAATTCCGTGAAGTGTGCGACGAGGTTGGGGCAGTGCTGATGGTTGATATTGCACACATTGCTGGTTTGGTGGCTACTGGTTTACACCCATCGCCAGTGCCAGTGGCAGAAGTAGTAACATCAACGACTCACAAAACTTTGCGCGGCCCTCGCTCAGGTCTCATCTTGTGTCAGGAAAAATACGCTAAGCAAATTGATAAGGCTGTGTTCCCTGGTAATCAAGGGGGACCACTAGAGCATATTATTGCGGCTAAAGCAGTTTGTTTTAAGGAGGCAATGACTCCGGAATTTAAGGCTTATCAGCAGCAGATCATCAAAAACGCGGCGGCTTTGGCTGAAGGACTGCTGCGCAATGGCTTTCGCCTGGTTTCTGGCGGGACAGATAATCACTTGGTGCTGGTAGACTTGCGCCCCAAAAAAATTACCGGTAAAATTGCTGAGCAAGCGCTTGATGAGGTTGGGATCACAGTTAATAAAAATACTATTCCTTTTGATCCAGAGAGTCCGTTTGTTACTTCGGGCATTAGGATCGGCACGCCAGCCTTGACCACTCGCGGCATGAAGGAGCTTCAGATGGCTTTAATTGCTGACCTGATCGGCCAAACCTTGAGCCAAGTTGGCGAGGCTAAGGTCAAAAGCCAAGTGGTGGCTAAGATCAAAGAGCTGTGTCAACAATTCCCATTGTACGCCTAAAGAGTCGACAACATAAAAAAATGATGTTACAATAACGTCCGTGATTGAACTAATTAATGTTTCAAAAACATATGCTAACGGAATTGATGTCCTCTTTAATGTAAATCTTAACATTGGCAAAGAAGAATTTGTTTTTATTGTTGGGCCTTCTGGCGCTGGTAAGACCACGCTGATGAAATTTATGTACCGGGACGAGGTTCCTTCTAGCGGCAAAGTCATTGTTGACCGGATCGATGTGGCGCAATTGGACCCAAGCCATGTGCCATATTTACGGCGCAATATCGGGGTAGTCTTCCAGGATTATAAGCTCTTGCCACGGAGAACGGTTTTTGAAAATGTTGCCTTTGCCCTTAGGGTGACTGGTGCCCCGCGGTCCACTATTCGGCGCAAAGTAATGCAAGCGCTGGAGCTGGTGGGGATGCTGAGCAGGGCCAATGCTTTTCCTGATGAGCTTTCTGGCGGCGAAAAACAACGGGCTTGTATTGCCAGGGCGATTGTTAATAACCCGCCAATTCTTTTAGCTGATGAACCAACCGGCAATCTTGATCCAACTACTTCTTGGGACATTATCCAGTTGCTAGACAAAATAAACCGGAGGAATACCACGGTCTTGGTTGCCACTCATAATAAAAACATTGTTGACGACATGAAGCGCCGCGTCATTGCGCTAGAAAACGGTCGCGTCGTGCGGGACCAATTGCTGGGGGGCTATAGTGTTTAGTAATGTGGAATTCTTTTTGGTGGAAGCGCTGCGTTCTTTTCGGCGCGGGGCCTTAATGAGCTTTGTGGCGATTGGGACAATCACAGTCTCTCTGGTGATCTTTGGCATGTTCCTGTTGTTGATCGTTAATTTGGGCAATGTTATTGGGACGGTTTCTTCAAAAATGGACCTAGCTGTGTACGTTGACAAGGATCTTTCCTTGGAAGAGGCTGGGGCACTGCAGGTGCAACTCTCAAAAATTGCTGGGGTTGAGCGGGTTGATTTTATTTCCCGGGCCGAAGCCTGGCGTGATTTTCAAAAGGAGTTTAGCTCTAAGCTTGATTTAAGCCAAATACTTTCTGAAAATCCCTTGCCGCATACTTTTAGCCTTAAGATCAGGACCCCAGAGCTGTTGCCATTGGTGGCTAAGGAAGTTTCAAGGATCCCGGTGATCAGCGAGGTGCGTTACAGTGGCCAACTCATAGCGCAGATCAAGTCCCTGGTGGATGCAGTCAGGATTGGGGGTGTTGCCTTGGTGATCTTGATTTCATTTGCTACGTTATTGATTGTGGTCAATACTGTTCGTTTCACGGTCTTGGCCAGAGAAACCGATATTTCGATCATGAAATTAGTTGGGGCAACCGATACTTTTGTTAAGTGGCCGTTTATTATTGAGGGGGTTTTATTTGGGGTTATTGGCGGCTTGTTGTCGGCCCTGATCTTAAAAATAGCGTATGAGGCCGTGGTCTTGCGGGTGTCCTCAGCCCTGCCTTTTTTTCCGGTGGTTAGCAATAAGTTTATGTTGACCTTTATTTATTTAGTCATGATAATAGGTGGAACCCTGGTGGGCTTGTTGGGAGCGTATATTTCTGTTTCGCGGGTATTAAAATCGGAGGTGTAGGAAAAATGCTAAGGTTTTTACGTAAGAAAATGAAAGGGATTATGATCACGGTGGCAATTGTTTTCGCGGCTTCAATGTTTTATGGTTTGGCCGCTACTAAGTGGCAATCAGGGGAAAAGCCATCAACTGATTTAGCCAAGGTGAATGGGCAAAGCCTTAATCCTTACCGTTACCGAGAGATTTTGGGCCGCTTGATGCAGCAGTTTGGAGCAAAGCTGCAGGCCCAAGACATGGCTTTTGTGCAAAACCTGGCCCTTAACCAGACCATTGATTTTACTTTGCTGCTAAACCAAGCCAAGAAAAAGGTCAAAGTTACCAATCGCGAAGTTGATCTGGCTGTTGAGCAAATTATGAAACAAGAGGAAATAAAGTCCCAGCAAGAGCTGCGCTCAGCTTTGGAGCGGGCAGGCTTACCAATGGGTACATTTAGAGACATGATCAAAGATGAGATGCTGGTGCAGAAAATGGTTATGAAGGTTAGGGAAGGGGTTACTGTTTCGCCTAATGATCTAAGAGAAGTTAAGGCAAGCCATCTTCTAGTGTCAGATGAGGCTGTGGCTAAGTCGCTCCTGGCCAAAGTTAAAGCTGGCGAAGACTTTGCTGCTTTAGCGAGAAAGTATTCTGAGGATCCAGGCTCAGCTAAAAAAGGGGGCGATCTGGGCTATTTTAGTTATGGCCAAATGGTTGAGCCCTTTGCCCAAGCGGCCTTTGCTTTAAAGATTGGAGAAATTAGTGGTGTGATCAAAACTAATTTTGGTTTTCATATTATCAAAGCAACTGATTCGCGCTTAAGAAAGTTTGAAGGCAAGGAAAAAAATGTTGAAAAAGCCGCGCTAATGGAAAAGCAGCAGCAGGCTTTTCAAAAATGGTTTAGTCAGATTAAAGAAAAGGCTAAAATTGAGGTCAATGACCCTCTGCTCAAAGGGCACGCGTATCGTTTTAAAAACCAACTACTTGAGGCCATTGCTGAATATAAAAAAGCGGCCATTAAGGAACCAAACAATGCTTTGGTACACTTCTTTTTAGCTGATTCTTACAAAGTAATTGGTAAGCCTGATTTGGCGGTTGAAGAGTACGAGGTAGCGATTAGGACTGATGGCGGCAATCCATCATTTTACCTGATTTTTGCTTCATATTATGAAAGTATGGGACAAAAGGACAAGGCAATTGAGCAATATAAAAGGGCCTCGCTGGTGGCTGGCGATAATAAAGCAGTCCACGAAGAGCTCCTAGCTAGGTTTAGAAAATTAAAGGCAACCAAGGAATCTCTTCAGGAACAAGCCGAGATTGCGCGGATCAATAAAAAAGAAAAGTTTGAGAAAGAGCTAAAGGGAGAGTAGCGCCTCCCCAGCCCCTAAAATTTGCTTAACTTCGTTAGGTGTGCGGCCTTCGACATAAATACGCAACAGGAGTTCTGTGCCAGAGGCGCGAAACAGGATCCAGCTTTCGTTCTCAAAATAGAATTTTAAGCCGTCCAAATCTTCAACTTGAGCGACCTTTTTGCCAGCAAATTCTTTGGGTGGAGCAGTTTTTAGCTTTTTAACAATATCTTGCGCTTTTTCAGTATGCAAATCTGTACGATCATAATAAAAGTAACCTAACTTCTGCATAATCTCGTCCAGGATTTGTCCCAAAGTCTTGTTTTCATACGCCATTAACTCAAACAGGAGCAATCCCATTAGGACCCCGTCGCGTTCTGGAATATAGCCCTTGATCCCCATACCTCCAGACTCCTCCCCACCAATTAAAATATCTTTTTCCATCATTAATTTGGCCACGTGCTTAAAACCGATCGGGGTAACATACAATTTTCTGTGGTATTTTTGGCAAAGCTTATCCACTAGTTGGCTGATGTTAAAAGTTTTGATAATATCACCTGACATTTGGCGGTTATTGACCAAATGATAAATTAAGAGAGTTAAGACCTGATGGGTGTTAATAAAAGCCCCAGTGGCGTCAATGGCGGCTACCCTGTCAGCATCACCGTCTAAAATTATACAAGCTGTCAGTTTGTCTTGATGGACTAGACTACTTTCTCTAACAAAAGAAAAAGTGTCTTCAAGGTTGATGGGGAGCGGTTCTGGATTGACCCCACCGAATAAGGGATCGCGATAGTTTCTGATTTCTGTTACAGCCAGGCCTAACTCCTTAAAATATCCAATACCAGAGCCAAACATTGGGTCAATGATCATGTTTAGGTTAGCCTTTTTAATTTTTTCCCGGTTAACTAAACTTTTGAGCTTAGCAAAATAAGCTGGTTTTGGGTCAACTAGTTTAATATTTGTTTCTGTTAGGATGACGGTTGGCTTGGTTTTTAAGTTTTTTTCAATTGCGGCTGTAGTTGCGACCCAGGCTGATCCCCCAAAGCTTTCTTTGATCTTAAAACCATTCCATTCTGGCGGGTTGTGTGAAGCTGTGATCATTATTCCGGCAGCCAAATTATTTTGGTTAACATGAAATGAGGTGGTAGGAGAGGAGACTACCGCTTTAAATAATTGAACTTTAATACCTGCGCCGGAGCAAATCCTGGCGACATGCTTGGCAAAAGTTTCTGATTGAAAGCGGTTATCATAGCCAATGGCAACCGGGGCAGTCATTTGGCTGGCTTTTAGATAATTGATAAAGGCTTCCGTAACTAATTGCAGGTTGTCAAAAGTAAAATCGTCAGCAATCCTAGCGCGCCAGCCGTCAGTGCCAAATTTAATCGCTGAAGGGGTTGAACTCAATATCGTCAATGGGTGCCTCCTCTTTTTTGTGGATATTGCAGGTCTCTTTGGGGACATCTTTTTTCCAGAGTGAAACCCAGCGGTGAGTTTCTTTGGGACAATCCTTGCCTGCGAGTTTATTAGAGGTCAAGCAAATCTCAACCTCAACTAAGCCTTCTGGTTTGGAAAAGGTTAGGACTGGTTTGCCGACCAAGGCTTTTTGGTTGTAATCTTTCCAGATCCTGGGGCAGACAGCGACTTCCGCAACACCCTTCATTGGCGAATTGTCGTCGTTGCCTACCCAGACACCGGTGGCAAGCTGCGGGACAAACCCAATGAACCAGGCGTCCTTAAAGTCTTGAGTTGTTCCGGTCTTGGCGGCAGCTGGCCGGCCGATCTGGCCACGGACACCCGTGCCGCGGGTTAAGACCCCTTGCATAAGATCGTCCATGACCGCAGCGATATTTGAATCTAGCACCCGTTTTTCGGTGATCGTGTGCTTTTCTAAAATTACTCCATTATGGTCTTCAATTTTCACAATAGAAACCGGCTCGACCCTAATACCGTCATTGGCCAGAACGCCGTAAGCTGAAGTCATTTCCAGCAGCGAGACCTCGGAGACTCCCAAGGATAGTGCCAGGGCTGGTTCTAGATAGCTGGTGATGCCAAGGCGTCGAGCGACATTGATAGCTGACGGAATACCAACCCGTTCCATTAATTTAATGGCTGGAATGTTGAGCGATTTCTCAAAAGCAGTCCTTAACGTGACTGGCCCTTGAAATTTACCAGTAAAATTTTTAGGTTCCCAAGTGCCTTTGGGGTTCCATTTGTTAGGGTAGACCTCAAAAATAGTTAGACTGTCATTAAGGATTGCTCCAGGCGAGATTTCTTGTTCCATGGCCGCGGTATAGACAAAAGGTTTAAAAGATGAGCCAGGTTGTCTTTTGGCCTGGACTGCTCGGTTGAACTTGCTCTCATTAAAATCAACCCCGCCAACCATGGCTTTGATATAACCGGTCCGCGGGTCAAGGGACAAAAGCGCTGCTTGCGAAAATTTATAACGCTGGCCTTCTTGTGAAACAAACCGAGTAATTGTGTCCTCAGCCGCTATTTGCATTTCTGTGTCCAGAGTGGTAAAGACCCTGAGGCCACCGTGGTAGACTTTTTCGCTGCCATATTTATCGATCAGTTCCTTGAGCACCTGACTAATAAAATAAGGAGCGATCTCTCCGTGGCGTTTTAAGTTTTGTGGCGAAAAATCAAGGGTGGCTACGGCTGCTAACCTTGCTGACCGTTCGTCTACTAGCTGGTTTTCCAAGAGGCGGTTTAAAACAAAAACTTGCCTTCTTTTGGCGGCTGAAAAATCACGGTAAGGAGAATAAATTTCTGGCCCGCGTATCAAGCCGGCCAACATGGCTGATTCCGCTAGATTAAGGTTTACCGCGTGTTTATCAAAGTAAAGATTGGCAGCTGACTCCACGCCATAGGCATTGTGTCCCAAATAGACCTGGTTAAGATATAGCTCCAGGATCTCTTCTTTGGTGTAGCGGTACTCGATTTCCAGGGCTAAAATAACCTCAGCTAATTTTCTGGTGATCTTTTTCTGACGCGTTAAAAAAAGGTTGCGGGCCAACTGCTGGGTAATGGTGCTGCCGCCTTCGACAAAACGGCCGTAAAGTAAGTTTTTAACAGTCGCGCGTAAAATTCCAGAAAAGTCCAGGCCGTGATGCTTATAAAAATGGGGGTCTTCGGTAGCCACGACCGCTTTTTGGAGCTCTGGCGAGATCTTGGAGAGCGGGATGACTTGACGGTTTTCTTCGCGATGCAAGCGCGCTAACATTTTTCCGTCTGCCGAAAAGATAATGGTACTCTCGCTGGGGGAATAAGAAGTTAGCGTGTTGACGTTAGGCAGCTGGAGCAGCAATTGCAAGGTGAGGCCGGCAACAATGGCCAGGCCAACAAAAAAACCAATAAAGAAAAATTTAGTTAAGGAGATTTTTTGCCCCTTTTTCATGATTGTTATTATAACACTTTGCCTGTTTCTTGATAAGCGATCGAGCCTTATGTTACAATCAACTAACAATAAAGGGGGCATTCCCAATGAAGATATTGGTTATTCATGGGCCTAATTTAGATAAGTTGGGTGAGCGAGAAGTTGATGTTTACGGCAAATTGACGTTAGAGGAGATTGACGCGGCGCTGAGCCGGCTGGGCCAGGAGCTGGGCGTAACAGTTACTTCATTTCAGTCTGCAGGTGAGGGCGAGATCGTTGGCCAAATCGGAACTGCTGAAAAAAAATACCAAGCCATTGTGATCAATCCTGCGGCATATACTCATTACAGTGTGGCGATCTGTGATGCGCTAGCAGCTTGCAGGCTCCCAGTGGTTGAGGTCCATTTATCGAATATTTATTCCCGAGAGGAATTTCGTCACAAATCTGTTATTGCCCCGGTGGCCAATGGCCAAATCTCTGGCTTTGGGCTGAACAGCTATTTATTGGGCTTGCGGGCGGCAGTAGCGCTTGTTAAGTAATAGGAACCTCTTTAATGCAGCCTGACCAACAAACCGCAGTTAAGATTGCTGACCAGGTCATGGCTGGTCTTACTTTGCGGCCTGGGCTAACAGAACAAGAAATTGCTGACAAAATAGTGAGTGAGCTTAAAGTCCGCGGGGCCAAACCTGCCTTTGACGTCATTGTAGCCTCTGGTAAGCGCTCAATTGATCCTCACGGACGGCCCAGTGGAAAAAAACTGAAAAATGGCGAGCAGGTAGTGATTGACCTAGGGGCAAATTATCGTGGCTATTGCTCTGACCTGACCAGAACTTTTTTTATTGGCCGTTTGACAAAGAAATTTTCGCGCTTGTACCAATTAGTAAAAAATGCCCAAGCCAAGGCAATTAAAGCGGTTAAAACCGGGGTTTTTTGCCGGCAGATAGATCTAGTTGCTAGGGAATATATTAGACGGTCTTGTTTTGCTCATTGTCAGATAAAAGAAAAATTATGCGGCGGCGATTGTTTTATTCACACTACTGGCCACGGGGTTGGCCGTAAGATCCATCAAGCGCCACGGATCTCTTTAAAGAGCAGGGAGAAGTTAAAGGTTGGCATGGTGATTACTGTTGAGCCTGGTATTTATTTAAAAGGTTGGGGCGGGATCAGGATTGAGGACATGGTCTTGGTTACCAAGACCGGCTGTCGGGTTTTAACCAAGGCGAAAAAGTGACAACAGTAGCAATCCTTACTGCCGCAGGCCAGGGCAAAAGAATGGGGGCGCCCAAGCAATTTATTGAATTTGAGGGAATAACTATGCTTGAGCGGACACTTTTGGTCTTTGAGAACACTGCGGTGATTGACGAGATTATTTTGGTTGTTAATCCTGATGATATTAAACGCGCCAAAAAGTTTAATTTTGCCAAATTGAAACAAGTGATTGCTGGTGGCCAAGAAAGACAAGACTCGGTTTCCGCCGGGTTAGCTGTTTTGCCAAGTGATTGTGAAATCGTGGTTGTGCATGACGGTGCCAGGCCCTTGGTAACGAGCGAGATTATTGAACAGGCTGTTCAGGTAGCCGAGGAGTCAGGGGCGGTTGTGGTTGGCGTGCCGGTTAAGGATACCGTGAAAATGTCCAATGTCAAATGTCCAATGTCAAAGGATGGAGTTACTATTTTAAAAACACTGGATAGAAATTGTTTGTGGCTAGCGCAGACTCCGCAAGTGTTTAAAAAAAAGATAATTCTGGAAGCGTTTAAAAAGTTTGGTCAGGAAAAAGTGACTGATGACGCGATGATGGTTGAGAAATTAGGAGTTCCTGTTACAATGGTGATGGGCAGTTACGCAAATATTAAAATTACGACCCCGGAAGATTTATTAATAGCAAAGGCATTATTAAAGACATTGGAAACCAGCGAATGAACTTCGCGGTTTCCAATGGGATGATATTTAAGGAAACCCGATCCGCCTAAGGCGGACCAGGTTTCCGAAATAAAAGGAGAAGACAAACAATGACTTTGATTATTGACCTGTTGTCAAACTTTACCTTGATTGCGGTGGCTGTTTCCTGGTTCTTAGCCCAAACCCTCAAGGTTATTATTTACCGCCGTGAAGAGGGGTGTTGGAACCTGCTCCATTTCTTAGAAGCCGGAGGGATGCCTTCGGCGCATTCAGCCACTGTCACTGCGCTGACCTTGTCGATTGGTCTGAGCATAGGCTTTGATACTGCGCTTTTTACCACTTGTTTTGTTTTTGCCTTGATCGTTATGTATGATGCTACTGGAGTGCGGCGGGCGGCTGGCAAGCAAGCAGAGCTTTTAAATAAGATTGTTGATGATATTTACTCGACTGGTAAAGTTAGGATCGAAAAGCTCAAAGAGCTTTTGGGCCATGACCCAATCGAAGTTTTTGCCGGGGCTAGCTTGGCGGTCTTTATTACCCTAATTGTTTTTTATGTCTACTTTATTAGATAAAATTAAACTCCCAGAAACCTTAAGAGAGCTTTCAGCCAAACAACTGGAGCAGGTGGCGGAGGAAGTGCGGCAAAAAATTATTGAGGTTACTGCGCAAACCGGCGGTCACGTAGCCCCTAGTTTGGGCGCGGTTGACCTGGCCGTGGCCCTGCACGCCAGTTTTCAGTCGCCCAAAGATAGAATAGTTTGGGATGTTGGCCATCAAGCGTATGCCCACAAGATTTTAACTGGGCGTTTGAACAAGTTTGATACCTTGAGGACTTACGGTGGTCTATCTGGTTTTCCCAAGCCATCAGAAAGTGTTCATGATGCCTTTGGCGTGGGCCATGCCTCAACCTCTATTTCAGCTGCCCTGGGCTTGGTCAAGGCGCGCGACTTAAATGAAGAAAAACATTCAGTGATTGCGGTTATTGGCGATGGCTCACTCTCTAGCGGCTTGGCTTTTGAAGGGGTCAATAACGTTGATGGCTTTAAAAGCAATTTAATTGTCATTTTAAATGATAACGAGATGTCGATTTCTAAAAATGTCGGGGCCATGTCTAATTATTTAACCCAGGTGGCTACTAGCAATCTTTATGTTGAGCTTAGGGACAGGATTGAAAAAGTGGTCAAGCATATTCCCAGGGTGGGGATGTCTTTGTTTGAGGCAGCCAAAAAATTAAAAGACAGGACCAAGCACATTGTTGTCAATTTTAAGGTTAACGTGATGTTTGAAGAGTTAGGGTATAAATATTTTGGCCCGATTGATGGCCATAACATTCCTTTGTTGATGAGTACACTCCATTATGTTAGGGAGGTTGAAGGGCCGGTCTTGGTTCATGTGATCACTAAAAAGGGCAAGGGCTACCCGCCGGCTGAAAAAGAGCCGAGCCGTTTTCATGGGGTAGGTCCGTTTGTCATAGCAACCGGAGAGACAAAAGCTAGTCCCAAGGTTACGTACACCTCAGTTTTTGGCCAAACCATTGTTGAGTTGGCCCAAAAGAATAACAAGCTGATTGCTATTACCGCGGCCATGCTTGATGGTACTGGCTTGGAAGAATTTGCCCAGAAATTTCCAGAGCGATTTTTTGACGTAGGGATTGCCGAAGAGCATGCTGTAACTTTTGCTGCGGGCCTAGCGATTTCTGGCTTTCGTCCAGTGGTTGCTGTTTATTCCACTTTTCTCCAGCGCGCTTATGACCAGATTATCCACGATGTCTGTCTGCAAAACCTGCCCGTGGTTTTTTGCTTGGATAGAGCAGGGTTAGTTGGGGAAGATGGACCAACACATCATGGGGTATTTGATATTGCGTTTTTGCGTTCAATTCCAAATATGACAGTTATGACCCCGGCTGATGGGGATGAACTCAAGGAAATGCTGGGAAAAGCGCTCACATTAAACGGACCGGTTGCCATTCGCTACCCACGTGGCTCTGTTCCAGAGAAATGTCAAATGTCAAATGACAAATGTCAAATAAATGAGGTTGTTATTTTAGCGATTGGTTCAATGGTTGCGCCATCAGTTGAAGCTGCTGCGCTTTTAGAAAAAGAGGGGATCAGCGCAAAAGTTGTTAATGCTCGTTATGTCAAACCCCTTGATGAAAAATTAATTCTTGAAGCGATCAAAGGGGCGGAAAAGATTGTGACAGTGGAAGAGGGGGTTCTTGAGGGTGGTTTTGGTTCTGCAATACTTGAGTTTTTAAATGAAAAAGGGATAAATACCCCTGTTAAACGATTAGGACTCCCCGATAAATTCATTGAGCAGGGGAAACGTGATCAGCTGCTTGAGATTTGCGGGCTGACTGCGGAGAAGATTTGTCAAGCGGTTAAAAAGGGCAATGGATAACCTGGTTTTCCATTAAAGTCTGTTGAGAAAAAATATTTTTCGCCAGGGGCGAGTTTAATAAGACGTGGATAGGGATATTTCTTCTATTGAGACTAAAAACAAGTGCATCTTCTTGGCGATTTTATCATCGGTGTGACAAAAGCTTGTCATTGCAGCTAGAAAATCTTCTCGCCGACTGTGAGGAGGTGAATTCTTGGGTCATACGTAATAGTGGGGTTTAACCATAGAGTTTAGCTCTCCTGAATAGATGAAACTTTTTGTCTCTCCATTTACGTAAAAGGCGGGATGGTATCGTTTTTTCTCTTTTCTCGCTTG